>WNGK01003767.1_pt1 | contig 16377 bp, 12 predicted proteins | sample 5400601 | NCBI WGS metagenome assembly WNGK01 (sample SAMN13153376, study PRJNA577476) | soil metagenome | isolation source: 60 cm soil or saprolite under Garry oak tree replicate 1 | place: USA:California | collected 2016-06-15
CGAGAAACACCTTCCCTTTTGCCTGACGCTCAAGCCGGGTCACCCATGGCTCAACCGTCCAGACAGCGTCCACTCCGCCACTTTGAAAGAGTCCCAGCTGATCTGGATTCGCCGTAGGCACTACCATGACGTCGCCGCCGGTCTGGGTGACCTTAAATCCCTGCGCCTTCAACCAGGCTCGACAGGAAATGTCCTGCGTGTTGCCGAGCTGTGGCGTGGCAATTTTCTTGCCGCGAAAATCAGCTGGGGTTTTAATCGACCCATCGGGTTTGATCACAAGCGCGGCACCGCCATTTGCCGCGTCGGCAAGAACGCGAATCTCCTCACCATTCGATTTGAAATACGCATTTAACGCGGGGCCCTGACCGACATAGGTCAGATCTAGCGACCCAGCGAAGATCGCCTCCATCGCAGAAGGTCCCGCATTATAAGTGAACCATTGGATCTCGACATTGGGGCCGAGACGCTGCTCAAACCAGCCTTTGCCCTGACGCGTCAAGGCGTGAGCAATTACACCTTGGGCGTGCGTGATATTCGGGAAATGCCCGAAACGAATCACCGTTTTTTCCACTGCGCGGACGGCTTGCACGAAAAGCGCAAGCGTCCCGATAACCGCTATGAATGTTTTTGTTTTCATAGTTTGTTTTCAATAGGAGAATGTCGGCATGAGATAAGTGAAATCAGCATCGCCGCCCGCGGCCGCGCTACGCTGAGATACGAGCTCGCTTTAATTCGTTCGAACTAAAACATCAATTGCACGCGCCCGATGACTTCATTGAACTGGTCCTCGCCAAACTCAGGATTTACTTCGCGGAAATCCGACCAGGTGTGAATGTAGTTAACCATCAGCTTGAGATCGTCGCCATGAATGTAGTAGTTGAGGCCACCAGTGATGGAGTGAATGCCGTCGTTCCCCTTTTGGCCAGGATTTAAATCTTCCCACCGGACTGCCAGTTGAAGCTTCTTCGGGATCAGGAAATAGGCTGCCGTTATATAGTACCCGCTTGTTGTGAAGTCGGCGAATCCTGGAGGGACGCCGTTCACGGTGCGACCGTTCACTTTTTCTTGAAGGTATTCACCGATCAAATCAAACGGACCCAATTTGAGCCAAGCGTCCACGCCCCACGCCGTTCTTTCATCGGCTCCCGGCAGTACGAACGGCGAAAGAGAACCATCATCGGTGACCAACAGGTTCAGTGTTTGTGAGATATTTGTTCCCTTGTCGTCGCGACTGTTGAGCACATCGGCGCCAAGTTTCAGATACGACTCTCCCCACAACTTGCTTTTGAATAGCGTCGATTCCAACCGGCCCACATACATAAAGTTATTGTTGTCGTTAACGCTGACGTTGCGTCCGTTCCCGTTGAAGATGCCGGCGTAATAGGTCAGCAAATCCTTCTCATCGGGCCAAATATTCGTGAACGGCTTTCCCCAAAGTTGAGCACCGATTTGCCGGTCCGGCGTAATAGCCCCAGTAGGCAAACTGCGCTCGATTATGATCAGAGAGGGGTCTGGAGTAAGTTGCTCCAAGCCATACGGGGCTTTCCATTGTCCGACCTTAACTTGTGCTTCCGGAAACTGATGCCAGTTGACGAAAATGTCGGTACCCGAAAAGGCGGTGCGGTTGGAGTTGAGGCCATCACCCTGGCCAAAGTCGCCTTCGACTTTGAAGTCGAATTGCTCCGCGAAATCGCCGGTTAGATTGACGCGCGCCCGGCGCAGGCGGAACCGGTCCTTCACCGCGTTCAAACCGAAGCGCCCCTCGAAGGCGGAGACGTCGCCGTCTTCGAAATTCGCCTGAATGTATCCGCCAAGCACCAGCTTCAATTCCGGTCCGCGCTGCTGGACGTAAACTGGCAGTTTCTCCTCTACGACGGCTTTTTCGACATACGTTTTCCCGTCGTAAGTGACTTTCGTTTTCATTTTGCCCTCAGGGACAGCGGCAGTTTGCTGTTTTAAACTGTGGACTTCCGCCTCTAGTTCGCTGTTGCGTTTTTGCAATTGGTCGACCGCGCGTTCGAGTTTCTCGAGTCGCTCGGAATCGGAATGGGTTTCCGCAGAGAGGGGTTGGATCGTCGTCAGCAGCAGCAGCGCAACCCCAACGCTGATTCGCTCTAAAAAACATTTCCTGATCGGCATAATTTCTCTCCTACTTTGCCACGCCTTTCGCGCGGCCATTGTGTAACTGGCTTCCCTGGGACCCTGAAAATTGCTTGAATGCCTCCACTTTCCCCCTGCCGCGAATTGGCAGCTTGCCCTCTTCGGACAAGATCGACGCGAGTGGGACGGATCGGTGAAGGAAGGGCGGCGTGACCTTATCGCGGCGAAATTTGCGAAGTGTGATTTCGACGATATCGGCGAGCGTGTAGCGGTCGAGCAGTTTGGCGATTGCGTTTCGAACGTCGAGCATCAGCATTCGCAAGCCGCAGTGCACTTCATCGGGGCAGGAACAGCGCGCGTACGATGTTTGGCTAACGCACCGTATCGGCGCCAGCGGTCCGTCAATCAACCGAATGACAGCGCCGAACTTTATTCGGTTCATAGGCCGCGCAAGTGAGTAACCGCCAAACTTCCCGCGTCTGCTTTTCACGTATCCGGCTGCCTTAAGCTGCGTGAAAATCTGCTCGAGGAATTTGATCGGTAGTTTTTCTTTCGTGGCCAGCTCGTTAATCTGAAGCATCGGCCAACCGAGTTCGGAAGCGATGCCGAGATCGATCAGAGCGCGCAGCGCATACTCGCCACGTTTAGAAAGTCTCATGTCTTGCTGATATAATTGCAGGTCGGTCTAAAAATGTGAAGCCTTACCGTTCTCCCGCACTAATCGGAGATGGCGAACAAGACCGGACCGCCGGTCACGCGGCTGGATATGAAATCCATCAGCCCGCTCGTGCCCTTCCGGCGCGCGATAGAGTGCGGTAGATAGCGCAGCCAAAGCAAACGCCACCGTAGAGAGGGTGAGTGCGCTGCCGAAGTACAACATTGTTTCAAATTCAAGCCAAACCGCGCCCGCGCAGAATGAGCCCAAACAAATCGATCCCATTATTCGTCTTTTCATGTTTAGTGTCCTCCGTTTTTGACCGTTAAATCCTACTCATTTACTATGGTTTCATATTCCCTACTAATTAACTAGGAAATAAAGGCAAGCACTTTTTTAAAGATTTTTTGCCTCCACCGGCCCTTCAAAAGGCGATGTGACGATGTTCGTAGCGCGCAGGTCTCGCGCGGATGATCGCCTGCTCGCGATCACGGACTGTTCTTCCAGGGAAATCTTCGGAGATACTGATCTGTGAGAAAGATCGTTCGGCTCGCGAGAGGCTTCGCCGCACTCGACCGAATCGAGGCTCGAGATGGTTCAGGCGTTATAGCCGAATTGCGGATCAAGCTCTCTCAATGCATCCGCAGCATATCGTTGATCCTCGGCCGAAAGATACTCTCGATAACCGCCTACTTTGCCGCGGCGCACTTTGAACGACTCCGGATCGCGCACATCGCCCGGATGCAGGATCTTGGAATCGAAAGCGCCGGCTGCCTCCAATTTTTGCATGTTCTCGAACCGTGAAAACTCGAGCGCCTCTTGAAAGATCGGCATCTCCGGCTCGGTTTCGCCAAGCAGGGTAAGTAGATCTCGGAAATGTTCGGCTGGCGATGCCCGCAGCGATTCATATCTGAGAAGGGTAAAATTGTTGCGGCCCGAGAATTCTGCGAGCCAATCATTCATGGTGTTTATAATGGCCCGCACGCCGAACCTTCTGTCCCGCAATACGTCGCTGACTGTCTTTTTCTCGAACTCTGCCGCGGCGTTAGGATCGCGCCTCGTTAATTGCAGATAGAGAGAAACAAAACAATCACGCGGGTCCCGCACGAGCAGAATGATCTTTGCTCTTCGAAATTCTCTCCTCGGCACCAGATATTTGCCGCGCAATCTGTCCCAGAGATCACCTTTTGTCCGGTGCTCAAACAGATCGTGAGAAAATACAATCCTGGGAAAGCCTGGTCGGTCGTAACGTCCTGGCTGAAGTGTGAATTCCAGGCCGTGACGCTTGCAGAAATAAGCACAGAGAAATGCGCGGACCCATGTGCGCCCGCTTTTTGGCACCGAAAGAATGATGACTTCCCCACCGGAAAGTGCACCGGCGCGACTGCTGAAGTTACGGCGCGTCCATCGTGCAACTGGCCGCCACAATCGAGATCGCGAGACGGGTTTGTCTGTGGCTGGAAAGCCCGAAAGGGCTTGGGGCCGGCTCTCCTTGTAAGCGGCTGTCTCTTCCGGCTGAGTTCCGGCCAAAGATTGAGATGTTATGTCAATTGCCATTCAGATGGTTTGTGTGAATGCTCGGGACTGTTGCATCAGACCCCAAAAAGAGGTATATGTTCAAGCACAATTATTTGGGGGCGTACTGGCTTCGACTCATCGTTGGAAGCGCAGGCGGCATGTCGAGGATGGTTCGTTGGCCTCGCTAAAAACCGGACCAAAAAAATAAACGCAGATCACGAAGATCTCGCTCTCGCGGCTTAATTGATCGCGACGTTTGTCGTTGGACGCCTGCTACGGCGGCAAACGTGGACAGCAGGCTGGCGAATCGGCGGAGCGACCGCGCCGGTTTGTGAATCGATTTCGTGGATGCTCGGGAGCCGGCAGTGCGCCAGCGCAACGTTCGGCTCCTTAAAACTCACCGCTGGATAAACATGTAGATGTTTGCGTAGATAGCGACGAGGACAGGGGTTCAACTCCCCTCGCCTCCAGCCCCGAAAACTTTCGGGGCTGTCGCGTCGCAGCAAACGCAGCGGTCTTTCTTTCCCGCGGTGGTGCTGCGGAACCACGCTTCAAGAAAACAACACAGTCACAGCGCACCGGAGTGAGCCATTCGCTCCAGAGCTGCGGCTGGCCGTTCGGATTTGCCCGCGCGTAATTATAGAAGGCGCGAACAAAAGCGATGCGATCCTCAGTATATGGCTCCTTCCAACTTCCGGGTTCAGCTGGGCGCAGCACATCATAATCATATCCGAGTAACTTCTGACGGAGAACGATGTCCTCCAACGAAACACGAGTTGCGTTTCGCAGCATGTCATAAAGCACCATGAACGTGGTGGTCCGTCCAAGCCCGGCTTCGCAATGGAAATGCGCCCAGGCATTCTCCGGAAGCGCGCGAACCGCCAAAATAAATCGATCGACTTCGTCGTCGAGCGGCCGCGCATGGTCGGTGACCGTCAAGCGCACGTAAGCCGCACTGTCGGCGGCGACAAGGTCGCGTTCAATGCTCGCGCGCTTTACACTCACGCTTTGGGCCATAGGCAAGCCAGCGCTACCTTTTTTGACCGGCTCACCGGGTCGAACAGCAATTTCGCTCCCAGGCTGAAGAGATTGCACTCGAACAACCTCGTCCGCTTCGACTGCGGCCTGACTCCTACCGACATTCGCCCAGTCGTGCGTCGCGAACCAACTAACAGGCAGGCCGTTGATAAATATGTGCGTTTCCTGCCGTAAATCGAAAATGGTGACGGGACCGTGCGTTCGCACCAGCAAAAGCTTCAGACTATTCGCCGTAAACTCTCCGCTGCCAGAGGCGTGAAGCTCAGTCAGACCGGTGTGATCTGGCGGCTGACCTTTGCTCTCTTTTACCGGATTGTCAGTGGCGCGAAAGTTTCGCGGCAAAGTGCTAGCCAGCTTCAGATCAACATCCCAAATCAACGTCGGCGATTCCGCATCGGCAGGACGGAGGGGCGGATTTCTTTGAACAAGAGCGACGGCGAAAAGCGCTGCGGGAACAACAAAAAGAACAGATACGACGCGCAGTTGGCGGGACAGACAAATGAGGAGATTCATAATGGGCTCGCGACAATTGGACGCGGCCACTCTCGATCGAGCAAGGAATTTCACACGAAGGAAGGAAACACGCTTCTCAGTCGTCGAAGAGATGCAACGGCTGGGGAGCCGTCAATCCGTGGTATTGGCATAACGAACTCGCAATTCGCTATCACTGATTGCAAAGTGAAACGATGCGGGACGCAATCACTCCGATGATGCAGCAGTACCAACGGCTGCGGAAAAGCATTCCCGCAGATACGCTTTTGTTGTTTCGTCTCGGGGATTTTTACGAGCTGTTTTTTGAGGACGCAAAGGAGGCATCTGCGTTGCTGAATGTTGCCCTAACCAAACGCAACGGTGTTCCCATGTGCGGGGTGCCATATCACGCGGCGCAAAGTTACGTCGCGAAGTTAATCAAGGCAGGTCGGCGCGTTGCCATCTGCGATCAAACCAGCGACCCGCAGCCGGGCAGGATCGTCTCGCGCGATATCACCCAGATCATCAGTGCGGGCACGATCAGCGACCTCGATCTACTCGAATCCAAGCGCGCGAATTACCTCGGCGCGGTCTATGTCGATGGGGGCAAGTTTGGTTTCGCCTACGCGGATCTCAGCACAGGCGAGTTCCGGCTCACGCAGTTGCAAGATCGACAGGCGCTCCTCGACGAATTGGTCCGTGTCTCACCATCAGAACTCCTCGTCAGCGATGAGCAGAAGCATGACTTCGACCAAGTCGCTGGCGCGCTTGGCTACGACAGCTACGCGTTTCTGCCGGAACAAGCGGTGTTCACCTTGTGCGAGCATTTCAAAGTCAAATCGCTCGACGGATTCGGCTGCGCGCAGATGCCGCAGGCAGTCGCTGCCGCTGGCGCGATCGTTCATTATTTGAAGCACCAGCTTCGGCGCAAAATCGATCATTTCACCTCGTTGCGCTGCGATGCGCCCGCGGATTACGTCGTGCTCGATGCCGCCACGCAAACAAATCTTGAGTTAGTTGAATCGCGCAGCACGCGAGACACCAGTCTGCTCGCCGTGCTTGATCGTACCATTACGCCAATGGGCGGACGCAAACTGCGCGCGTGGATTCTGCAACCGCTCCGTAATTTGACCGAGCTGGAACGGCGCCAGGAGGGGATCGCCGATTTATTGCAAGAGCCGGATCTGCTCGCCTCAATTCGCGCGGAACTGAAATCGATCCGGGACATCGAGCGAGCCGCAGGACGGTTAAGCCAGGCCTCTGGCAACGCGCGCGATCTGGTCGCGCTGAAAACTTCGCTTCAGCAAATCCCGAAACTGAAATCGGAATTGCACAAGTTGCTCGATCGGCTGGCATTTGGTGCGAGCCGTGTAAACGAACAGGGTGAAGCGGAATCATTAGCGCAGCGTTTGCAAAGCGGAATCCATGAAATGCCGGCGCTTACGGAAAGGCTGGCGATGGCCCTGGTCGATGATCCGCCTCTGGCGCTGAAAGAAGCAGGGATCTTTCGCGACGGGTACGATGCCGATCTTGATACGCTGCGACAGGCATCGCGCGATGGAAAAAACTGGATCGGCCAGTTGCAGGAACGCGAGATCGCCGCCAGCGGCATCAAGTCGCTCAAAGTGCGTTACAATTCGGTGTTCGGCTATTTTATCGAGGTAACGAAATCCAATCTCGCAAGCGTGCCCGCCCATTACACGCGCAAACAAACTACAGTAGGCGGGGAACGTTTCATCACACCAGAGTTAAAGGAAATGGAGGCAAAAATACTTGGAGCAGACGAACGCGCCCGCCAGCTCGAATACCAACTTTTTCAAAAGCTGCGCGATGAAACTTTGCGCGAACTCGGACCAATCCAGCAAACTGCGGAGGCGATCGCGATTCTCGATATTATCTGCGCGCTTGCGGAAACAGCGCGGCTGTTCCGCTATTGCCGGCCGCAGTTAAACGATACGCTGAGGTTGCTGATCAAGGATGGCCGGCATCCAGTTCTCGACCAAAATTTGGTGGAAGAAAAGTTTGTTCCTAACGACACAACGCTCGATGGCGAAAATCTGCGGCTGGCCATAGTCACCGGGCCGAACATGGCGGGTAAATCCACTTACATTCGTCAGGTCGCGCTGATTGTGCTGATGGCGCAGATCGGCAGTTTCGTTCCGGCCGAAAGCGCGGAGATCGGTTTAGTCGATCGCATTTTCACCCGCGTTGGCGCAAACGATGATCTGGCGCGCGGCCAATCGACGTTCATGGTGGAGATGAATGAAACGTCGAACATCGTCAATAATGCCACGGAGCGCAGTCTGGTCATTCTGGACGAGATCGGCCGCGGAACATCGACATTCGATGGACTTTCCATCGCGTGGAGCGTAGCCGAGTTTCTTCACGACAAAATCAAGGCGCGCACCCTGTTCGCGACGCATTATCACGAGCTGACCGAACTCGCCGAGGAACGCAGTGGCATTTGCAATTTCAACGTGGCTGTGCGCGAATGGAACGATCAGATCATTTTCCTACGCAAAATCGTTCCCGGCGGAGCGGACAAGAGTTATGGAATCCAGGTCGCGCGGCTAGCCGGTTTGCCGAAGGAAATTCTAGATCGGGCCAAGGAAATTCTTGCGCATCTGGAAAAGCCGAATGGCACTCTCGAAGCGCCACCTCCTGTAAAACCGCGCGGAAAGAAAAAGCGCGCGGCAGCTTCTGATAAGCCGCAACTGGATTTGCTGTGAGAGGGTTCCTATGTTCCGACGCCCGCTTCGACGAATGCTTCTTCGCGATTGCGCATACGTGGCAGCCAGACGGGATCGCCGTGGGATATGACTTTGCGCCAGCGCGTGTCGAACCGCCACAGACCTGCTGACCGCCCGTGTTCTAGAGCTCGGCAGAATTCGCTATCCGACGTGCGCCGATTGATCTCGGCGAAGCGCGGCTCGCTTTCGGCTTTGTAGGCGGGATAATATTGATCCATCACGTTAACGTACGTGTCGCGCGACAGGGTCGTTGCGATCCAACGCATGATCTCGTGCGTATCATCGAGCAGACCGGGCATGACCAGATGCCGCACCAACACGCCGTGTAACGCCAGGCCGTCCTCGTCCACTCTTAACGCGCCGACTTGCTCATGCATCTCAGCGATCACAGAGCGGGCTGCGTCGGCGTAATCACTAGCGACGAGATATTTTCGGCAATGCTCGGCGTGCCATAGCTTGAAATCGGGCATGTAAATGTCCACGACACCGTGCATGAGCCGGATGCTCTCCAAGCTGTCGTACGCCGACGTGTTGTAAACTAACGGGAGGCGCAGACCGCGCTCGACGGCGATCACCAATGCTTCCAAGATTTGCGGCACTACGTGCTCCGGCGTAACGAAGTTGATATTGTGACAGCCAATCTTCTGGAGATCGAGCATGATCCTCGCAAGTTCGGCTGCGCTGACTTGCGCGCCTTCGCCGTGTTGGCTGGTCTCGAAGTTCTGGCAAAACACGCAGCGCAGATTGCACCAGCCGAAAAAGATCGTGCCCGAACCGTTCCAGCCGCGCAGGCAGTCTTCCTCGCCGAAATGCGGAAACGCGCTGGCAACTCGAGCCAGCCGGCCGCTCTTACATACGCCAATTTTGTTGTTAAGACGGTCGATCTGGCAGTCGCGTGGGCAAACGCGACACGACTGTAGAGATTCTACCGCTTGCTGCGCGCGCTTCTGGAGAATTCCTTCTTCGAACGCCCTTACGTAAGCCGGCATGAAACTCTTACGGGGCAGAACAAATCGCCCGTCGCCATCCAGTTCGAACGGCGCTACGCTATGATAATCGAAGCGAAAGTTCACGGCTGAGCGTCGGGTAGAGGCATCTCTGGAAAATTAGCCGCTCAACACTCAACACTCAACACTCAACGCTGAACGCCCAACACCCAACGATGGACGCGCCAGCATTTGTAGTGACGGCGCGCCGGACTGAAATTATAATCAGACGATGGCTGTTAAGACGGAAAAGGAATTGAACGAAACGCAGCGCAGCCATTGGCTCAAAGCGGTAGCGGCGATTGAGTTGCGCAATTTCGGTTACGCAATCTCACTCCTGCAAGGAATCCTGAAACAGGAACCGGAATTTCTAACTGGGCGGCAATTGCTGCGGCGCACGGAAGCCACGAAAAGCAAATCCGCCAAAAGAAGCTTTTTCAATATTTCGACCGCGCCGATCGCGGTGATGAAGGCGAAGCGAGAAATCAGAAAGGATCCGAAACGCGCGGTTGAAATGCTGGAGAAAGTTTTGGAAGAAGAACCTTATAATCGACAGGCAAATCTGGCTTTAAAAGAAGCGGCAAGGGCGGCCGGCTGGCCAGAGGTTGGTGTGTTCGCTCTGCGAACGTTGCTCGAAGAACATCCGCGCGACGTCAAAGTCCTGCATGAACTTGGGCGTCTGTACCACCAGCTTGGAGAAAACGATCGGGAAGTCGAAGTCTATAATCAAATCACCGAGATCAATCCGCTCGACGCCGAAGCACTCCGTCTCGGCAAAGATGCATCAGCGCATGCGTCCATGAAGAGTGGCGGATGGACACAGGCTGAAAGTTACCGCGACCTGATCAAGGACAAAGAGGTGGCGATTTCGCTCGAGCAACAGAGTCGCATGCGATTGACCGGGGATTCGCTTGATCAACAGATCGCGGAAGCGTACGCGCGCCATAAGGCGAAGCCAGCGAACATCGACCTTGCGCGGCGCCTCGGCGCGTTGAATGAGCAAAAGGAAGACTTCGAGGCAGCGGTTGGCTGGTATCAATATGCGGCGGATCTGACCAAAGGCGCTGATGCCGGACTAGTCCGGAAAGCCTCCGATTTGAGAATCAAGTGTCTCCAGCGCGAGATTGCTGCGCACGAGGAATTTCTCTCCACGCACGATGCAGCTAATGAGCTGCATGCGAAAAAGTCTGAAGAACTAAGGGCCGCCAAAGCGAAACGCGCAGAAATCCAAATTGCCGATGCGCGCGAGCGCGTCGCTCGGAATCCAACCGATCTCCAGCTTCGATTCGAACTGGGCGAAAACCTCGTCAATGCCGGGCGTTTTCGCGAAGCCGTGCCGGAGTTGCAGCGCGCACGGCAAAATCCGCACGCGCGTTTGAAGGCTATGAACCTGCTTGGTTGCTGCTATAGCGAGCTTGGAATGCTAGATCTTGCAATGAAGCAACTAGAGGAGGCGTCGAAAGAAATTTTATCAATGAACGCAATGAAGAAGGAGATCGTTTATAACCTCGGACTTGTTTACGAGCGGATCGGCGACCGGGAAAAATCGCTCGCGTGTATGAAGCAGATTTACGAAGTTGAACACGGCTACAAGGACGTGGCAACACGCGTGGAGAGCTCGTACGAACAGAACATTTCCGAAGCCTGACCGGCTTTCGGGCATCTGCGCCTTAGAGGCGCGGGACCACGGCGGCCCGAAGAGGTAAGAGACCGAATTCGCCACGTCCAAGTGGGCGCGAATTTTCGAATCTTAATTGTCGAATTATTCTGACGTGTCTCACCGGAGAAAAATTATGAAAAACAAAGTCACAATTATCGCAAGGTTCAGTATTCTCACTCTCATAATCGCATCTTTCAGTGTCGCTGGCCTGGCAGTCGCACAAGAAAGTCCGGCAACCAAAAGCTCTTCGCTCAACGCAAAGGACAAGACTTTCATGAAGAAAGCCGCCAGGGGCGGAATGATGGAAGTAGCAGCGGGAAAACTGGCAGCGCAGAGTGCTCAAAGCGATGATGTGAAATCATTCGGCAATCGAATGGTCACCGACCACAGCAAGGCAAATGACGAGTTGAAATCGATCGCAGACAAAAAGGGCGTTAAACTGCCGAGCAAAGAGCCAAGCGAAAAATGGACTTCCGATAAGGCATATATGGCCATGATGGTCAAGGATCACGAAAAGGATCTGGCCGAATTTAAGGAGGAAGTAAACACTGGGAGCGATCCCGACGTGAAAAAGTTTGCGGAGGACACGGCGAAGGTGATCCAGGAGCATCTTGACCTTGCCAAAGAGACTCAAGGCAAGCTGAAGTAAGGAAACGCTGCTTGCCGAAACGCGGTGCGTAATCGAATGCGCGCTGCGTTCTTATGCACGAAGCATGCGACGGATGCGGCGTATATCGCTCATTTGGGACGTATTCTTGCTGCACCTCCGCACCACCCAAAAGCAGCTTGGCTTTTGCATGGCCGAACTCAATCTTCTAAATCAATGCGCAAGACCAAGATTATCTGCACTCTGGGCCCGGCTACAGAACAAACCGATGTATTGCGGCAGTTAATACAGAAAGGAGCGGATGTTTTCCGCTTGAACATGAGCCATGCCGATCACAGCTCGGTGCGCGAAATTGTGCCGCGCATTCGCGCGCTCGCGGAAGAGGCCCGCCGATCCATCGGGATTCTGCTCGATACGCAGGGCCCGTCCATTCGCACCGGAGACTTGGAAACCGATCTCCATTTAAAGCAGGACGACATTCTAGAGCTCACCGTTGCCGGCGCCAAAAGCCAGGAGCGCTATTCAGTCGATGTGAATTATGAAGGACTGATTGATGACGTTTCCGTCGGCGACACCGTTCTGCTGGACAGCGGCATGATCAGGCTGTTGGTACTCGAAAAACGGGGAAAGCGGGTCCGGTGCAAGGTTATGACACCCGGGACCCTCGGCTCCCGGCGTCACATCAATCTGCCTGGTGTGCACGTGAATCTCCCGCCGCTTACCGAAAAGGATCTTGCCGATATTTCTCTTGGCGCCGAGCTCGCGGTCGATTTTGTCGCGCTTAGTTTTGTGCGTCAGAAAAGCGATCTGGATGAACTTCGTGGCGTTCTTGTCGACAACAGGAGCAACGCTTTGATTATTGCCAAGATCGAGGACCAGCTCGCGGTCCGAGCAATCGGCGACATGATCGAAGGCGCTGATGTCATCATGATCGCGCGAGGCGATCTGGGAATCGAATGCCCAATGGAGGAACTGCCCATCATCCAACGGCGGATTGTGAAATCCTGTCTTCGACTGGGCAAGCCGGTCATTGTCGCCACGCAAATGCTGGAATCGATGATTACGAATCCCCTGCCTACTCGGGCTGAAATTACCGATGTGGCGAATGCGATTTTTGAGCAGGCGGACGCCATCATGCTTAGCGCTGAAACCAGTCTGGGGCGTTATCCAGTTGAATGCGTCCGAGTATTGAACCGAGTGGCCTTGCGCATTGAGCGCAGCGGAGGGGCCGGTTACGCGGAAGCGGCAATTCTCGGGGACAATCGGCAAAAAACAGTTGCTTCCGCCGCGCTCCTGGCCAATTCGCTGGCGAATTCAAAGATTATTGTGTTCACCCGGCATGGCGCGATGGCGCGCAACGTTTCAAAACTTCGTCCGAAAAATGCGCCCATATTTGCTTTTACTCCGAGCGAAGAAGTCTGTCGCCAGTTGTCAATCTACTGGGGCGTTTATCCAGCGAAAATCGATTTCACCGATGACCCGAACGCGACTATCGAGGTCGCAGAAAGGTTTTTGCGCCGAACCAAGCTGATCGCTCCAGGCGATCAGTTGGTGATCATCAGCGATGTGCGCGCAGGCGAGGAACGCATCGATTCTGTGCAACTTCGGACGGTAAAATAACGGAGGACAGGCATTCTCTCTGAGCACCCAACGCAGCTTGCAGCCCGTTGTTTCCGGGATAAACAGGCAACATGCCTGTCTGCCGCACAAACCGGAAGTCTATGTTCCGGTAATCGGCCTACGCTTCGACGGGCAACTCAACATCCACCGGACGCTCTTTCTTGCTCAGAGCGCGGCGGAGCTTGGAGAGCGCAATGTTCTGTAACTGCCGAATGCGCTCCCGCGTCACGCCAAATTTCTTTCCCACTTCCTCGAGCGTCTTCGGTTTACCGCCGTCCAGGCCAAAACGTTGGAAGATGATTTTCTTCTCGCGGTCGTCCAGCACATCAAGCAAACCGCCAACTTCATTGCGGAGATTCTTGTCCCGCAACAACTCGAACGGCGTTTGAGCTTCCTCGTCGCCGACGATTTCGCCGAACTCAGTGGAATCATCCTCGCTAATCGGCGCATCAAGTGAAGCTGGACGGATCGACACCGTTTTGAGCTGGGACACTTTCCCGCTCGCGATCCCGATCTCATCTCCAAGCTCGTCGTCGGTCGGTTCACGGCCAAGCTCCTCACTCATTTGCAACGAAACCCGGCGCATCTTGGAAATCTTGTCCACCAGATGCACAGGCAGACGGATCGTCTTGCTTTGGTTCGCCAAGGCCCGCTTGATGGATTGTTTGATCCACCACGCGGCATATGTGCTCAGCTTCCCGCCTTTCGCTGGATCAAAACGTTCCACCGCCTTCATCAGACCAATGTTTCCCTCTGAGATTAGGTCGAGAAGCGGCAATCCCAGATTCGCATAATCGTGTGCGATCTTGACCACCAGACGGAGGTTCGAACGAATCATAAGCGCCCGCGCCTCGCGATCACCTTTTTTGATCTTCGCGGCCAGTTCGATTTCCTGATCCGGAGTCAAAAGCGGGATTTGCCCGATCTCGCGCAGGTAAATCTTAATTCCAGTATCGCTATCTTCAGCTGCCATATAACTCTTTTTCATCAATAACTTGGGGAGTTTGTGTCGACAATTTGCCCCAAATTGGATTCGATGGGGCCTTGCCGATCACGCGTTCTAGCATCCTAAAAAGTATTTAACAAGGTTAAATATTCTGATTTCTGACATTCCCCGGACGCCAGTTGTTCAATCTTTTTCGGGGTTCTCGAAGCCTGTCTTTCTCCGGTTATATCCGACGCGACCGCGCCAGGATTAAACCAACTTCACAGCTGCAAGTCGCGTCTCGCCGTGCCGGCCATTTGCCGCTCTTTCATTTTCCGATTTTCTGCGGTGCTGCCGCCTTCGGTGGCCATCCGAGCAATCATGATCGGGCGGTTTACCAGGCGCCGCGGTGAAAGAGTAGCCACGTCACCGCGGTGACGTGGCTAGATTGGGCGAACCAAGCTTTATGGGATGGGCGCTACCGACGGCGTCTTGCCCATCCCACTCGAGGACCATTCACGGATTTAAAACCGGTACCGCCAAATACGCCGTTAACACGCCCGTGATTGGGTCGACAGCTCTACCTGTAATCTCTCCCGTGTTATTTATGTCTTTCGCGCTTGCGAGCAGTGCAGAATAGCCGGGTGCTTTGAGATCGTTCAGGTCTGTGGGGTAGACACCGTGATCCCAAATAACGGCACGACAATCATTCTGGTCCGCGTCGCATGAGATACCGACTACCTGGCGGGCTTCGTTAATACCGTAGGCCTCACTGTCTACATGTTGCGGTACACGTCCCCGCAACGGTTTGAGAGCTTGGATGCCGTTGTCCTTAGTCCAGATAAAAGCGTGTAATATTTCGCCTTCAACAAAGGCGGGGTCGCCGGCAAACCCGACGATATCGCCGTGTTGATTGATTGCCGTCGGCGTGTTCCACCACTGAGCCCCAAGGTTGCCGATGTTAGTCACCCCGCCGTTTTCCCAAAGCACGGCATGCTTGGCCGTATGTCTTCCAACGGCCTGGTCGCAGATGCCCGAAATGCCCACGACTTGACCATTGTCATTGATCGCCGTGGCGGCTCCGGAAGTGTCGCCGGGGATCAAAGGGAGGTCGTGGATCTGGTCGGGTGGTCCGAGTTGCCACACGGCTGGACGAAACTGGAGTACTTGGTGGCAAGTCGGGCCACTCGAGCAACACGTGGGGTCATGAACGCCATTCTCCGCCCACCCGACCACCTCACCGAGGTTATTGGCTCCGGTGGCAAAACCGTTGTTTCCGCCCGGAAAATTGGGAAGTCCCCTCATCTGGCCTTGTGCTTGTTCCCAAACGAACCCCAGATTGATAAAGCCGATATTGTTAGGCGTACTGTAGAAAGCGAAGCTACTCCACCACTCCCCCAACGGCTCCGGCATGAGAGTTTGGGAAATACCCACGATGATGCCCGCGGTATTTTTCACGTTCCATGTTACACTGCTGTTTGGTCCGCCGAGTGTGCCGAGGTCGAGTAGCGAACGGTTTCGCCACAGCGTAGCGTGCCGGTTCCTATCCGGCAGCCTGGAATAGCCTGCCACCCAGCTCTGGTCATTGATGCTGTTTCCCCCGCTACTCGTTCCGCCGAGCGTAGCGAGGTCGGACACTTGGTATTGCACCTTTGGTTTTGCCTTTGCCTGTGTCTGTGCCAGAGCCGCTCCGCAGCAGCATGTGACGACCAGGATGATGAATAGGATTTGGCCAGCTTTATTGGTTGTGAATTGTGTTGTCATAATTTTCCTTTGTTTTTATGACCACACTTTAACGACTGGCTCTAAGTCGCTACCAGAGCCACTTCGCACGTTTCGTACAAGCCATTTTCATTTCTAATTCACGGTTCGATTAACGAATCCAGTGAGACAATCAGTGATCCTTCCCAGGACTCAGAATAGCGGAACGATTGACGGCAGCGCGTAAAAGAGCGCCTGCCGCGAATAGAGAATGGCCGAAAATATTTAATTCAATTTTGAATTAAGCGCCGACGCGAGCTTGGTAAGACCTTCGCGAATTTGTGCA
>WNGK01009338.1_pt1 | contig 16374 bp, 12 predicted proteins | sample 5400601 | NCBI WGS metagenome assembly WNGK01 (sample SAMN13153376, study PRJNA577476) | soil metagenome | isolation source: 60 cm soil or saprolite under Garry oak tree replicate 1 | place: USA:California | collected 2016-06-15
AATGCTGGCAAAACGCTCCTCCATACGTTTCGCCATGGCGGTACTCACCACCTCACCCAGTTCAAGTGGAATGGATGCGTCATGGTCACAGGGTGAAGGGATAGGAGCCGAGAGCTGCATCTTGATCACTTCAACTTCATCGGGATCATCGTATGGCAGTTTGCCTGTGAGCATCTGGTAGAGAAGCACACCCAGTGCATAGATATCACTGGCAGTAGTGACAATGCCTTGCGTCTGTTCGGGAGCCATATAGTGGGGAGTCCCCGGTACCTGTTCTAGAGGAATAGGCTTACCAGCTTGCTCTAATTCGGCCTGTCGCGATGTACGTACCAACCCAAAGTCAGCCAGATAGATATAGGGTTCGCCACTGCGCTGCTCCTCTAAGAGGACATTTGAGGATTTGATATCACGGTGAATAAGTCCTTCATCGTGGGCATACTCCACCGCATCAAGATGTAGGGCATGACCAGATAGAGCAGTTTCTGTTCATCGCCATACTCGATCAAGGGCAGAATGTGAGGGTGATGCAAGCGTGCGATAGTACGCGCCTCACGCACAAAGCGGCGCCGCATATCTTGATCAGAAGCGTAGTCGCCAAGAATGACCTTGATGGCTACGCGCCGATCAAATGCGGTGCGCTGCCTCCCCTCATAGACAGCTCCCATGCCGCCCATGCGAATACGCCGGATAACATCATAATTGCCAAGCTGCCTACCTTCCAGCTCCAGCATTGCGTGGACTTATCCTTTCCTAAAATTACTTGCCTACAGGGGATGTGATTGGAACGGGCGTCGTCGCCGGTGTGGATGTGGGCGGCCCCTGTAATCCCGGCACAGACTGGATAATGATCTGAATTTGCGTGACATCGGTTGGCAGAGTGGACCCATTCGCACCGCTGATCTCAATCGTGCCCACCGAGTCGACCCCCGGCTGGTGCAGCAGAATCGCTTTGGCCTCCGGTTTGCTCTTGCCCGCGATGAGCTTCTTCAGATTAGCGATCTGCGTATCGGTAAACTGGAACACCCAGATCCCCTCGGCTTTGATGCGCAGATCGATATTGCCTTGTGTATCGTTATTCACCTGCACAATCTGCGTCACTAAGTTGCCCACCAGCTTATAGTCGGTTGACAAGTCTTTGGAAGCTTGCTGCCGCAGCAAGTTCGCCGCGATGGTCTCTGCCCCCACCTGATCATAGACGTCTCCGGTGCAAGTCACGGTGACGGTCACGGTGACTGTATCGGCCTGATCACCTGCCGCATGATCAGAGGTCACGTCCGTTTTGCAGGTGGGCTGATGATCAAGAAATTGCTCATTGGCCTGTTTCTTCAGATTAGGCGAAGCCAGAGCCTGACGCTGCAGCGGAGCCTTGAGAGGATTGGCTGCACTGTCAATATCGCTCTGTTGGACAATCTTTACACTAGAGGCGTCCTGCCCTCCGCTAAAGGCATTGAGATTCTGCACACTGATCGCGCTGTTACCACAACAAAATTGGTTAATTGCTAAAGCTGCAATGTTACCGCTTGCGCCACGAGGATCAGCATAAGCATTAACAGTCTGTACTCCGCGGCCATTAGGAGTTGCCGCGGGAATATCTACATCACTAGATAACTTAATCTGTACATTGCCAACCGTAAAAACAGTGTTAGAGGCACTAACAAGCTCATCAACGTTATTGCCATTGTAGAAAGTCAATGTCCCTGTGGCAGCCAGTGCGGGAAAGTTCTTCACCCCTGTCGCATTGACCGTTTTGGACTGTGTCTCTGCCGGAGAAGTCAGCAGACGTGCCCTTACCTGACGTTTGGAACTGTTAGGGGTACCTTTGACAATGGCCTGGATGACATAGAAATTCAGCTCATCGGCGTGCTTGGGGACGATGGTCACCGTAGCCGAGGGGTTGCCGACAGGCAGCGCATGGGTTAATGCACTGCCCAAGGCACCAAACGTGCCAGGAGCCGCCAGAGCTATCGTGCTATACAAAGCCACAGAAACGAGCAACAACGCAGCTAACACTAAGAGCAAGAGAGCCAGCCTGCGACGACGCGGTGGGGGAGTACCAGTACTCCCTGGTCTGGGAGGGGCACTACTAGGACTAGGAGTAGGTGTGACCTTAGCTGCTCCTACCGCTCCCGCTCCTACTCCGGCACCTACCACTGCTGCGCCAATAGCAGCTTTCTTTCCACGGTCGCGCCGTCTCTGGATAGGTGTCACTTTGGCTTCGTCATCAGGGCTACTCTCAGGCAGTGGGACAACGGGGGGAACAGGGATTTTCCTGGTAGTGCGGCCACTACTTTGTGGGGTGGGCGAGAAGGTGATAATTCCTCCATTATCCGCATGCTCATCTGCATTGACGGCATCGGCAGATGGCGGCGGCAGAGCATCTTGTTGCTCAGGGGTGCCACTTACCGAGTCATCGGCAGTGGTTGGCGCAGACGGAGGAGCGGGCAGAGCAAGATCATCATCCACTTTATCATTACTCGGTGCCGCTGGTGCTAGTGGCTCTACGTTGTTCTGTCCATCGGCAGGAGGTGGCTGCTCTTCAGGTGGGTGCATGGAATGCTCGCCAGCGTAGACTGCCGCTGCTCCTGCCCCCAAACCAAGACCCAGACCCAAAGCGCCACCATTGGCATGTGGCTCATCTTCTTTCACATCAGCATGACCAGCGTCGGCAGAGGGTGATACCATTTGCTCCTGAGCTTCACCGGTAGAAGCTGGAGGTTGCGTAGAGGGAGTTGAGGCTGGACTAGCAGGAATAGATTGGAGTTTGGATTGACGCCCAAAAGGCCAACCTCGTCGAGTCGCTCGTGCGGCCTCATTCTCTTGCTGGAGCGATTGCCTATAGTTATCCAATGAGGTAAAGAGTGTAAAGCGTCGCTGGCGTGCAAATTCAGCGGGACTGGAGCCATGTGGTGCCACGATCACCAATGTGGCATCCAGCTTGTTCCGCATATTTTTTAAGCCATCAAAGTCCACAGGCCGCTGAAAGGCTTTATTCTGACCAGGCAGAACAACCGCAATTTGTTTGCGTTTCAGCCTCTCTTGCGTCAAAATAGCAGCTAAGACACTCTCTCTGTCATCATTAGGGGCCACATAAATAATGCCAATAGTCGAACTGCGGGGATCATTCGCGCCTAATAAATCAGAACCATTTCCCTGTCTCATCGTCGTACCCTCTTATCTCGCAAAGTGATATGTTGTCATTTTACAATATATTTCAGGATTCATAAAGGTATTTGGTAGCTTTCTTCCCTCAAACATGGTTCAAATAGAGGTGTTAGCGTACATGTGATGCAAACTCAAAACTGTCACCTCTGTTTGAACATTATGTGAACAACGCCTAAAAGAAAAGAACGGAAGAATGATTAGTTCTTCGCTCCCTGATAACTACTACAAACTACGTATGCAGCAATACAGTCTTCGTACTATATCGCGCCTTCTCCCAATCTAGCACTCCCCGAAACGTCTCTTTAAATTCGTCTAGAGCCATCTTATATTCTGCCTCACCTGGCATATCACTCTGCTTCCAGACCAGTTGCATCTCAATCGTGCCAGCAGCTTCATCAATTTCAGAGATATAGCGATCTACCGTCCCATGAAATAAATGCTGTTTTTGCTGGCGCATCGTTCTCAGTCGCTCCATAAACACACCCTGTTGCCCCTCACAAACTGGCACAGTAATTACTGTAATAAGAAACATGGCTTCACTAGGCGACTCCCGCCAGGGAGGAGTTTGCTTGCGTGGCCGACCGGTTGCGCTTTTAAGCTCGAACTGCTCAACAGATTCTTCCGAGACAAAAGTGGCATGTGCGACTCTGAGAACACTCAAGCGTCCTTGTTCGATAAATGTGTATACTCTCTTGGGATCGACACCTAGTCTTCTGGCCGCTTCTATAACAGAGATATATCCCGTGATTTCTGAGAAATTCTGATTCGTTGTCATTGCTCAAATTTACACTACCTACAGATATTCAAAAGACCTTATTAAAGGCTCTTACAAAAAGGTCAATATTATGCTATAATCTCTTTCGACACACCTTTCAAAATTACTCATAAGCTGATACACCGAAAGAGAGGGCTAATATTATGTCAACACACCTCCCTACCTTTCACGATGAAGGGCAGCAGCAATTTGATCCTACTCTTCCCTTCACACCCGAAAACCAAGCTGAGGTAGCGCGGCAATTGCTATTGCCCTGGCAACTGAGCGAACTTATAGGTGGTGCTGTACCCGCGTCGCTTGATCTATCACAGGTGCGGCGTGTGCTAGATGTGGGTTGTGGAGTTGGTGGGTGGGTACAAGAGATGGCCGGGCGTTATCCCGCTATAGAGGCGATTGGTGTGGATAGAAGGGCTTATTTTGTCGAGCAAGGACAGGAACTCGTAAGTGATATGAGAAATGCCACGTTATTGGTAAAGGACATCTTTGCCCTACAAGATACCTTTGCGGCTGGCTCTTTTGATCTGATACATATGCGCTTTCTGGGCGGTGAGGTGGCTTTCCAACAGTTTCCCGCGCTGATACAGTCTTTAGTAAAGTTATGTCGCATAGGAGGATGGCTGGTATGGACGGAGGCAGAGCTGCCACAAACAAATAGTGATGCCTGCAATTGCTTGGAGTCGATGGTGCTGAGCGGACTATTGAGAGCAGGACGAGCCTTTGCTCCTGGTTATTCTTTGCAGCTAGGTATTTTTAACTGGATGGAGCATTGGTTACGCGAAATTGGCTGTACCATTGTGCAAGATTCTGAGTATACAATTGACGTTTCCGCCAGAACCCGAATGCACAGGATATTTGCACATCAAATGTGGGCTTTTGGACATCAGATACGCCGTTTCCTGCTAGAGATGGAGATAGTGTCGGCAACAGTTTTTGAAGAGATGCTGTCACAGATGCAACGAGAGGTGCGGGCAGAAACGTTTCGTGGTATCTGCCCATTACGCACGCTAGTTGCCATTAGGCATCAAGTTAACACACGATAGGTCATTGATCAATCACGTCCCTACAACCTTCACTTGACACCTATGGAGCGCAATTCATAGCACCTCTACCATCACCCGCAAGGATGGAGGTCCAAACTTTTGTTACTTGCTTATTGGGGATGTGATTGGAACGGGCGTCGTCGCAGGTGTCGATGTGGGCGACCCCTGTAATCCCAGCACAGGCTGGATAATGATCTGAATTTGCGTGACATCCGTTGGCAGAGTAGACCCATTCGCACCGCTGATCTCGATCGTGCCCACCGAGTCGACCCCCGGCTGGTGCAGCAGAATCGCTTTGGCCTCCGGTTTGCTCTTGCCCGCGATGAGCTTCTTCAGATTAGCTATCTGCGTATCGGTAAACTGGAACACCCAGATCCCTTCGGTTTTGATGCGCAGATCGATATTACCTTGCGTATCGTTGGTCACCTGGATAATCTGCGTCACTAAGTTGCCCACCAGCTTATAGTCTGTTGATAAGTCTCTGGAGGCTTGTTGCCGCAGCAAGTTCGCCGCGATGGTCTCTGCCCCCACCTGATCATAGACGTCTCCGGTGCAGGTCACCGTGACCGTCACGGTGACCGTATCGGCCTGATCACCTGCCGCATGATCAGAGGTCACGTCCGTTTTGCAGGTGGGTTGATGATCAAGAAATTGCTCATTAGCTTGTTTTTGCAGATTGGGTGAGGCCAGAGCCTGATTCTGCAACGGAGCTTTGAGAGGATTGGCTGCACTGTCAATATTGCTCTGTTGGACAACCTTTACGGTAGAGGCGTCCTGCCCACCACCAAAGTCATTGTTGTTTTTGACACTGATCGTGCTGCTGCCACAACAGTACTCGTTAATAGCTCCAGCGGCAATATCACCGCTTGAACCAGGAGGGTCGGCATAGGCCGGAACGTCTATTGAGCCGGGTACACCCGCACTGACGGTTGCGGGAATATCCACATCTTGAGTCATCTTGATCTGTACATTGCCAACGGTGAAGATGTTGTCAGAGGCCTTTACAAGCTCATCAACATTATTACCATTGTAAAATGTTAACGTTCCCGTGGCAGCCACTGCGGGAAAGTTCTTCACGCCTGTGGCATTAACCGTTTTGGACTGTGTCTCTGCCGGAGAAGTCAGCAGACGTGCCCTTACCTGCCGTTTGGAACTATCGGGGGTGCCTTTGACAATTGCCTGGATGACATAGAAATTCAGTTCATCGGCGTGCTTGGGAACGATGATCACGGTAGCGGTTGGGTTGCCGACAGGGAGCGCATGGGTTATTGCACTGCCAACGGCAAATGTACCAGGAGCAGCCAGAGCTATCATGCTACACACAATCACGGAGACGAGCAACAGCGCAGCTAACACTAAGAGCAAGAGAGCACGCCTGCGACGACGACGCGGCGGGGGAGTGCCAGCACTCCCTGGTTTGGGAGGAGCACCACTAGGACTAGGAGTAGGTGTGGCCTTAGCTACTCCTGCTACTCCCGCTCCCACTCCGGTACCTACCACTGCTGCGCCAACAGCAGCTTTCTTTCCACGGTCGCGCCATCTCTGGATAGGTGTCACTTTGGCTTCGTCATCAGGGCTACTCTCAGGCAGTGGGACAACGGAGGAAACAGGGATTTTTCCGGAAGTGCGACCACTACTTTGTGGGGTGGGCGAGAAGGTGATAATTCCTCCATTATCCCCATGCTCATCTGCATTCGCTGCATCGGTAGATGGTGGCGGCGTAGTAGATTGTTGAGAAGGCGTATTACTGACCACAGGATTATTGACAGTGGACGGATGAGGTACAGGCTTTTCAACAGGTAATCCTGATAATTGAGCCAGTTCATCCTTTTTAGGTGGAGCTATTTGTGGTTGAACAGGAGGTGGAGTTACAGCGATACGTACACTCTCCCAAAATAGAGAAGCACTGGCAAAACGTTTTGTCTGATCCTCAGAAAGGGCAATGAGAATGACATCATCTAATGCCTTTGGCAAACTAGGATTTATTGAGCTTGGACGTGAAGGTCCTTCTATGACAATACGGTTGTGAGTAGATAAAGATTGATGAAAAGGTAGTTTACCCGTACATAGTTGATAAAGAATTACACCAAGCGCAAAAATATCACTAGCCTGTGTTGACTTTCCACGAAATTGTTCCGGGGCCATGTATGACAATGAACCACCTTCAGCAAACGTATGGTGAGTAGCATCTACACGTACTGCTAAGCCAAAATCACTGAGAATAGCGTGTATTGAACCATCAGGTAGATTCCGCAAGAGAATATTATGAGGCTTTAAATCGCGGTGAATAATGCCCTGCTCATGAGCATATTGCACAGCACTACATAACTGGGCAAAAATACGTAGTGTTTCCCCAAAGGGATATGGTTGCTCAGGCCGGAGACGCTTAGAGAGATCGGTACCCGGCACATACTCCATGACAATATAGGGAATCACAGAGCCATGTGATCCATCCACTAACTCCCATTTCACCGTATCATAAATACGTAAAATATGCGGATGGTTCCATCCAAGTACTTGAGATGCTTCTTTCTGAAAACGCTCAAGTACCTCTTGATCAAAACAGTCCTCTTTAATGACTTTAATAGCAACCTTGCGCTTTTCTTTCTCATCCCATGCTAAACAGACATCGGCCATTCCCCCCTGACCGAGCAGACCATCCAGCCTGTATCGCTTACCCAAGCGTTTTATAGGATGTCCATAACGCCATAGCTCCATGCAACATGCTCCCCAAGTTTTTACGAAGTCACAGTGAATTTTTGAATGTAGCGTCTATATGGAATTGCATATTGATATTCGGTTGGATTATCTCATATATATGGAGATAAATGCAAGAGATGAATGGCCGCCCCCTCCATGATGGCCGCCCCCCACCCCATGATGACCGCAAGGGCCATCACTACTATACTCCGGCTTCGCAGGCCAACGCATCCGTATATAGTAGTGATGACCCTTGCGGTCATCATGGAGGGGGCGGTCATCATGGAGGGGGCGGCCATCATGGGGGAAGGCGTACCCTAATCCCGTGGCAACGTAACATTCATAAGATGGTACTGCATCTTCAGAGCAATGATACGTGCCACAGCCTCATCCACACGTTGCATCGAGAGGCGACCATCATGGAGAGCTTGTTTGAAAGCATAGATCACGGCCTGTGTGCGTGTACTGCCCATGGGACTCAGGATCATATCGTTACCGGCCTGGATAGCTAGCACCGCCGCTTCTGGCTCACTCCACTGTGCGGAGATGCCGCCCATATAGAGGGCATCGGTGAGTACCACGCCATCGTAGCCTAGCTCTTTACGGAGGATGTCGGTCATGAAGATGTGTGAGAGCTCTGCGGGCATGGTCGGATCGATAGCGGGCATCAGCACGTCGGTTGACATGATCATTCCAGGTCGCATCATGGGGTCCGATGAGTTGATGAACGTCTTATATGGCGCGAGTTCGGTTGCATAGATCTGCTCTCGTGAGCGATTATCGGTGGGCAGAATATCGTGTGCGTCGTAAGGTGTATTGCCCAGGCCGCCTGGATAGTGTTTCAGACAGGCAATCAGTCCATGGCTCTGCATAGCCTCGATATAGGGACCGGCATAGGTGATCACCGCATCGGCAGTGGTGCCAAAGGTACGATCAACGGTGTCGGTGCCAGGAACCAGCATCACGTCGACGTCGGGAGCTAGATCGGTATTCAGACCGAGTGCGAGCAGGTCATGAGCCATCTTCGTTCCTTGCTGGCGATCAAAATCCAGGCTCCCCGATTGAGCAATCTCCCAGGGTCCGGGCCGCGCCCCATAGATATGTTCCAGGCGATTGACATACAAGCCGCCTTCTTCATCGACCGAGATCAGCAGAGGAATCTTCGTCCGTTGTTGAGCCTGGCTGGTGGTGGCCTTGGCCTGATCAGCAGTCTGGAGGTGAGATTCATACATAATCATCCCACCGACGTGCAACTGGGTAATCATATAGTCCAGGTCATCGGAATAGTTGTTCTGCTCACTCTCGGTCATAATCATCTGACCCAGCTTCTCATCCAGCGACATGTGCGTGACATACAGATTGGCAAGCTCTCTGTAAGTCATATGATCAACAAGATGCCAGAGCTCGTTCATCTGAGATGGAGTATAGGGAGATTTGACAAAAGGACCTACTGATCCTGTGGGCACATGAGCCTGCTTACTCGCAGCAAGCGATCCGCTTGAACCGAAATGCATTAACAGACTGGTCAGGACAACGATCACACTCAGCGCGACGAGAGCCAGGGAGACAAACAGGCTGATCCTACGCCTCCCTGACCGTGATCCGCGCAACCTGGGAGGCTGTTCCAGATCACTTTCGGTCTCGTTCTGGGATGGCGGGATACCTTGAGATGGTTCTGCATTTTGAGGCATAACATTTCCTACAACGATGCGTTTTTGCTAACTATAGCAAATTAATCTACTCGTGGCAACAGGATTTGGAATTCTGTTCTCCCACCGCAGCACCATCGCTCTTCCATCCTTTTTTACCCAATTTGGGCTCCCCCCACTCCTACATGATTTAAGACCATCAGTTGGTCAGCACTTTTTCTGGGCGTAACACCACAAGGACGCGTTGGGGATCGTTCCTCACCATCTCTACCATTTGTTCAGCACGCTCTGGCGGTGCGTATTTCTCGATAATGGGACGAGCAAGCTCAGCCACATCCTGCTCAATAATCTCAGCACGCCCATACGCCACCACATACTTATGAGTTTCGACATCATCAACAATGAGTGAGATAGATGGATCTCGCTTGAGATTTACATACTTGACGCGATCTTTTGTCGTGGTAAAGAAAAAGGATGTGCCATCCCACGCAAACCAGACTGGTGTGAGCTGAGGTCCTCCCTGAGTGCGGTTGACCCCGATAATCGCATTATTGGTTTTTGAGAGCAGAGCATGCTGTTCTTCAGTAGTCATCATCAATGGTTCTCCAATTCATGTAACAGTATTCAGGAACGCTGGGACAAAGAACAAAGTCTATCCCTTCCCTATGGAAATAGAGATACTATAAAAAGTATAGTAAGTCAAGAGATGAGTTCTCCAGTATTATCAGAAGAGGCTGTTGGTAGGCTGCGGCATTGCAATGCCGCAGCCTACCAACAGCCTCTTCTGATAATACTAGCAACCTGCTAGCGAGGGCCAGCGTTACGTACATCATCATTGGGTAAAGTGAACTGCTGGAAGTTCTTTTTGAAGCGAGCGGCGAGGTCTGCGGCCTGACGATCGTAGGCATCTTTGTCATTCCAGGTGTTGCGCGGAATGAGGATTTCACCTGGCACATGGGGGCACGAAGTGGGTATGTGCAAGCCAAAGATGGGATCGGTGACTATTTCATTTCGACGTCGTCTAAAGCTCCACTGATAGCTGCTCGCACCATAGCACGAGTATAGTTAATGTTGATACGTTCACCAACACCGTAGGGCCCACCTGTCCAGCCAGTGTTGATCAGGTAGCAACGGACATTGTGCTTTTCGATGCGCTCACGCAGCAGGTTAGCGTACTCGCCTGGAGGAAGTGGCAGGAAAGCGGCACCAAAGCAGGAGCTAAAGGTAGCCTGGGGAGTGGTAACACCAGCTTCAGTACCCGCGAGCTTACTGGTATAGCCAGAGAGGAAGTAGTACATAGCCTGCTGGGTGGTAAGCTTGGAGATAGGAGGGAGTACGCCGAAGGAGTCGGCAGACAGGAAGATGACAGCACGAGGTTGCCCACCCCGACCGGACTCAATGACGTTGTCAATATAGTCAACGGGATAGGCGACGCGGGTATTCTCGGTTAGTGAGTCATCGTTGTAGTCTGGTTCACGTGTGCCTTCTTTAAGAACGACGTTTTCGTAGACCGACCCGAAGCGCACAGCATTCCAGATTTGCGGCTCATACTTTTTGGAGAGGTTAATACATTTGGCATAGCAGCCACCTTCAAAGTTGAAGACACCCCTGTCCCCCCAGCCATGTTCATCATCACCGATGAGGCGACGGCTGGGATCAGCCGAAAGGGTGGTTTTGCCTGTGCCAGAGAGACCAAAGAAGAGGCAACATCGCCACCTGGCCCCTCGTTGGCCGAACAATGCATCGGCAACACATCCTCGGCAGGCAGAATAAAGTTGAGAACGGTGAAAATGGACTTTTTCATTTCACCCGCGTAACGTGTACCGGCAATCAGGACGAGACGTTCCTCAAAATCGATGATGATAGCAGCTTCTGAACGAGTGCCATGTATGCGGGGGTCAGTATGGAAGTTCGGAACACACAGAATGGTAAAGCCTGGACGTGGGCTGGCTAAATCGTTTTCATTGGCCCGCAGGAACAATTGACGTGCAAACAGGTTATGCCAGGCCAGTTCGGTGATGACTTGAATGGACATCCGATAATGTGGATCGGCAGCGGCAGCAGCATCCAACACGTAGACGTCGCGGCCCTGTAAATAGGCAGAAAGACTACTGCGAACAGCCTCAAAGTTTTCTTGTGACATGGGATGGTTGTTATCGCCCCACCATATCCTCGGCCCCAAGCCCTGGTTGGAAACGATAAACTTATCTTTGGGAGAACGTCCGGTATGTACACCTGTAGTAGCAGCCAGAGCACCATTTGAAGCAAGAACGGCCTCTTTACGAGCCAAGGCATGTTCTACCAATACGGCAGGTGAGAGATTCCAGTGAATGGTCCCCAGATTGACCAACCCGTAGTTTTCCAGAGCCGTGCGACTCATCATGATTGTCATATGTTGTATTTCTCCTTTAAGCCTCTCCATTGAGCCTTTGTTCAGCGTGGGTGATAACTTCTAGCACAACACAACGCACTAGGGGCTCGTTACGCATACATCTGTATAAAAGTATACACTAATTTTGTTCGGCCTAACCACCGTTAGTTTATCAAACCTGACGAGGATTCTGCAAACTAAGCTGCATATCCACTACAGGTAAGAAGCCAATAAAAGGTGAGGTTAAAGTTAGCAAAAGGACATCAATAAAAACTTTTGGTTATGGATTACAAAAAAAATTTGCATAGATATGCGTTTCATCACGCTTGTCATATCTCCTATAAGCAGAGTACAATAGGAGCATACTCATAATAATATTCCCTCGCCTGTGGCTTGCGTGGAATTTGAAAGGTAGCGTGAGATATGGCTCAACACTCGCATTCGCACTTAGGGGACTCCTGGTCTGGATGGTCAACGATTTCTGCGGAGAAGACGACGAGCTTCACTATCTGGCTCACCGGCCTTCCTGGTAGTGGTAAAGCCACATTGGCACAGATAGTGAAACAGGCGTTGACAGTTCGCGGCTACAAAGTCGAGATTATTGACAGTCAGGCACTCGCCTACTGGTTAAAACAAGAACTACACATTGACGATGTGCTTGAAGAAGAACGCAGCCATGCGCCGGGCTATGATGCGTTCGTAACCTACATCTGCATGCTCCTGGCACGCAACGGCATCATCACCATCCCTGTTTCGGTCTCCCCATATCAAGAGGCACGTCGGCATGCACGGCAACAGATTGGGCACTTTATTGAGGTATATGTGCATTGCCCGACCCAGTTGCGCTATCGGCGTCTGTACCAGCAGGAGGTAACGGTAGACCTGCCAGCAGATGTCTATCAACCACCAGACAAAGCTGAGATCGCTATTGATACAAGCTGTGAGCCACCTGAACGAAGCGCATTACGTATTCTCTCCTATCTTGAGGAACACGGATATGTTGCTCCTCGTTGGGAAGAGCATGAGATCTTCTCGGACGAGGAGCTTGCTACGGTGAAGGCGCGTTTGCAAGCTCTCGGCTACCTGGATTAAATCTGGTTCTCCGTGAAGTACCCCAGCCCTAGAAGGCTGTCTTTTACCCACATTTAACAATTGGGTTTGATGAAACAGCGAGAGAGGCCAGGTGCCACTGGTGACTGGTTCACACACACATCCATGGTGATTGGCTTCTCAGGCCTTCCCAAAAAGATGTGGGTAAAAGACAGCCCTAGAAGGGCGGGGCTTCTACGCAGGTTTCCCTACGTTGGCTCCTTCCGAGCCGGAGAATGTTCACCGCCGCGTTGGTATCTCTATCGAGTTCACAGCCACACTCGCAGGAGTGCCACCGTTCTTCAAGAGACTTTTTGCGCACGGTGCCACAAGTGGAGCACACTTGGCTGGTATAGCGAGGGTTCACGAACAGAACGACGCGACCGGCGCATGCTGCCTTGTTCACGCACATGTGTTGGAATTGTCCCCAACCTGCATCAAGTATACTCTTCGTTAATCCTGACTTGGCTGCTGCCCCATTGGGCAAGTATGTTCCGTTTTCGTCCTGCTTTGGTTTGGCGTGCTTCGTCAGGTTGATGATTTGCAGTTCCTCAAACACGATGGTTTGATGCTGCTGTACCAGTTGTGTTGAGTGCTTGTGATGAAAGTCACGGCGTTGGTTGGCTATCTTGCGATGAGCCTTAGCTACCAGTTTCACGGCCTTTTTGCGCCGGTGGGAGCCGCGTTTCTTTTTTGCCAGGGCTTGCTGACGACGCTTTAAGGTGGCTTGCCCATGGCGCAAATGGCGAGGGTTGTCGATGAAGGTTCCATCGGACAAAGCGGCAAAGTGGGTCACTCCCAGGTCAATTCCGATCTCACTGTTTCCCACTGGTAACGGTTCGATTTCGGCCACCTCACAGGAGAAAATGACGTACCAATGCCCCGCTTCGTGCTTGATGGTACATGTCTTCATCTTCCCTTCCAAGGGGCGGTGCATCTTCACTTTGATGCTCCCAATCTTGGAGAGAGTCACGCGATTATCATGGGTCAGAGAAAAGCCACTGGTCTGAGGATAAGTAAAGCTATCGTAGCGATTTTGACCTTGGAAGCGTGGGAAACCTGGTTCTTCAGCATGTTCTTTGCACCGACGGAAGAACGCGGCAAAGGCTCTCTCCAATCGCAAGAGCACATCTTGAAGCACCTGGCTATAAATGTCCTGGTACTCTTCTCGCAACTCGGACTTGATTTCTGGCAACATGCCTTTTTGCTCATAGTACCCAACGGTAGGGCCGCGTTGTACAATTCTCGACAGCGTGAAAGCACCCAGAAGAGTTTCTGCTCTTGTTTCTTCGTGGGAGAGATGCGATACTTGAATGCTTTCCTCATTGTCCTTTTTGCCCTTCTACGTAGCGTTTAAGCGTTTCCAAGGTGACACCGCCAACTGTAGCTACAAAGTAGCTATTTGTCCACAAACTGGGTAGCTTCCGCTTGAGTTGGGGGAACTCCTGACGCAAGTAGCGGCTACTCGTTCCCTTCATGTACTTGACCAGTCGATGAATACCGAACTGCGGATCACATCCAACAAGGAGGTGAACGTGATCTGGCATGACTTCCATTTCGATGAACTCTTGTCCCCACTTCTCAATGGTTTCCATGATAATAGTTTTTAACCGTTCATCTATGGGTGCTACCAATACCTTACGGCGGTACTTTGGACAAAACACTACATGATAATGACAGATGTAGGCTATGTTATTGTTGGTTTTCAGTTCGTACTTCATACAAGGATTATAGCACACGAGAGATAGATATGTCAAGAGTATCTATCTCTCTCTCGTGAGTGCGCCTTCTCTCCCCCTGTCTAGAAGGCCAGGGGGCGGGACGCGCGCAGATGCTAAACAGGTACTGGGTGCTGCATGTATTGCCCGATAAAGATGCGGAGATAGCCACCATCATCATCGGGATAGATACTTTTGTGGTTGTTACAGAAATTGCATTCATAGGTGCTGATAGGTGCCGGGTTGGTGACACCATCGTGCATGGCGTCGATAGGCGAGGTACCCCCACCAAAGAGGACGCCAATGATGCCAGCAGCCGCAAAACTAGAGACGTTGCCCAGAATGTATTCCGCACGATTGTTCTGCTCATGTCCAGGTGAATTGTTCATGGTATCGAAGTATTGATTACCCATCGGTGTTTGCCACAGGATGATACGCCGGTGGGTATCCTGACTCAGGTCGCCCATGAACGTGAGATAGCGAGCAAAATTCGGAAACGTGTGATTATAGCGATCCCAATTATCCCCTGTCACATCATTGGAGAGCAGGTCCCAGCTGGAGACACCAGGAGGATTACCATACAAACCGGCGCTATTCAGGAAGTTGGCTAATCTCTGAGCAGCACCACCCACATCCAGGCTTGAACGTGTATCTGTGGCAATATCGACACCGGGTGCCCAGGTTGAGGCATGCAAGGCAAGAATGGCATTGTGAGCATATTTATCCCGTATGTGTAACAAGGCCCAGGCAAAACCCTGAACGGTGTTAGGGAAACCTGCGGCATCAGCATAGCCCGAAGAAGAGACGCTGGCAGGCACAGTGGCGGCATTGTCAGTACCATGCGAGGCATTTTGAAGGAAACCCCACGTATCCGGCTCAACAATCACCAGTACTGGCTTACCAAACGAGCCTATCTCCTGCATAAGCACCGCCCAATTAGCAAAATAAGCCTTCATGGTAGACGGGGTGTTCACATTACCAGCCACTTGCTGCAGCTCACTACCAGAATTGCAGTAGCTGCCAGGATGAGGGCCGTTACTCAGGCACATTTCATAATAGGCAAAGGCAGGTATATAGCCATGATTAGCACTCTCGTTCATGTACGAAACGGCATCTTCTCCTAAATAGCCAGGTTTTATCCATTGCTCCCAACCTTGACCGGTATTGACACCTCCAGTGAGGTACTGATAGCGAAAGGCATAGGCAGTACCATTCTGGCTGCGCTGGGCATCCAGAAAAGAGGCCGTACCTGGATCATTGATGACGCCAAAACTAAAGTAGTGAGGCAAGCCAGCAGGAACCGAGCCAGTGCCAGAGGGAACCGGTCCAGGCAGTGTGCCAGAGTTAGAGTTTGTATAGGTTGCTGAACTCGTTCGCGTTGCTAGCGGCGTTGGTGTACTCGGTACACTGCTTGAGTTGGTGGTATGAGCGTGTACGAACATAGCAACGTTAATGATACTAACCTCCATCAAGCTGTTGCCTCTCTGCACAACAAATTTCGTATAAGAAGTCGTACCCGATGTTGCTAAACTATCGCTAGAAGCTGAGATAAGCAACATCATACCAGTATACAGAAGCCCCAGACGAAGGTTACGGTAGATATGAGATCGCTTCATGTTCATAGTCCCCCCTATGTTGTTTCCCTTGACTCTAGTATAAAAGATAGATGAACCTTTATGCAGCAAAATAGGACATTTGGGAAATTTTTAACGCATCCTTGCGCTTCACGTTTGTGCTTTCATCGCCAGCTTACGCACGTAGGCAACAAATTGATCGCCACGATCAAATTCATTGAGAAACATGCCAAAGCTGGTGAAGCCAGGGGAAAAGAGCAGCACATCACCGGGGGAAGTATATGAGATGGCAGCAT
>WNGK01004692.1_pt1 | contig 16370 bp, 14 predicted proteins | sample 5400601 | NCBI WGS metagenome assembly WNGK01 (sample SAMN13153376, study PRJNA577476) | soil metagenome | isolation source: 60 cm soil or saprolite under Garry oak tree replicate 1 | place: USA:California | collected 2016-06-15
AGGCTTCCGGGTCGAGGTCCACGCCCTCGGCCAGCGCCTCACAATCCGCGCACCTGCACCGCTCTTCCGGGGGGTTGGCGCGGCGTCTGCGTGGTGTGTTCATAAACGACACACTACGAGGGGGGTATGACATTTTCGGGGTGTCAGCCGACGGCGGCGTCCCCGGAACCGCCGTCCTCGGAACCGCCGTCCTTGGCGCCCGCGGGACCGCCGTCCTCCGCGCCCGCGGAACCGCCGTCCTCCGCGTCCGGCTGAGCCGCCTGGTCCCCGGGACGGGCGATGCCGAGATGCCGCTCGATCGCGCTCAGCCGGTCATCGATCATGTCCAGCAGGCCCTGGACCACGGTGGGCGGCTCAGCGCGCCGCGGGTGCGGCGGGGGGAAAGTGCCCTGATCTTCCGGGTGCTCCTGGATCTCCCGGATCACCTGTACCCGGAGTTGCCCCAGGTCGGTGCCGAGCCCGCCGAGTACCTGGACGGCCACGCAGTCATCATTGCTGATCAGCCCGAGCAGCAGGTGCCCGGTGCCCATGTGGTCGTGGCCAAGGTTCAGGGCTTCCCGCAGCGAAAGCTCCAGGCACTTCTTGGCCCGCGGCGTGAACGGGACGTGCCCGGACGGCGGCTGCTGACCCTGGCCGATGATTTTCTCGATCTCTGCCCGCACGGCTTCCATGGTGATGCCTGCCGACTCCATCGCCCTCGCGGCCGCGCCCAGGGTTTCGCGCCGGAGGCCCGCCAGCAGGTGCTCGGTGCCGATGTAGTTGTGGTTGAGTTGCCTGGCCTCCTCCTGGGCGAGGACGACGGCTCGCCGCGACTTGTCAGTGAACCGCTCGAACATGACGCCACTTCCGTTTCAGGGCCGCCCCCGCCTAGAGGATCTCTCTAGTGTGCACCCATTGTGCTCAGGACAGGCGCGCGCGGAACGCGGCAGTTTTGACCCTGTTCTGGCATGAGGTCGAGCAGTACCGCCGGGTGCCGTTGCGTGACGTGTCTACGTAGACCCGGTCGCACCGGGGTGCCGTGCAGACGCCGAGCCGGTCGTGCAGGTCGCCGCCGAGGACGACCGCGAGGCCGGTGGCGCAGCCGGCCGCCCAGCCGTTCGGCAGGGAGTTGTCGGCGGCGTGGAAGTGCAGGTGCCAGGGTTCACCGTCGTGCCGTTCGAGTTCCGGCCGGGCGCCGGTCCGGACGAGCAGGGCGTTGACCCGGCGGGCCGCGTCGTCCACGGCGTCGGCGCTGACCGCCTCGAAGACGCCGCGCAGCTCCGCCGCCACGAAGCAGAGTCCGGCCGCCTCCTCCCAGGTCGCCTCGCGTCCGCCGGCGCTGCGCAGCACGGCGCCGACGGCCGCCGTCCGCTCGTCTCCCTCGGGCGGGACGTAACGGCGTCCCCGCTCCTCGCCCGGGGTGAGCAGGTTGACCAGCTCCACGGCCACCCTGATCACCACGTCCATGTGACTGTTGAAGTTCACTTGACCAGTTACATCTCCCGTGCCTAGGGTTGTGACTGTCAAAGTAAGCCTAGTCAGTAACCGCCATCTGGCCAAGCAACCCGAGGAGGCAGGGCGTGCCCGAACTTGACCGCGACACCGCACGAGACTGGATCGAGCGCTGGGACCGCCAGCAGGAAGAGAGCCTGCCGGACCGGGAGGACAGGTTCACCGCGCTCATCGACGCGGTCCAGGAGGGGACCGAACGGCCTGACCCGCTCGTCCTCGACATCGGCTGCGGCCCTGGCTCGCTCGGCGTCCGGCTGCTCACCCGCCTGCCGCGCGCCACGGTCATCGGCATCGACGCCGATCCGGTGTCGCTGACGCTGGGCCGGGCGGCCTACCAGGACGTGCCCGGGCTGCGGTTCGCCGACCTGGACCTGCGCGTCCCCGGCTGGTCCGCGCAACTGGGCCTGAACAGGGCTCCGGACGCCGCGGTGAGCACCACCGCGCTGCACTGGCTGCCCGAGCCGGATCTGCGCGCCCTGCGTGCTCCGCCCCGGCGGCCTGCTCCTCGACGGCGACCACTTCACCCTGGACGCCAAGGAATCCCCGACCCTGGCCCGCCTGGACCTGGCGCTACGCCAGCGTGAGGACCAGCGGCGCTTCCCCGGCGGGCATCCCGAGAGCTGGCACGCCTGGTGGGACGCCGCCGCCGCCGACCCGGCGCTGGCCGGGCACGTCGCGGAACGCGTCCGCCGCCGCGTGGACGCGGGTCACCACGACACGGAGTCGACCCAGCTAGCTACCCATGTCGAGGCCTTGAAAGCGGTCGGCTTCGCCGAGGTCGGCACCCTCTGGCAGCGCGGCGATAACCGCCTCCTGTGCGGCGTCCTGCCCCGGGCCTAGGGCTCAACCAGATTGGCTGAGCCGCCGCTCGATCGCCTTCAACCGTGCGGCGAACGAAGTCAGCCGGCTCACGAGGTCATCACCGGCCGGCGCGTCCTCTTCGCTTTGCCCCTGCAGCAGCTCGGTGACCTGCTGTCTGGCCCGGTCGAGGTCCACGCCGGCCCCGGTCAGGACCTGGGCGGCGACGCCGCGGCCCTCACGGATGAGGGCGAGCAGGATGTGCTCGGGGCCGATGAAGTTGACGCCGAGCTGCAGCGACTCACGCAGCGAAAGCTCGAGCACCTTCTTGGCCCGCGGCGTGAACGGGATGTGCCCCGACTCGGACACCGGCCGCGTGCCGCGGCCGATGATGCCCTCGACCTCCTGCCGCATCGCGTTCAGGCTGATCCCCAGCGACATGAGCGCCTTGGCCGCCACGTTTTCGCCCTCGTGGAGGAGGGCGAGCAGGAGGTGCTCGGTGCCGATGTAGTCGTGGCCGAGCATCCTGGCCTCTTCTTGCGCCAGGACGACCACCCGCCGCGCCCTGTCGGTGAACCTTTCGAACATCGCTCCGCTCCGGAAGTAAGCGGTCAGGGCCGCCGCGCGTAGACGACGTTGATGACCGCGATGGCGACCCAGATGAGCAGGACCATGAACGCCTGCGCTGCGGAACTGCTCGCGCGTGACACGATGGCCGTGGCCCCGACGCCCAGGGCCATGGATCCGAGCGCGGTGATCGTCGTCGCCACGTTCCGCTGCCCGACCGCAGACGGCCGCACCGGCGGCGGCCCCAGCTGGTACCCGGGCGGCAGCACCGGACCCATGTAACCCTGGTACCCCTGATAGCCGGCCGGCGCCTGGTATCCCTGGTATCCGGCCGGCACCGCCGACCCAGCTCCCGGCGCCCCCACGGGACCAGCAGCACCAGGAGACCCAGCAGCACCAGGAGACCCTGCAGGCCCGGGGACAGGCCCCAGCTGCCCGAGCCGTGCGTCTATGCGCTTGTCGATTTCCGTCCCGATGCGTTCGACCAGCCCCTCGGCCACCGCGTCGTCGTAGCCGGAACCCAGGTCGGCATGCGCGGCCACGGAAGCGCGGATCTCCGCCTCGTGGTCGCTGCTCATGAGCGCACGCTACATCGTGCCGGTGATCGCCACAAATGAGCCGCGGATAACAACCGGTACCGGGCGTACGCGACGTTGACGACCCCGATCACGATCCAGATCAGCGCGATCAGCACCGCCGCGCCGCCACTGACCTGGCCGGGGGAGTCGCCCGGGTGAAGGACCGTCGCCGTGGCCCCGATGGCCATGCCCATGGAACCGAGGCCAAGCACCACGGCGCCGAACCCGATTCGCCCGGGCACCGGCTCACGACGCAGCCGCGGCCGCGGCGGCGGGGTCTGGTGGGCCGCCTGGCCGTACAGCCGGGCGTCCACTCGCTTGTCGATTTCTTCGCCGATGCGCTCGACGAGGCCCTCGGCCACGGCGGTGTCGTAGCCGGGGCCGAGATCGCGGTGTGCCGCGGCCGAGGCCCCGACTTCATCCCTGATGCTCACGTGGAAAGGCTAACGGCGGGCGGCGCGGAAAACACTGGGGTTAGCACCCGGTTCCCGGCTCCTGCTGGCCCCAGGAAAGCCCCGGAAGCAGTGCCGTCATTTGTTCGGGATATGGATATTCTGCTGGCACACTAGGGGAGTGCCGCAGTTCCCCGCCCGCCAAGGCCCACAGGGCCCTGATGAGCCGTGCGTGCTGCTCAAGTTGGGTGAGATCGTGCTCAAGGGGCGGAACAGACAGCAGTTCGAGCGCATCCTGCACGGCAACATCCGCACCGCGGTCGCCGGCCTCGGCGTGCCGGTCGACCTCCGCCAGCGCGAAGGGGTCATCCTGCTGCGCGTCGCCGACGGCGAGCGGCACGGCGAGGTCGGCGGGTCGGCCTGGGTGCAGGCGGTGGGCCAGATCGCGGAGCGGATGCGGGACGTGCCCGGCATCGCCCGGGTGTGCCTGCCGCTGCGGGTGGCCAAGACGCCCGAGGCGATCTCCGCGGCCGCGATGGCGCTGACCAAAGGCACGTCCGGCACCTTCGCGGTGCGCGCCCGCCGCCGGGACAAGCGGTTCCCGCTCACTTCGGGACAGCTGGGCGTGCTGATCGGCCGGGAGATCCAGGAGGCGCACGGGCTCGGGGTCAACCTGTCCCACCCGGATATCACGGTGTTCATCGAGGTGGACCAGGACGAGGTGTTCGTGTTCACCGAGGGAATGGCGGGCCAGGGCGGGCTCCCGGTCGGGATGAGCGGCCGCGGCGTCGTCCTCATGTCCGGCGGCATCGACTCGCCGGTGGCTGCATACCGGATGATGCGCCGCGGCCTGCGCTGCTTCTTCCTGCATTTCTCCGGCATGCCGCTGACCGGCCCGGAATCCATCTACAAGGCCTACGCGCTGGCCCGCGGGCTTGACCGGTTCCAGGGCGGGTCGCGGCTGTTCGTGGTGCCGTTCGGCAAGGCGCAGCAGGCGCTGAAGGCCTCCGGCGCGGACCGGCTGCTGATCGTGGCCCAGCGGCGGCTGATGCTCAAGACCGGGGAGGCGCTGGCCCGCAGGCTCAGCGCCACCGCGCTGGTCACCGGCGACTCGCTCGGGCAGGTCAGCAGCCAGACGCTCACCAACATCACCGCGCTCGACGACGCGGTGAAGCTGCCGATCCTGCGCCCGCTGATCGGCTGGGACAAGATCGAGATCATGGCCGAGGCCCGCCGCATCCGGACACTGGCCATCTCCGAACTCCCCGACCAGGACTGCTGCACGCTGCTCACCCCGCGCCGCGTCGAGACCCGGGCCCGGATCGACGACCTGCACCGCATCGAGATCCGGCTCGACGTCGAGGACCTGGTCGAGGAACTAGCTAGAAGCGCGCACGAATACCGTCAGGAAATGCCTTAAAACCCTCAGGTCAGGGCGGGCTCGCGCGGGATGGCGGGAGCCGGGGTGAGGGTCCGGCCGACCAGCGGGGACAGATGGACGGCCACGGCGGCCAGCTCGCGGAGGTCGGACTCGACCAGCGCCTGCGGGCCGTCGCACAGCGCGGACTCGGGCTGCGGGTGGACGTCCACGATGATGCCGTCGGCGCCGACCGCGATCGCGGCCCGGGACAGCGGCAGCACCAGGTCGCGGCGGCCGCCGGAGTGCGACGGGTCCACGATCACCGGCAGGTGCGACAGCCGCTGGGCGACCGGCACCGCGCTGATGTCCAGGGTGTTCCTGGTGGCCTTCTCGAACGTGCGGATGCCGCGCTCGCAGAGCACGATGTCCAGGTTGCCGCGCTGGGCGATGTACTCGGCGGCCATCAGCCACTCCTCGATGGTGGCGTTCATGCCGCGCTTGAGCATCACCGGCTTGCCCACCCCGCCGACCGCCTGCAGCAGCGGGAAGTTCTGCATGTTGCGCGTGCCGACCTGCAGCATGTCCGCGTAGCTGGCGACCAGGTCCACGTCGGCCGGGTCGACCACCTCGGTCACCACCGGCAGGCCGGTCGCCTGGCGCACCTCGGCGAGGATCTTCAGCCCGGTCTCGCCCAGCCCCTGGAACGCGTACGGTGAGCTGCGCGGCTTGTACGCGCCGCCGCGCAGCAGCGACGCGCCCGCCGCCCTGGCCATCAGCGCGGCCGCCATGGTCTGCTCGGCCGTCTCGACGGCGCACGGCCCGGCGATGACGGTCAGCGTGTCCGGCCCGATCGGCACGCCCGCCACCCGTATCACCGAACGCTCCCGGTGATGCTCGCGGCTCACCAGCTTGTACGGCGCGGAGATCCGCACCACGTCGCTGACCCCCGGCATACCCCGCAGGTTCAGCGTGTCCAGGTGGTCCACATCACCGACCAGACCGACGATCGTCCGCGACATGCCGCGGCTCACGAAGGCGTCGCCGCCCGCCGCCCGTACCCGGTCGACGACGCCGTCGATTTCCGTCTCCCCGGCCTCCGCCGTCATCACCACGACCATCTCCGTCCGCCTCCAGTCATAAAGAAAACCCCGGGCCTTCCGGCCCGGGGTTCTCGTTAGGTCGCTTCCGTCAGCGCAAGGTCTGGCGGGCGACCGTCCCGTACCCGGGCCGGTAGCCAAACCAAAACCAGAACTGCTCACGCATGACCGGAATCCTAGCGCATGCCGTCAAGGGCCGGAGGCCGGGGGGCCCACGGCGGGTCAGAAGCCGACGTCGAGGGTGATGGTGCTGCCGCGCGGCGCCTCGCCCACCGGGCTGAAGTCGAACACCTTGTTGAAGAAGCCGAACCGGTTCACCTTGACCTGGAACCCGGCCGCCTCCAGCTCCTGGGTGGCCTGTTCCACCGTCATGCCGATCGGGCTCGGCACGGGGACCAGCTGGGGACCGGCGGACACCTGGACCACCACGGTCTGGCCCGGCTGGAACGTGCCGCCTTGCGCGGGCAGCTGGCTGGTGATGACGCCCGCGGGCTGCTGGCTGTTGGCGTCCGACTGCGACTGCAGGTTCACGTTGTCCTGACTCGCCAACTGCCGGGCGGAGTCGATGGTCATCCCGACGAAATTGGGCAGCGGCGGTCCGGACGCGAGCAGGATCGTGACCGTCTTGGTCTGCGGCCAGGTCGTGCCCGCTGGCGGGTTGGTCCCGATCACCGTGCCCACCGGGGCGTTCGCGCCGACCTTCTGGACGGTAGAGACCAGATGCATGCGCTGCAGCGCGGCCTGCGCGGCCTGCAGCGTATCGTTCTGCACCTTGGGCACCACGGAGGTGAAGGGGCCGCTCGAGACGAGGAGGGTGATCGTCGCGCCCTTCGACACCCGCCCGGCCGGGCTGGTGCCGACCACCATGCCCTTGGCCACGGCGTTGTTGTGTACCCGGCCGCCCCGCTTGACGGTGAAGCCGTCGGCGGTCAGGACCGTGGTGGCCGTGCCGACGCTGTCCCCGGACACCGAGGGCACCTGCGTGAACCGGCCGGAGGTGAGCCACCAGCCGCCGAGCCCGAGCCCCACGCCCAGCGCGATGACAAGCACCACGATGAGCAGCCGCGGGCTGAACAGCCAGCGGCCCAGGAACGGCTCGCGGCCGCCGTGGTGGCGCCTCCCCTGGTACCGGTCACCGTCCTCGCGGTTCACGACGAGGGTGTGGGAGTCCTCGACGCGCGACGGCCCCGTGTCTGACGGCCCCGTGTTCGACGGCCGCGTGTTCGACGGTGCTGTGTTCGACGGTGCTGTGCCGGGCCCGCTGGCCGGCGGCAGCGTCGCGTTCCGCGCCCACCATCCGTTGGTCGCCGCGGGCGTGTCCAGGGCCAGCCACGGCGCCTCGGCCAGCCCCTGGACGCCGGCCCCCATCACGCCGGTGAGCCCGCTCGACTCTGTGCTGGCCCGGGGGGACACTCCGCCCCCTGGGGACACCCCAGACCCCGATGGCCCCAGACCCCCCCACTCGGGCAGGCCCTCCCCGACCCGGCGGACCGCGCGCAGGAACTCGCCCGCGTCGGCGGGGCGCCGGGCCGGGTCCCGGCTGGTCGCCTCGAGCACGAGCTGGTCGACCGCCGCGGGGATGCCGGGCACCAGCGCGGACGGCACCGGGACGGCGGAGTTGACGTGCTGATAGGCGACCGAGAGCGGGGTGTCGCCGGTGAAAGGCAGCCGGCCGGTGAGCAGCTCGAAGAGCATCACCCCGGCCGAGTAGACATCCCCGCCCGGGCCCGTGCTGCCGCCGGTCACCTGCTCGGGCGACACGTAGGCAACCGTGCCGATGAGCAGGCCGGCCCGGGTATGCCCGGCCGCCGACTGCGCCCGGGCCAGGCCGAAGTCGGCCACCTTGATCCGCCCGTCGGCGGTCAGCAGGACGTTCTCCGGCTTGACGTCGCGGTGCACGATCCCGGACGTGTGCGCGGCCGCGAGCCCGTCGAGCACGCCGGCCATGATCTCCAGCGCCGTGGCGGGGGCGAACCGCCCGCTGTCCCTGAGCAGTTCCTTGAGCGTGCGCCCGGGCACGTACTCCATCGCCAGGTACAGGAACTGGCCGTCGGCGCCCTGGTCGAAGACCGCGACCACGTTCTGGTGCGACAGCCGCGCCACCGACTTGGCCTCGCCGATGAACCGGCGGACGAACTCCTCGTCCCTGGCCAGTTCGGCGTGCATGACCTTGAGCGCCACCTCGCGGTCAAGCCGCGTGTCGGTAGCCTGGTAGACAGTGGCCATCCCGCCGTGCGCGATACGCGCGGTCACGGCGTAACGCCCGTCGAGCAGCCGCCCCACGAGGAGGGCTGGGGAGGCGGGCGGAGGATCGGCCAGCGTGTCGTCCATCGCGACGATTTTACGGTTGTTTTGCCTATCTGGCGTGTTAATCATTGGGTCCCCGGTGGCCAGGGCCGGCTCGAGGTAATCGCCTGGGCAGACGCCCCTGCCGTTCGGCTCATGATAAGGGATCAGCGGGAGCGGACGAGCGGGACCGGGACCCGTCCGGCCTGGGCGTAACCTCTCCGTCATGACCGAGAGCGGACGCGTGCCGGAGAAGGTAGTTGTGGCCGGCGCGGGCCTGGCCGGCTGGCGGACGGCGGAGGAACTGCGGGCCCGCGGCTTCGCCGGCCAGATCACCCTGATCGGGGCCGAGCCGCGGCCGCCGTACGACCGGCCGCCGCTGTCCAAGAAGTTTCTCACCGAACGCGACCTCGACCCGTCGCTGAAGGCCGACTTCGCCGCGCTCGGCGTGGACTTCCGCCCGGACGAGGCCGCGACCGGGCTCGGCGACGAGGCCGCCCTGATCACCAACCGCGGTATGTACCCCTTCGACCACCTGGTGCTGGCCACCGGAGCGCTGCCGGTGGCGCTCCCCGGCGAGGGGCGGCAGCGCTTCCTGCGGACCTATGACGACGCGCTGGCGCTGCGGCACCTGCTCCGGCCCGGGCTGCGGCTGACCATCGTGGGGGCCGGCTGGATCGGCGCCGAACTGGCCACCGCGGCGGTCGCGCACGGCAGCCAGGTCACGGTGGTGGAGGCCGGCCCCGCGCCGCTGACCGCAGCGATCGGCGCCCCGGCCGGAGCCCAGACCGCCCGCTGGTACGCGGCCGCCGGGGTAGATCTGCGGGTCGCGACCGCGGTCGAGGCCGTGCAGCCCGGCGGGCTCGCCCTGGCGGACGGCGGGTGGATCGCGGCCGACGAGATCGTCACCGCGGTCGGGGTGCGCCCGGCCACCAGGTGGCTGGAGGGTTCCGGCGTCCGGCTGGAGAACGGCGTGGCCGTGGACGCCGGCCTGCGCTCGTCGCGGCCCGGCGTCTACGCGGCGGGGGACTGCGCCGCGTTCGAGTCGCGGCGGTTCGGGCGGAGGCTGCGGTTCGAGCACTGGGACGTGGCCCTGCACACGCCCGAGGTGGTCGCGGCCAACGTGCTCGGCGGCGACGAGGCGTACGACCCGGTGCCGTACTTCTGGTCGGAGCAGTTCGGCCGGATGATGCAGTACGTCGGCTACCACGGGGACGCGGAGAGCCTGCTGTGGCGCGGCGACCCGGCCGAGCCGGGCTGGGCGGCGTGCTGGCTGGCGGGCGGCCGCCTGGTCGCCATGCTGACCGTCGACCGCCCTCGCGACATGCTTCAGGCCCGCCGCCTCATCGCCTCCGCCGATCCGGTGGACGTCTCCCGCCTCACCGACCCTGCCGTCCCCGTCAAGAATGCAATCGATAGCCGCTAAATCCACCCTGGCGAGGGGTGTTTGGGGGGAGCCCGGACGTGGGACATTGGTCTCGTGGCACAGATCGACCCCGCGACCGACGCTCTAGTCGGCGAATGGCTGTCACTCCCCGAGGTAGCCGGCCTGCTCGGCATCCCAGCAGGGCGAGTGAAGCAGCTGCTGCGCGACCGCAAACTCCTCGCCGTGACCCGTCCCGAAGGGACGCCCGCGGTACCGGCCGCCTTCCTGGACGGCAACCAGATCCTCAAGGGCCTGGGCGGAACGCTGACCTTGCTCCGCGACTGCGGCTTCGACGAGCTAGAGGCGCTCCGCTGGCTGTTCACGGCGGACGACTCGCTGCCCGGCACGCCGATCGGCGCGCTCGTCAGGCGCCGCAGCACCGAAGTGAACCGCCGGGCGCAGGCCCTCGCGTTTTAGTCAACCGGCTAGGCTGGCAGCATGCCGCCGAGCCCGCCGCGCCCGCGCCGGATCGCGGGTGCCCGGACGGCAGGTGCCCGGACTGCAGGTGCACGGCCCAGGCACGCCGTCGGCCCGCCGCACTCACCGCTGATCCGCGACCTGCTCGCGTCCGGCGGCCAGGCGTTCTCGTTTGAGTTCATGCCGCCCAAGACCGAGGCCGAGGAACAGCAGCTGTGGCGGGCGATCAGGCAGCTCGAGCCGCTGCGGCCGACCTTCGTCTCGGTGACCTACGGGGCCGGCGGATCGACCAGGGACCGGACCGTCCGGGTGACGGGCCGGATCGCCGAGGAGACCACGCTGACCCCGATGGGCCACCTCACCGCGGTGAACCACTCGGTGGCCGAGCTCAGGCAGGTGATCGGGTCCTACGCGGAAGTCGGGGTGCGCAACGTGCTCGCGCTGCGCGGTGACCCGCCTGGTGACCCGAACGCCGACTGGATCCCGCACCCCGACGGGCTGAGCTACGCGGCGGAACTGGTCCGGCTGGTCAGGTCGGTCGGCGACTTCTGCGTCGGGGTGGCCGCCTTCCCCGAGAAGCACCCGCGCTCGCCCGACCCGGAGACGGACGTGCGCTGGTTCCTGGCCAAGTGCCGGGCCGGGGCGGATTTCGCCATCACCAACATGTTCTTCTACCCCGAGGACTACCTGCGGCTGCGGGACCGGGTCGCGGCCCAGGGCGGCGACGTGCCGATCATCCCGGGCATCATGCCGATCACCAGCCTGCGGGTGATCGAGAAGGCGCTCGAGCTCGGCGGCTGCCGGGTGCCGGTCGAGTTGTGGGAACGGCTGCAGGCGGTGGCGGACGACCGCGCCGCGGTGCGCGAGATCGGCGTGGACTACGCGGCCGGGATGTGCGAGCGGCTGCTCGCCGAGGGCGTGCCCGGGCTGCACTTCTACACGCTCAACTGGTCCCGCGCGACCCGGGAGATCTATCAGCGGCTGGGTCTGGGGGACCGCCTGCGCAGGGGGAGTTCGGCGCCCATCACCGCGTAGGGCGGCTCGCCGCCGGGGAAGAAGCGGAACGCGGTCAGCAGGTCGGTGAAGCCAGTCCCGCGGTAGAGCCGCCGCGCGGGGGTGTCGGCGTCCCTGGTGGACAGCATGGCGGTGCGTTCCGGCTGCCCGGAGGTCAGCCGCAGCAGCACGCCGGCGCCGACGCCTCCGCCCTGGTAGTCCGGCGCCACGTGCAGCTCGGCGACCTCGAACGAGTCGCCGAGCCAGGCCGCGGCGGCCGCGGCGCCGCGGCTGGCGACCAGCGCCCGGCGGACCGTGTCGTGCCACCACTGGCCGGGCGCGCCGTGGAAGCCGTAGCCGAAGCCGACCGCCTCGCCGGTTCCGTCCTCGGTGACCGCCAGCGCGCGGAACCCCGGGTTGGCGGCGTGCCCGGCCATGGTCGACCGGCGGCCCGCCAGCAGCTCGGCGGGCGGCCGCATCGCCGCCGCGTACACCGCGATCAGCTGGTCGAGCCGGGCGGTGAACTCGGCCGGGCTCAGCTCGGAGACGGAAACCGATAGGGTCCGGCGCATCTTCGCTAGCTTAGGAGAAGAAAAAGATGGTGCCGAACGGACCGGGTTCCATGCCCTGAAATAGTGCCAGGGGCGCCGTGTCACATCCACCCCCGGGCTCAGGCCAGCTCGTTCGGGTGCTTCGCCCGCTCGGACCTGATCTGCACCTCGGCCTGGCCGAGCAGCGGGTGGCTCGCGGTCAGCGTGATCGCCCCCGGCTGGCCGGCCTGCGAGCGTATCCACACCGCGCCGAGCCCGCCGTACCGGCCGAACGCGAACGGGTTGTCGCCCACCAGCGTAGCGGGGCCCGACAGGGTCAGCGCGACCTCGCCGCTTTGGTACCTGCGCTGGTTGCCGTGGGCGTCGATGGCGCGGAACACCGCCCGGGTCGCGTCGGAGCCGTCGGCCGAGATGGTCGCGTCGTCCACCGCCATGGCGAGGGCGTCGCCGGCCGGGTTGGCCGACATCCGCAGCTGGGCCGCCAGCCGGCCGCCGGCGAAGCCCTGGACGAGCAGCTCGGGGGCGGGGTGCGGGATGCGCTTGGGGAGGTGGACCAGAAAGGGCGGGTGGATCAGGCCGCTGTACAGCGGCGAGTCCAAGGCGGGCAGCGCGCTGGCCACGTGCGTGCCGCCGATGAAGACCTCGAGCCGCTCGCAGTTGCTGGCGATCATCGCGGCTGGGGACGGGGCGGGGACCGCGCCGCCCGCTTCCCAGAAGAACACCGGGACGATGACCGGGCGCACGGCCGGGTCGCCCTGCGTCTGGTAGATGGCGGCGCCGAGCTTGGGGACCCGGAAGCCGTCCGCCACGCCGGCCCACTTGATGTTGCCCGGGCCCGGGCCGAGCTGCGACGCGTAGTCGAACCCGGCCCAGGCCAGCAGGCCGGCGTAGCCGGCGTCGGACCGCGCCTGGCTCTGGGCCTGGCCGTGCAGGGCGGCCTGCCTGGCCAGCCAGGCCGGCGGGTCCGTCCAGGCGAAGTGCTGCGGCTTGGCCGCTTCCACGCCGACCGCCTCGGTGACCAGGTAAGGCCGGCCGGCGAACGGCGGCCTGAGCACGATGTTGCCGGTCTTCGCGTCTGTCCCGTAGTCGTTGAAGGCGAAGACGTCCTCATTCCACGTGGCGTCCTCGTGGTAGAACATCGCGCCGGAACTCGGCCGCGAGCTGTCGAGCTCCCGCGCGGCCTGCCTGGTCGCGGCCCACAGCCCGGGGAAGTCCCGGGTCTCATTGAGCCTGGTGCCCCAGATGACCACCGAGGGGCGGCTCCTGTCCCTGACCACCATGTCGCGGACATTCTGCACGACGAGGTCCTGCCAGCCCAGGGTGTCGCTCACGTTGTGCCAGCCCGGCGCCTCCTCCCAGACCAGCAGGCCGAGCTCGTCGCAGGCGTCGAGGAAGGCCGGCGACTGCGGATAGTGCGAGCAGCGCACCATGTTGCAGTTGAACTCGTTCTTGAGGATCTCAGCGTCCTTGCGCTGCACCCGGGCGCCCATGGCCATGCCGGCGTACGGGTAGAGCTGGTGCCGGTTGAGCCCGAACAGCTGCATCCGCTTCCCGTTAAGGAAGAAGCCCTCGGGCCGGAAGGACGCCTCGCGGAAGCCGATCCGCCGGGTCAGCGCGTGGCTGCCGAGGCCGGGGAAGTTCAGCGTGGCCTGGACCGTGTACAGCTTCGGGCTGTCCGGCGACCACAGGCTGACCGGCCCGAACCCGGTCAGGCTCAGCTTAGCGGTGCTGACCCCAGGCGAGCCGACCTTCACCGTCGTGACCTGCGACGCGATCTGCGCCTGCCCGTCGTACAGCTGGACCAGCAAGGTGCCGTTGGCGTGCCCGGTCGCGGCCGAGTCGACGGCGCATTCGATGTCGACGCGGGGCTGGGAGCTGAGCACGTCGGCCGGCTGGGCGAACAGGTCGGCGAGGAATACCGGTGGCAGCACCCGCAGTCGCACGTCCCGGTAGATGCCGCCGGGCTGGAAGAAGTCGACGCTGCCCGGGCCGCGTCCGACCCCGACCGGCGGCACCGGCAGGCAGCGCGAGTCCACGACGACCGCGAGCAGGTTGTCGCCGCTGGTGACCTTCCCGGTGAGTTCGGCCGAGAAGGGCAGGTACCCGCCCTGGTGGGTGCTGACCACCTGGTCGTTGATCGCCACCGTGGCGTTCACCATGACGCCGTCGAAGTCGGCGAGGATCCGGTTGCCCGGGCGGTGCGGGTCGAGCAGGCGCCTCCCGTTGAAGTGCCGCCGGTAGATCCACACCTGCTGCCAGGCGGGGAAGTTCCAGTCCTGCCAGGACAGCTGGGTGACCGTGTGCGGCACCGTGACCGGCGCGAAGTTGCTGTCGTCGAAGAAGCTGCTCTCAGAGCCCGACGTGTACTGCCCGCCGAACAGCCAGTTGGTGTTCATCGGGAAGACGAGGCCGGTGGGCTGCTCGCCCGTCCGCGTGATCCCGCCGACGACCGCGAGCAGCGGCAGCGCCGCTACCCCCGCGCCGCCGATCAGGCTGGCCTGCAGCACCGTGCGCCGTGAGACCCGGCGCTTGACCGCGGCTTCCTGCTCCTCGGGCCGCTCGTCCGTCCCGGCCCCGGGCCTGCCGTCCTGCGGCGCGAGTCCCGCCCCGCCCGGCCGCGGCGAGCCCGGCGGCGCGAGCCCTGCCCCTCTCGCATGCGGCCCCATGCCCATGCCGCCCGGATGCGGCGACGTGCCCACCCCGTGCGGCGGTGCCTGCGTGCCCGGCCCGTGCGGCGGTGCCTGCGTGCCCGGCCCGTGCGGTGGTGCCTGCGTGCCCGGCCCGTGCGGTGGTGCCTGCGTGCCCGGCCGCAGCAGCGCGCTCGTCCGAGCGTTCGGAGTGCCCGCGTGCGGCGCCGGGCCCGCGGCGGCCCCATGCGGCGGCGCGCTCGCGGTGGCGTCCGGACCCGTGCCGGCGGGGGGCGAGACCGTGCCTGGCCCGGCGGGACCCGGCGCGACGATGGCACTGCCCGCCGGGCTCGCGTCCGCCGCGGCGACCTGAGGCTCCGGGCCAGGGACGGTGATATCGGCCTGCTCATCCGCCGGGATGGTCGGGTACTTAGTTTTAGCCTTGGCCGGCTGGAACCACCGGCCCGACTCGCCCACCTGAGGCGCGGCGTCCCCCTTGGACGCGGCGTCCCCCTTGGGCACCCCCCCGTTCGCGGTGGCCTTGGCAGCCGCGCTGGCCTTGCCTCCAGTTCCGGTTCCAGTTCCGGTCCCGGTTCCGTTCGCGCTGGACTCGGCGTCCGTGCTCCCGGTGCGCGATCCGTTCGGCCTGGGCTCGGCCTCGTGTCCCGGCGTGCCCTGCCCCGGCGCGCCCTGCTCCGTTGGGCTCGACTCCGCTTCCGGCGGAGCCGACAGGAGCGCCACGTCTGCCTCGGTGAACTCCGGCTCGGCAACAGCCTGCCCGGCTCCTGTAACGCGCGGCTCAGCCTCGGTAACGCACGGGCCGGCCTCAGTCGAGCGCGGGCCGGCCTCGGTTGAGCGCGCCCCGCCGTCGGCCCCGGCTGCCGCCGGCACCCCGGCATCGGCCGTACCGGGCTCCGTGTCAGCATCCCAGGTGGTGTCCTCGCTGCCCCCAGAGCCGGTGCTCAGGTCCTCGGCGAGTGGCCTCGCGCTCCCGTCGTCGGTGGCGGGTAGGGATGGCACGCGATTAAAATACAGGCCCGGCCTAGCCCTTCGCACAAACAGTCGCGTTGTGCGCAAATGCCCCCCTTCCTTGTCCGTGCCCGTACAACGCGCCTGATCGGCCGTGCGTGCCCAGGTAACCGTCATCAGCGGTGTCAGCCGAAGGCGAGTCTGTCTCACATCTCGTGATGGTTAACGACGCATACAGCACCAGCCCAGCCGACGGCAGCACCGGCGAACCGGGATGAATCGGGCACCCGGGAAGGCGGCAGTCGCCGTTCCGGTGATCGCGGGTCAAACCCCCGCTATCACGGGTGTAACGACACTCGATCCTGAGATGCAGCCGCACAGGGCAGTGGACCGCCCGAAATCAAAACGCTACGTTCACGTTATTTGAGACAGACCCCCGAAGGCGGCCCCCGTGTTGACCTGCGGCTGGGGTCCCGCCAGATTCCCGGATAGATCCGGGAGGATCCGGGCTCGAGGGAGTATCTGGGCACTGTAGACCCCTTCGCTCCTCCCAGGAGCCCCAATTCTCCCAGGAAACCCTTGTCTCAGCCGAGACCCGGGCTCGTGCCCCGGGCGGTGCTGGTCCCGTTACCGCTGAGCGGCTCTGGCAGCGATGTGACCTCGGCGACCTGGACTGGCGCCCCGGCAGGCCCAAAATGTCAGACCTCCGCGTTATCTTCGAACAGACATCGAAGACGACTGGACATCCGAACGAATTTAGGTTCGAATAGATGGACCAGCGCCGGCCGGGTGAGGTGAGAGGAAGCGTCTCGCCTGGC
>WNGK01008275.1_pt1 | contig 16369 bp, 14 predicted proteins | sample 5400601 | NCBI WGS metagenome assembly WNGK01 (sample SAMN13153376, study PRJNA577476) | soil metagenome | isolation source: 60 cm soil or saprolite under Garry oak tree replicate 1 | place: USA:California | collected 2016-06-15
CCCGCACGGCTACACGTCGTCGGGATCCTTCTGCGTCCCCGGCCAGGGCGCGCAGGACGCGATTGCCAAGCCGGCGAATAGATCTTGCCCGTGGGGCTGGACCTCGAGCGGATCGTTCTGCCTGCGCGGCGGCGGGCGCTGAGGAGCACCCATGGTCACCTTCCTGATCGTCGTGCTGTGGTTCTTTGTCGTGTTGCCGTACGTCTTCCGGCGGATGTTTCCGCCTACGGTCGCGATCGAGCCGCCAGCGCCAGCGGTGACGGTCCTCACGCCGTCGATCACGATTTCATGTGCACATACCGAGAGGGTAAGGTGTCCTGTACCCAAGCTGTTCCCAAGCCGAAATTTGGGAACACCTGCATCTGCTAACTCATTGAAATGATTGGAGCGGACGGAGGGAATCGAACCCTCGTCTTCAGCGCCCCCGAAAGCGGACAAGTAGGCAGACATCTCGGCATGTCCGCTTTGTGCCATTTTTGATCGGCCGACGGTCCATCAGGCGAGCGAGCCAGGGCCGCTTCGTGCCGTGCTGGCGGGCATATCGGGGCCGGTAGATTACACCGAGAGAGATTGCACGGCGCGGTCCCGCAATCGGATAGGATCGCGTTCTCCCTGCTGCGCAAGCTCAATGATTTTCTTGGCGACGATTTCTGTGGCGAGTCCCGTGTGATCAACTAGACCCAGCGTGCGCAGAGTCTCTTCGAATGCCGTCGTCATGACGGTGATCGCTTCGGGTTCGAAGACCGCTTGGCTGTGAGACATGATAGCGCTCCCCGGAATGCAGGCGGGAGCGCGATTGATCTCTCAGCCACCGGCGCCTGATTCAGGGCCGCTGTCGGTGATGAAGTATACTACGCCCAAATCAGCGCTCTGTGCCCCTCCTAAGTTACCAGGCCGCAAATTTAATAATCCCCGCGTCGTCGGGGTTTTTTCTTTAGGCGCCGCCACAGTTGGCGGCCTCGTCACAGACCTTTCTCGGTGTCCGGTTCTTCAGCATCCGCGCCAAGCTCGACAGACGCAACGTTGTTCCGGCGCGCCCGCGCGATCTCGCGAGTCGCCACGAATCCGAGCTAACGGGATTAGCCGGGCGCCGCCACGATCCGATGCTGAACGAGGTTCCAAAGATTGAGTCAATAAAAGCGGTCTAGTCGGGTCGGCCCCGCCTCTCCAGGAGAAACAGCGAAGCGGGCACCAGCGAGCCCTCGGCCCTGTCGACCTGAACCCGCGCCTGCTTCCGGTGCATGACAGCACCAAGAGATTGCGGGTGAGCAATTTTATACAGACCGAGTTGGCCCACTCCGCTAGCTTTAGGCTTGGGTTTGGGGCCGTGCTAAGGTGTTCGCCATGGTCCCGATGCGCCAAATAGACGATCCGCGCTGCTCAACTTGCAACGATGAAATGGAGTTGACGGTCGTTATCCCACCATTTGGGAGTGCATACGGGCTCAAGGTTTATACCTGCCCAAAGTGCGGGCGCTCACAAGACTATCTCGTTACGTCGCCCTCGAAGGCGGCCTAATTGACTTCTGTGCGCCACTTTGGAACCAACGTGGTGCCGATAAGTTTTGGTCATGACGGGAGAGATGATGTCCCTTCTCCACCCCGCCACTCGAATCGGACCGGGAGGTCCTGCTCATCGAAAACAAATTGCATCTCTCCCGCGATATGAGCGCCCTCTCTCTCAATCGCGCTGACGAAAACGACTAAGGCGAACGGTTGCCGGGAAAATCTCTCTTACTAGCTGCGCCGATAGCGCCTCGGCGGGTTGGGAGTATTCCAGCTTCCAGCCGACGTCCCGTAGGCCGTCCCCGGGTAGGGGTTCGGGGCACAAAATGCATTGCCAACGCCGCGCACGGTGGCCCAGCATTGCTCGGCTGAAGAATATCCGCAGTTCGAGACGCCGCGGAGGTAGTTCGCGCACCACGGGCCCGCATCGGCAGAGATGCCCGTCAAGGTCACGCCGAGCACCGCCAGCAACACAACGGTGATCGTTCGGATGGTTGCCTCCTCGGGCAAGGTGTTTTAGCCCACTAAAGTTCTGGGGCGGCTATCCGCCTTAGTCAAGTCACAGACGGGCGATGGGAAACGTAGTATTATTCCCTGGTGCATGAGTGACCCCCAACCGGAGGGTCACATGGCAAGCTGCATCGGACGACGAAAATTCTTAGCCACGCTCGGCGGCGCGACGGCGTGGCCGCTCGCGGCGCGCGCGCAGCAGCCGGCGATGCCAGTAATCGGATATCTCGGCGCCCAATCACCGGCCGCATTCGCGAGCCGGGTCGCGGCTTTCCGTCAAGGCCTCAGCGAAACCGGCTATGCGGAGGGCCGAAACGTCGCGATCGAATTTCGCTGGGCGGAAGGCCGACACGATCGATTATCTGGGTTGGCGGCGGATCTCGTTGCTCGCCACGTGGCCGTGATTGTCGCGCCGGGAGGTGCGCCCGCCGCCATTGCGGCGAAATCGGCCACGACGAGCATCCCTATCGTTTTCGAGATGGGTGCCGACCCGATCGCGATGGGCCTCGTTGCCAGCCTGAACCGGCCGGGCGGTAATCTTACGGGCGTGTCGAGCTTGAACGTGGAGGTCACGCCGAAACGGCTCGAAATTCTGCACGAGGCGATTCCTATGGGCGCGGTCGTCGCCGTTCTCCTCAACCCGACCAGTCCCACCGCCGATTCGCAACTGAAACAGCTTCAGGAAGCAGCACGTACCCTCGCGTTGCAGCTTCATGTCCTACACGCCAGTACTGAAGGCGACTTGGACAAGGTGTTCGCAACCTTGCTCCAGTTGCGGCCAAAGGGGCTGGTCGTCGCCTCCGATACGTTCTTTGCTACGCATAGCGAACAACTTGCCGCGCTCACTGTGCGCCACGCCGTGCCTGCGATCCATCAGTCGCGCGATTTCCCGCTTGCCGGCGGGCTCATGAGCTACGGCGGCAGCTTTGTGGAATCGCACCGGCAAGCAGGCCTCTATACCGGACGCGTCCTCAAGGGCGACAAGCCTGCCGATCTGCAGCAGGTCACAAAAGTCGAGCTGTTGATCAATCTCAAGACGGCTAAAACCCTCGGCGTCACCTTCCCCCTCGCCCTCTTCGGCCGCGCTGACCAAGTGATCGAATGAAGCGGCGCGAGTTCATCACGCTGCTCGGCGGCGCCGCGGCCGCGTTGCCGCTCGCGGCGCGCGCACAGCAAGGCGTGGCGCCTATTCGTTTACACTGATTCCAGCGTCCTTGATCAACTTCGCCCATTGTGGGATTTCGGATTTGATGATCGCTGCGAATTCCGGCGGCGTGTTGGCGACGATCTCCATGCCAAGATGTTGCAGATGCTTGCGCACGTCATTTTGTGCGAGAACACGTGCGGTCTCGCTGTAAAGCTTGTCAATGATCGGCTGCGGAGTTCCGGCTGGCGCCATCAGACCAAACCATACTGTCGTGTCAAAGCCGGTAAACCCAGCTTCCACGAGTGTCGGCACGTCGGGTAGCATTACCGGACGCGCCGGCGCCATCGCCATGAGCGCGCGCAGCTTGCCCTCGCGCACCAGCGGCAACACCACCGACATGTTAGGAAGCGTCATGGTGACTCGGCCCGCAAGCAGGTCGGGCAGCAATGACGGAATGCCACGGTAGGGCACCGGTCGAATGTCCACACCAGCAACCGACTTGAACAGCTCGGCTGAAAGGTGGGACGGTGTGCCGACGCCGGCATGCCCATAAGTGAGTTTACCCGGTTGCGCGCGTGCCAGTGCGACAAGTTCCTGCACGTTCTTAGCCGGCACGTCACTGTGGATCACAAGGACGATCGGCGTGAAGACCACGAGCGAGATCGGGGCTAAGTCCTTTACCGGATCGTAGGGCAGCTTTTCATTTAGACTCGGATTGATGGTAATTGCGGAACTGGCCATCACCAGCGTGTAACCGTCGGGCGCGGCCTTTGCGGCACGATCGACCGCAACATTTCCGCCTGCGCCAGTTGCATTCTCGACCAAGACGGGTTTGCCCCAGGTCTCAGTAAATTTGTCTGCAAGCAACCGCGCCGCGATGTCAGGGGGACCGCCAGGCGGAAACCCGACGAGGATTCGAATGGCTTTATCAGGGTAGACGGGCTGTGCAAACCCGTCGTGCGATCCAAGCAACGCCGTCAGGGCGGCACAGAACGCGCATATGAGCTTCATTTCCGCCTTTTCTCGCTCCCTCCATCTGATGTCCGCTTTGCCCTAAAAGCGACCGAAGAGCAAACATTCCTCATCGGCAGCTTCGTGCCAAAAGCGGTCATTCGATGACCTCGTCGGCCCGGCCGAGCAGCGTGATTGGAAAGGTGAGGCCGAGCGCCTTGGCGGTCCCAAAAGCTGACATAAAATCCAACACCTTTCGCTGACTGCGGGGCGGCGTCGTAAGAACCACGGACGGAGCCCGGCGCCGGGGCGGCGGGCTGCGCACACAATTTGCGCTCACGACGAAGGCGTTCACGGGTTTATCCAGCCGTTCTGTTCAAGAAGCCATACGGTGAATTCAGCAACAGCGACCGCAGCGACCGCGAAGGCAATGGAAAAAACCGCTTGTTTGATGACTGTCATCCCGAGAACCATAGCACGGGCAGACCGGCTAGGTCGTAACGCAATGATAAATGAACTGCAGACTGTGGGTTGCTTTGTGGGCTTGACCGCGCGATACCGCCCAAAGTTTCGAGGTGAAGGAAGCGCCGGTCTGATGGTGTGCGACGAATTTCGGCGAGGCGGAGTCGTTATAAACGAACGACGGACGTAACGAACAAATACGGGAGGAAATAATGGGAGAGCGCATCGTAATGCTCGGAGCCGGCGCAGTCGGCGGCTACGTGGGCGGGCATCTTGCGCTGCATGGCCACGACGTGACGCTGATCGACTTCTGGTCCGAGAATATCGAGGCAATTCGCAAGAACGGCCTCGAACTTTCCGGAATGACTCTGGAAGAACGGCAAGTTTCGCATCCTAAGACTATGCATTTGCACGAGGTTGCGTCCCTCGCCAAGCAGGCGCCAGTGGATATCGCCTTCGTCACGATGAAGTCCTACGACACCGAATGGATAACCCAACTCATCAAGCCGTATCTCGCGCCGGGCGGCTATGTCGTTTCCCTCCAGAACTGCATCAATGAAGAGCGCATCGCCAATATCGTAGGGTGGGGCCGCACGCTGGGATGCATCGCTTCGCGAATTTCCGTTGAACTGTTCGAGCCAGGCAAAATCCGTCGGCAGGCACCTAAGGGCGCTGCGTCACATACCGTATTCCGTGTCGGCGAGGTGCATGGCCTCCCCACCGAGCGTGCCAAGCGCGTCGCCGAATTGCTGGGCGTGGTAGACGGCGCCAAGGTGACGTCGAATCTTTGGGGTGAGCGCTGGTCGAAGCTTTGTCACAACGCCATGAGGAATGGCGTGGCGGCGGCCACCGGCCTTGCGGGCCGCGAAATCGATCAGCACGAAGACATCCGTCATTTCACCATCAAGATCGGCGGTGAGGGGGTGCGGATCGGCCAGGCCCTCGGCTATGAGCTCGAAAAGATCGGCAAGCTTGATCCGGCGAAGCTGGTTCTGGCGGGTGACGGCGATGCCGCTGCGCTCAAAGAGGTAGATGCCATCCTCATTCAGGAATCCGCAGGTGGCGGGCGCGGCGAGCTGCAGCGTCCCTCTATGGGCCAGGACGTGCTCAAGGGGCGCCGCACCGAAATCGAATTCATCAACGGCCATATCGTTGACAAAGGCGCACAGATTGGGGTTGCCGCGCCCTGCAACGCCAAGATCACGTCACTCGTCAAGCGCGTCGAGCGCCAAGAGCTGCCGATAACGATCGACAATCTTCGGGGTGCATGACGTGAAGCCGGTTGTGGATATTCAGATTGCCCAATCCGACGCGATCGGCACGCCGAGCGTCGATATGGAACGGCGGGACTTGCTGAAGCGATCCACCGCCGCCGCCCTCGCATGGGCGAGCCTCGGCGTCGTCCCCGCGACCCCGTCGCTGGCGGCGGAATATCCGACGCGCCCCGTCCGCGTCGTCGTTCCCTATCCGGCCGGCGGGGCGGCAGATGTGGTTGCTCGTGTCGCCGCGAAATACCTGAGCGATCAGCTCGGCCAGCAGGTTTTCATCGACAATCGCGGCGGTGCTGGCGGCACCATCGGCACCGATGCCGCCGCACGTGCCACACCAGACGGCTATACGCTGGTGATGCACACGATTTCCTCGGCTGTACTCAATAAGTTTCTCTACACGCGCGTAAAGCTGGACGTGAACACGAGTTTCGCGCCGATTTCCCAGATCGGCACCGTAAGCCAGCTCCTTGCCATCAATGCCAATGTGCCTGCGCAGAATTTGCAGGAATTCATCGCACTTCTGAAGGCTAATCCAGGCAAGTACCACTATGGATCGTCGGGCCTTGGCGCCATCATGCATCTGGGCGGCGAGCTGTTCAGCTTCATGACCGAAACCAAGGTGGTTCACGTCCCCTATAGAGGCGAAGGCCCGGCGATGGTGGACGTTCTCGCAGGCCGCATTCAATTCGTGGTGGCCAGCGTTCCCGCGCTCCTGGCGCATATCCGCTCCGGCGAACTTCGCGCTTTGTGTGTGAACGCCGATCATCGCCTGGCGTTGCTGCCTGACGTACCGACGGCAGCCGAGGCGGGCCTGCCGGGCTACAAGACTTACAACTGGTACGCCCTGTTCGCTCCGCTGGGCACGCCGGAGCCGATAGTCCAACGCCTCAACAACGCGCTGGTAAAAGCCTTGGCTACGCCCGAGGCGCGCAAGCAGCTCGAGGACATCGGGATCGAGCCAGTGGTCTCCAACCCCACCGACCTGTCCTTGGAACTCAAGCAGCAGGCTGATGTCTGGGGCCCGCTCATTGAGCGCGTCGGAGTGACGCTGGATTGATTGCTCGCCTTTTCATCTCACGGAGCGCACGCCGTCGTGGGCACCCGTCAGAACAAAGAGACTGACCATCATGATCGTCGATTCCCAGGTACATATATGGGCCGCGGACACGCCTGAGCGTCCCTGGCCTCCAGGTCAGGCGGGCGCTTGCGCACCAGCCCACACCTCTCACGGCCGGAGATTGTTGCGCTGCGGATTTCGATGCGGCCTATCTCCGCTCTGGGTCATTCGCGTCGGACCAACGCAGCCAGCGGCTGCGCCGAATGTCCGCTTCACCCCAATAGCGTCCGACTTCCGCCGAGGGGAGAAGCTTGCGGCTGATTCGGAAGCTCCGAAACAATGTTCAAGCCGCGACCGAATGCGCTCGTCGAAGTACTGGAAGTATGCCTTTATCGCGAGTACTGCATCCGCTCCTCGGAGCCGCGACCGATTCCTCTGGACCGCTTCGGGCCCTGCGCCGGAACGCCGAATTCCGATACCATTACATTTAAGCCGCTGCGCTCACGCAGGCGGCGCCGAGCCGACGACCCAATCTGAAGTAAGCAAGGCATGGCCGAGCACATCGACGGACCGCTTTATTACGAGACGATGGGCAAGAGCGGCCCGGTTATGGCCTTCGTGCATCCAAACCCGATGGACCAGTCGTGCTGGATCTTCCAGATGGCGCAGATGTCGACCTGGTATCGCTGCATCGCCATCGATCTGCCGGGCTACGGGAAGTCGCCCAAGGCACACGCCGGGCTCACCATGCAGGACATCGCACAGGCCTGCTGGGAGGCGATCGACGATGCCTATCCTGACGAGCGCGCCATCCTGGTCGGCTGCTCCATCGGCTCATCGATGCTGATCTGGATGCACAACCACCGCTCGCCGCAGACCGCGGCGCTGATCATGTGCGGCACCGGCTACAACCCGAAGAAGGAGTTCATCCCACCACGCATCGAGGCTTATAAGGAACATGGCATCGGTTACCGTTGGGGCTACACCTTTGAGGACTTCAGCCCCGCTTTCCGCTCGACGCCGATGGCCCATTTCTTCGCCGACCTGTTCGCCGATCGCAACGTGTTCGGCGATGTCGACACCATCATCACCCAGTTCCAGGCCTATCGGCAGCCCGAGCCCGAGGGCCATCACGCCAAGGTCGCCTGTCCAGCCATCATCATCACCGGTAGCGAGGACAACACGCACCGGACTGCTTTCGCGCTGCAGAAGCGCATCGCCGGCTGCGAACTGAGGATCCTCTACGGCGCCGGCCATGCCTGCCAGATCGAGCAACCTGCGCTGTTTAACCGCTACATGATCGAATTTCTGACCGCCCACGGCCTGTTCCCAGGAGCCGCACGCCGGGGCTAAGCTTCGTCGGGGAGGTGCCTCCGATGAGAGCATTCGTGAAGCGCCGCGAACTCCTGCTCGGTCTTGCCGCGCTGCCCGTGGCATCGCGCATCGCCGTCGCCGAGACGTATCCGTCGCGCCCGGTCCGCATCCTGGTCGCGACCTCCGCCGGCGGCGGCACCGACCTCGTCGCGCGCTTCATCGCGCAATGGCTGACCGAGCGGCTCGGGCAATCCTTCTTCGTCGAGAACCGGCCCGGTGGCGGCAACAACATCGGCACCGAGATGGCGGCGCGTTCGCCCGCAGACGGCTATACGCTATTCATGGCGAACACCGTCAACGCCATCAACAATTCGCTTTATCAGAAGCTCAACTACAACTTCATCGCCGACTTCGCGCCGGTTGCGAACGTCATGGGCACGCCGCTGCTCGTTCTCGTGCGTCCGTCGGTAGCGGCAAAAAATGCCGCCGAACTGATCGCGCTCGCCAAGGCCAACCCGGGCAAGCTCAACCTCGCCTCGGGCGGCGTCGGTTCGACCGGTCACATGTCCGCTGAGCTGTTCCAGATGATGGCCGGCATCAAGTTCACCCATGTGCCGTATCGCGGCGAGGCGCCCGCGCTCACCGATCTGATCGCCGGCCAGGCGCAGTTGATGGTGTCGACCACCGGCTCGTCGTTGCAGTACGCCAGGGCCGGCACAGTGCGTGCGCTCGCGACGACGACCGACGACCGTGTGGCCGAACTGCCCGATGTGCCGCCGCTGTCGAACACGGTGCCGGGCTATCGGGCCAACGCCTGGAGCGGCCTCTGCGCGCCGAAAGGAACGCCTTCGAAGATCATCACCTTGCTCAACAAGGAGGTGAACCTCGCGGTGGCCGATCCGAAGATCAAGGAGCACATCGCCAGCCTTGGCGGTGTCGCGCTGCCCGGCTCGCCGGAGGACTACGGCCGAACTATCGCGGCCGACACCGAGAAGTGGGCCAAGGTAGTGCAGTTCTCCGGCGCGCACGTGAATTGAATCGCTCTTGTGCTCCGGCGAGCTCTCGTTCCGTCGAGCCGCGATAGCGGCGAGATTGGGAGCTGATCCGCGCAGAGCATTAGGGCCAGCGGCAATCCGTACTCGTTCTAGATACAAGAGGTTGGCTTGTAATCTCGACGGCACAACGGAAGGCAAGCTTTCATGAAGACCCTGCAAGAGCTGCTCGATCTGCGCTTCGGCGATATCGGGGCGGTTCCCGAGACACTTGCCGGTAACGAGGCCATTCGCCGCCTCGCAGGTCGCGGTGTCGTGCGCCGCTTCAAGCCCGAGCCGCTGCCTGTGGCCGTGCTCGATACGCTGGCTGCCGTGGCGCTATCATCCCCGTCGAAGAGCGACCTGCAGCAGCGGGACATTCTCATCGTCGAGGACGCCGCGATCCGCGCCCGCATCAATGCGCTCTTGAAGGATCAGGACTGGATACCGGATTGCCCGCACCTTCTCGTCTTCCTCGGCAACAACCGGCGCCAGCGGCAGGTACACGCGTGGCGGGGTCATACCTTCGCCAACGACCATCTCGACGCCTTCTTCAACGCGACGGTCGATGCGGCCATCGCGCTCGAAGCCTTCGTCGCGGCGGCAGAGGCGGCGGGCCTCGGTTGCTGCCCGATCAGCGTGATCCGCAATCACGCCGAGGAGGTGAGCGGGCTCCTGGGTCTGCCGGACCATGTGTTCCCGGTGTCGGGTCTCGGCGTCGGCATACCGGCCACGCCGGCGTTTGTCACGGCGAGGCTGCCGCTCGGCCTCACAGTGCATCGCGACCGCTACACCGACGCGACGGACGAGAAGGTGCGCGCCTACGACAAGCGGCGCAATGGCATCTTCCCCTACCGCACTCAACGCAATGTCGCCCGCTTCGGCGAGGCGAAAGAGTACGGCTGGAGCGAGGAGAAGGCCCGTCACTATGCCGTGCCGGAGCGCGAGGATTTCGGCGCCTATGTGAAGCGGAGAGGGTTCAGGCTGGAGTAGTGCGCGCTTAGCTCGAGCCCGCGAGCGCGAGCCTGCCAAGCTCCTGCACAAGGTCGCATGGCCGTTGCAACTAAATGACCACATCGCCGAGCCCGGCGACGTCGTATTTCGCCACGCTTGCAAACTCGGTTTCGAAGGCATCGTGTCGAAGCGGCTCGGCTCGTTCTACCGTTCCGGGCGCTCGCGCGACTGGATCAAGATTAAGAATCCGGTCGCGCCGGTCAAAAGCGGAAAAGCTCAGAATGAGCAAATATTGTCCACTTTGCCCCCGAAAGTGGACATCCGATCTGCGCGTCTTAATGAGGACACGCTCTAGTGCCTGCCCCTCACCCGGCTCGCGCTTGCCCTCTCAGACGTAGCGCAAGGTGATGAACATCCCGGACTCGAGGTGGTAGAGCAGATGGCAATGGAGCGCCCAAAGCCCGGGATTGTTGGCATCGAAGGCGACGACGACCCGGCGCCGCGGCGGGACCAGCACGGTGTCGCGCACCGCGCCGGCAAAGCGCTTGCCGTCGATCTCGACCACCTGAAATTCGTGCCCGTGCAGGTGCATCGGGTGCGGCATCCGCGACATTGTTGATCGACCAGACGTAGCCCGCCATCTCGCCGGTGAGGTTGAGCGTGTGGGTGCGGTCGGCCTTGCGCGGCTTGAGCGGCTTGACCGCGCGCAGCCGGCTCTCCAGATCGAGCGTGAGCGCGGGAGAAGCCGTGCTGGCGGCGTCAGGCATGCGCGCGACCGGCGCATTTCCCGCACGCAGGATAATGCCCGTCTGCTTGGCTTCGCCCTCGAGCATCGCGAGCACGGGATAAGCCGCGGCCGCGCGCGGAATGGTGAGCCGGATATCCAGCCGCTGCGCCACCGCGATCGGGAAGTGCCGCGCCACCACTGGCGCGATGGGGAATCCATCGACCGCGATCAACTCGCCGTCGAGGGCACCGAGATCGACGTGAAACGCGCTCATGGACGAGCTGTTGATGACGCGCAGCAGCACGCGCCCGCCGGGCTCGACCTTAACCACTTCGGGATCGCCCAGCGTGCGGTCGTTGGCGAGGAAGGCATCGTATGTCACGTCGTTCAAATCCGGCTTGGCATCCATTTTCATGCCGGGCGCCATCGTCATTCCCTTCATGCCGCCGGAGGCAGGCGCGGGCGACGATGCGCCGCTCATCGATGACATGCCGCTTTTCTTGAGCCCCTCGAAGATCTGCTCGGGCGGCGTGAAGCTGAAGTCGGCCAGCATCAAGATGACTTCCTGCTGGTCCGGCCGGTCGCGCTGATCACGGATGATCAGCGGCGCCGCCATCAACAGCTGCTCCTGAAATCCCTGGTGGGAATGCATCCAGAAGGTGCCGCCGAAGCGCAGCGGGAAGTCGTAGCCGGCGCTCCCGCCCGCCGGAATCGGCGGTCCGGAGACGCCGGGAACGCCGTCTTGCTGCCATGGCGGGGTGAGACCGTGCCAGTGGATCAGGCTCGGCTCGTTGAGCGTGTTTTCCACGCGAACGCGGAACCGTTCGCCCACCTGCGTCCTGATGCCGAAGGTGCCGTCGGGCTGGCGGATGCCCAACACCGACGCGGGCTTGCCGTTCACCTCGATGCTGCGGCGCTCGATCCGCAACAGCGTCGGCTGCGCGCTGCTCGCGCCCGTCTGGGGCGCAGGCTGCGCGCGCGCAAGCGTGCTGGCAGTCGAAGCTGCAAGGGCGGAGAGCAGGAACGCACGGCGTGAAAGCATGGGGCAAGGCCTCTTCGCGCACCGCCGCGTCGCGGCGACGGATGTCGGAGCTTACAGTTCGGACGCGCGGCCGTGAAGTTGGCTGAGTGTCTCAGCTCACATCGCCCGCAAGAGGAAAGCGATCGCAACGCCTGCCGCCAAGGCCAGGAACGATAACAGCGTCATCACTGGGATCGGTGGCCATGGCGCCTCGCCGCTACCCATGGACATCGAGGCATGCGGCGCGGCATCCATACCAGCGTGCGCGCCGGCGGCCGCAGCCGCCGGGCGCACCGTCATCATGCCATGCTTGAGATGGTAGGCCACCAGCCACCAGTTCATCGGATAAGCGAAGATAAAGCCGACGAGCAGCCCCATTGACATCACGAACCAGAAGCTCGGGGTCGTGGGATCGGCCGCGGACGGGATGCGCGACTTGAGCGCCATCACCGTCGGCACCATTCCGGCCATCAGCAGATTCATCGACAGCAGTTCCGATACGAACGTGCTTCTCAGCGCGCGCAGATACGAGCCGCCGGCCATGTCGCGCATGAACAGCGCCTGGAAAATCGTCCAACCGAAGGCGAAACCCAGAATGTATTCGACGACCACCTCGACCAAACCGGCAAGACCGAAGACGCTCGAGAGCACCGCGCCGGCGAGAATGCCGACGCCGTCGCCGGCGACGCAATGCATGGTCGATCCCAGCGTCTGCCGCCAGCGCGCGGCGACGTAGCGTTCGTGCAGCCCCGGCAGCGGCTCGCGGCAGCCGAGCACGTAGAGGAACGCACCGACCACGCCGGTATACGCGGTCAGCAGCACGAACCCCCATTTGAGCACCGCAGATTCCGGCGTGGTGCGGATGTCCACCGCCACGAACAGGAGCGCCGCCGCGGTCAGCACGAACCACAGCAGCATCACGCCATCCAACATCGAGCCCTCCCTGGCATTGCGAGGCGCCGTTGCTGCGAACGATGATCGGCTGCGCTCGAGCACCCGCCGCCATACCCGCCGTTTGTCACGCGGCGGTGACCGAGTCGGTCACCGGCCACAACATTTTGCCTGAATCGCAGCGGAAACTCGCCTCCAAATCGCTCCGGGGGGCGGAGGATATGGGCGCGATCGCCGGACGTCGTTGGGCGTGGACGTTCGCTTTTGCCGCGCTGTCCTTGGCCGGCTCGACCACGAACTTCGGCACGCCCGCCTTAGCGCAGTCTCACCGGTCGGAACCTCAGCCAGCGTCGGCGCCCACCACCTTGACCGGCGATTGGGGTGGACTTCGCTCCGATCTCGAGCGCAACGGCGTCACCTTCACCTTCAACTATACCAACGATTTTCTGGCCAATGTCCGCGGCGGGATCGGACCGGGCGCCGTCGCGATCGGGGTTTTCCAGCCGCAGCTCGACCTCGACCTGAACAAGCTCGCGGGATGGGAGGGAGGCAAATTTCACACCCATGGCCTCATCACCCACGGGCCTTTTTTCAGTCCGACATATCTCAACAATATCCTCGCCGTTTCGAATCTCGAAGCTGGACCGGTCGCTCGGCTCTATTCCTTCTGGTACGAGCAGAACGCCTTCAATGACCGCTTGTCCGTTCGCGCCGGCCTCATGTCGGCGGACAGCCAGTTTCTCCAGAGCCAGACGGCTGCGAACTTCATCAACAACGCCATCAGCTGGCCCACGTTTCTCGCCGCCAATCTTCCGGCCGGAGGACCGGCTTACCCGCTGCCCGCCCCGGGGGTTCGCGTTCGGATCAAGCCCGCCGACGAGTGGGCATTTCAAGCGGCCGTGTTCAGCGGCGATCCCAGCGGAGGAAACGGCTCCAATCAACCGGCGCCGCTTCCGACCGGCACCGTTGCCAGCTTTCGCGGCGGCGCCTTCTTCATCGCGGAGGCGAGCTATCTGCCCAACCAGGGCAAGGACGCCAAAGGGCTTCCTGGCGCTTACCGGATCGGAGCCTGGTACCACACCAGCTCGCGCTTCGGCGATCAGCGTTTCGACAATACCGGCCTCTCGCTCGCGGACCCGCAGTCGACCGGCATTCCGCTCGATCACACCGGCGATTCCGGCGTCTACGGTGTCATCGATCAGATGCTCTATCGCGTCGCCGGCAGCGACGACCAAGGCCTGTCGGGATTCGTCCGCGCGGGCGGCGTACCGAACGATCGCAATCTGATCAACTTCTATGCCGACGGCGGCCTCGTTTACAAAGGCCTCATACCCTTGCGCCCGAACGACAAGGTCGGCGTTGCCGCCGCCTATGCCCGCGTCGGGGACAATGCGCGCGGGCTCGATGCCGACACCGGATTTTTCGGAAACTTTTTCTTCCCGGTTCGGAGCGGGGAAGCCATGGTCGAGATGATCTACCAGGCCCAGTTGGCGCCGTGGTGGATGCTGCAGCCGGAGGTGCAATACATCATCCGTCCGGGCGGTGGCGTTCTCAATAGCGATGGAAGCTTGCGGCCGAATGCGTGGGTGATCGCCGTTCGTTCGGCGCTGAGTTTCTAAACCTCGATTTCAAGTATCGTCTTTCGACGCTCCTTCGGCCGCCAGCGGCGTCATGGCCGTCGACCCAACGGCTGATGTGCCACCCTCGCGGCAAAAATCGAGTTTGTTTTTGCTGCGAGCTGGGTCAAGATCGCGCATTCACGAGACGGCTCGAACCATGAACACTTCTCGACGCGCGCTCATATCCGCCTTCGCCGTCGCGGCGCTGTGGCCGGCGGCGGCGCGGGCGCAAGCCTTTCCGAACCGGCCGATCAGGCTGATCGTGCCGTTCGCCGCCGGCGGCGCCGCCGATTTGTTCGGCCGCGCCTTGGCGAATGGGCTCAGCACCGAGCTCGGCCAGCAGGTGGTGGTCGAGGTCCGCGCCGGCGCCGGCGGCCTGACCGGGGTCGACGCGCTCGCCAAGAGCGCGCCCGACGGCTACACCATCTGTCTCGCCGGCGCGGCGGCGTTGTCGGCCATCCCCTTCATGGTGAGCAAGATGCCGTTCGACTGGCGGAAAGATCTTGCGCTGCTCACGCTCGCGGTGCGGGTGCCGGAGGTCTTGATCGTCCACCCCGCGCTCGGCGTCGATACGCTCGACGATTTCGTCGCCTATGCCCGCGCCCACCCGGGCAAGATCAATTTCGGCTCGGCCGGAGCGGGCTCGATCACCCATCTGGCGGTCGAATTGCTCAAGCGCGAGACCGGCATCGATCTCGTGCACGTTCCCTATCGTGGCGTGGGCCCGGCGGTGGGCGACATGCTGGGCGGACACATCCAGCTGATCGTGGCCGACGTTCCGTTCCTGCTGCCGCATATCAGGTCCGGCGCGATCAAGGCGCTGGCGGTGACGTCGACCGCGCGCATCCCGGCATTGCCCGAGGTTCCGGCGACCGCCGAACTCGGCTATGCCGCCGTCAATTCGGACAATTGGTACGGCCTGGTGGCGCCCGCGCGGACGCCGCCGGACATCCTCGACACGCTGCGCAGGGCCAGCATCGCCGTGCTCACATCCGCCGAGCTGAAAAAGCAGTTCGACAGCCAGAATGCCGCGCCTGCGCCGACCACGCCTGATGAGTTCGCGGCCTTCGTGCAGACGGAGCAGGCCAAATGGGGGCCGGTCGTGCTCGCGACCGGCGTGAAGCTCGAGTGAGGGGACCGCTCATATCGGCTTGTCGGTGGCGATGTTTAGCTGACGACATGGCGTCGGTCGTCGCGTCACGTGCAAGGAGGCGCTGATCGTGCCAATCGACAGACCTCCCACGCGAGGCGATTGGAGCGCGCGCTAGAATTGCTCTTCCGACAGTCCCATGACGCCCGCGCCTCCGTGCATCGTCGTGTCGGATAATGCGGCCGCCTGGCACAGCACATGGTCGGCAAAGAACCGTGCGGTCGCGATCTTGGCGCGATAGAACGAGGGGTCGTTTTCGCCGGCGGCGAGTTTGTTGTGGGCGATGAGCGCGGCACGCGCCAGCCGGCCGTCCGAATCCAGTCGACCGCCGCGGACAACGCCGCAACGCCACCGCGCAGCCGCGTCTTTATAGCCGCGAGGTCATCTCCGGGCGCGTGATCCAAGCCGTCTGCAACGCCCTCGATGTCGGCGATCAGGGTTCGCGCGGCCTGGCCGTCATCGCGCAGAATTTTTCAACCGACGAGGTCGATCGCCTGGATGCCGGTGGTGCCTTCGTAGATCGTGGTGATGCGGGCATCGCGCAGGTGCTGGGCGGCGCCGGTCTCCTCGACATATCCCATTCCGCCGTGAATCTGCAGGCCGATGGACGCGATGTCGATGGCCGATTCCGTGCTCCAGCCCTTGACCACGGGGATCAGCAGCTCCGCGAGCGCCTGCGCGCGGGCGCGCGCGAGCGCGTCGGGATGCCGGCGCGCCGTGTCGAGCAAGCCGGCCACCACGTAGGCGAGTGCGCGCATC
>WNGK01004397.1_pt1 | contig 16361 bp, 16 predicted proteins | sample 5400601 | NCBI WGS metagenome assembly WNGK01 (sample SAMN13153376, study PRJNA577476) | soil metagenome | isolation source: 60 cm soil or saprolite under Garry oak tree replicate 1 | place: USA:California | collected 2016-06-15
AGATCCTGCGGTAAAACCGTCTCGATTTACGAGGTGTCAAAAATTTCCGAAATAGAGGACGAACGAACCGATCTATCAGAAACGCCGTGTAAGCGATCCGACGAACTTGTCAGGTTGGACGCCGTATGCGCGACAGAAAGCCGCCAGTTCGATTACATCGACACGGCGCTCTCCCGATTCACATTTTGCAACAAAGAACTGTGGGCGTCGCAGTCGCTTTGCTGTCTCGGTTTGCGTTAGACCGGCATTAATCCTCGTGTCCCTTAACAGCCTGAGAAAACGCAGATAATTTTGGGAGAAACGCGTTTTTGAGCGAGTTCCCTTCGGCATCCGCCGAAGTTCGATTCCCAATTCCGTTATCCCAAAATGGGATATTTAGTCTTGTCATGGCCATGTTTTCAGCTTCTCATCCCGATTCGTAGCCGGGGCAGGAGTGCTTATGCACACGCAATTAAATTCCTCGCAAAACCACGCGGACCGCCCTGTTACCCTAGAATCAAATTAGGCCAGAAAATGTTCTTGCTTTCTTGGGATTCCAACACCTAAAGCCGTCGACCTCTATGAATCTAAAAAAATTCATCTTGGGCCTGCGAACTTCTAGAGCGGGCACCGGCGATTCTTCCGATTGGAAATTCGCCCAAGAAATGATGGATTACGCTGAGGAGGACCTGACAAGGGCCGATCAAGTGGGCGATCTGTCACCTGGGACACTGGAGTACGCTCAAGGCATTATCGAGCTAACGATCCAAGGGAAGCGCGTGGCCAAAACACGCCAGCAATGGGTCAATTACCTTATCGGCTTGGGCGACGCACGTGTAGGCAAGTTGCTGCTAGGCTGCCCTTTCCGGAGCGATGACAGCGAAACGACTAAGGGCATGAAGCTTCACACGGCACTGCTTCAACTGGAGTCCTTTAACAAAGCGCAACCCAGCGCAACGCTTGACGAATTAGTCGAGAAAATCAACAGAGGACTGTGGAGGCTATAAGGCCCAAGCCGGAGCCAAGTTAGCCTTCCGTCCTAATACGACTTCGAGCTCGGAGGGGCAATCTGATTTTCGATCTTGCAGTAAGCATCGAACGTAAACTGCTGCGAGACGTCCGTTTCCCTCCAGTATCGTATAGGGACCATCTGAATTTTCTTCGATTAAGGTAATGCCAATCGGCTCGAATCGTCTGTTTTGAAGTTCGGAAATCATTCCGGCAATTCTTAGGTCTTGTGATGGATCCTCACGAAGAAACGTCGCAGCGTCCGACAATCTGAAAGTTCCGCCCGAATATCTTTTCCACCCAGGACTTTTGTCGGTGTACAGTTTCGCGAACTCTTCCTCAGTCACTGAAAGCTTGGATAAGTACCAAGTCGTTCCAGGAGGAATTGAAGAGATGTACGGTCCCCTTGTTATCTGATGGCGCCGGATTCCCTCGCTTTTGTCATCTTGATTCCCGCACGTCAGTATACGCAACGTATCTTGCTGATACGCTTTGTCCCGCCTGTAAAAAAACTCAGACTTGACCTCTCCAATGGCCCACCTGCGTGTCATTTCACGATATGTCATGCGCTGAAACTAGCTTGGAATCCTTGCCCGTGGAAGCCCCTGAAACCCCCTGTCGCCTGAGACTTTGGAAATCGTGTTGTCAGGCGGCAGGGGGATTGACGCCGCTCTGCCGCTCAAACGCACGGAATCCTGGCTGCAAGGTTACAGGGGATCAGGGTTGAAGGGTTGCAGTCAATCAACGCCACCCCATCCTTGGGTGGGTATTATTGAGCTTGCTACGCGAGGAGTGAGCTGCGTTTAGGTCAAGTTGAGTTTTAGGCAGATGCTGGTGGGTTTTCACCAATCTCAAGCTCGGCAGTTCGGTTGTTAATTATATTTTGGCGGTACTCCATGCGAAGATTCTTACGGCCCTTACTGCTCCACTTTCGCCCGCGCGGCGGCTCCGAAAAGACCGACTCGCCAGGTTGAAGTTCCCGAACCTCTACGTGTGCGTAATTTTCGTAATCTTTTTCCGAAATTGGGTCGTGCACGGTCGTCGCCAGCTCTTTGTATCGAGCTACTGCAACAGTAAATGAATAACACCCATCGTCGGGTTGACCACCTGGGCGAACGCGGACATCAGCTGGCTTAGAAAATCGCGACCAATTGCACGAAAAATCTGGAAATCGAATTCTCTCCGGAATTAGGTCGCCAGTGCTTTGATCGGTATCGTCTCTATCAAACGCGACATAAAGCTTATCCTCGAGGCCGAAGGCGCGTGGTCCAAGTTTCCACCGGCACAAAATCTTCAGCCGGTCGAGCACTTCACACATTGAACTCCAAGAACACGCAGTCGAAATTCAAAGCGTTAATATTTTCGGAGTATACGATTCTCTTGGACTCGTTGATCAGCGCAGCGACTTCCAAGTCATTATAGGTCTCAACAATCAAGGTCCTTCCATTCGTCGCATGCTCATAAGCAAGCGTGATTCCACCCTCGACAGATGCCGAGGTTCTCACCGGCAACAGACCAAACTTTGTGTAAAGATGTTGCCAAATTTCATATGATTTTGCACGGCATTCGCCGGTTGGCGGCTGAACTCCTGCCACGATCGACTTCGCGGGAAGCTTCGCTTGTAGGATCCTGTTGCGGAAGTGTGATTCGGTTGGCGGCGTGAATGTGCGATCGACGACCCAGGTCGTAAAATTCGAGAGTTCAACATCGCCGCTTCCAGTTTTGTAGTTGTAAACCATGTCAGTCATCGGCAATTTGTTCCATTCAAAATCGTAAGACATTGCACCTATGATCCAGGTCGTAAAATTCGAGAGTTCAACATCGCCGCTTCCAGTTTTGTAGTTGTAAACCATGTCAGTCATCGGCAATTCTGTGCGTTCAAAACCGTAAGAAGACATTGGTGACATCGCTGTGTGGAAGGCGGAAGTTATCCCTATTGACAGCGGCAACCGTGGCCATTGAGTCTCCAATACAACATCAGTTGCAGTACGATCAACCGATCGCGTTAACACATTCATCGGTTATTTCTCGGATCTATAGCGTCAGCCAACCGGCGTGCTTCGGATAGAACTTCAGCAAAGCTCGCTAGAGCATCCCGAACTTGTTGGCTGTTTGTTACATTGTAGTGAAAATTGAACACCAGCGTCGTCCTTTCGGGTTTATATTCATATGTCAAGTTAAGCGTGCTCTGGGGCAACGCAAAAGCATGCGTAACCCTACGTTCTATACGAGATGTCAAGCCCAGGTCAGTATAAAACCGGTCTTGGCGTTGTTCATCCAAGAATTGATCTATGGCTAGTACTGTCCGCTGAGCTGCCTCAAATACAAAATTGAATCCCACGGCGGCCACTGGAGTGTGTGGAAGCCGCTCAGATATCGCTGTTGCCAGCCTCGGCAGGGACTCAAATTTTCCTTGATCATCTATTGCACAAGATAAAACCAGCCTGCCGTTGGATGGATCAATCTGAAGGTCGTTGACTGTAAATCGCACGGATACCGCAGGTCCGGCAATAAACTGTGCTTGATATTGGTCGCCTGGGAAAAACTCTGGAAACTGTTGGCGCAACCAAATAGGTGTAATTATTGCAGGGTTCCAAGCGCCAACTATAACCACGTTGCTGTTTTGGATTAAGAGCCGCGCCACGTCAGATACGCTATAGAGCACGATCACACGGGTTGTCCAGTGCGGTTTTTGCTGCTGCCCCAATGGTAGCGTCACGCCCGGAAACCGGAAAGCACTAAAGCCCCGAACTCCGGTTGCCCGGAGACAATTGGAACCATGTTGCAGGGTAGCAGGGGAGCAGGGATGCAGGGTTCCAAGGGTGCCGGACACTTCGGACGGGTCTTTTCGCCTATCCACTCAACTCAGTTTTTTAATTGGTATTGTTTTATTTGAGAATTTCTCCGTCCAACTGACGAAAGAGTGTCCGATTTGTCCGAGAACTGACTATGCCAACACTTTGGATGCCTCTCTGCAGGTAGTCCTGGTGTTCTTGTCGCGAAGTTGCAGTCCATGCCACCCGCGTTGCGCTTTGCCTTCGTCATCTCTAATATCATGTCGCACCGTGATCCCATACGTGCGCGCTACAGCATCACCGATTAATTGAGCGAACTTATTTCGAGTCTGGCTAGTCCACCCGCGTTCAGTGCAAAACTCAACATAGGCAGCGAAGCAATCTTGCACTGTCAATTGCCCCCCTTCGGCATGGGTTAGTGCCTCACGCACGAACAAGTTGTGGCCATCAGATTCTAGTAGCAGGTTGTCCACCGCCCTTTGTTGCTCAGTGGTCAGGTGCAGTTGCCAACCATCGGCACGAATGTTGTCCAAACCTTCTATCATCCAGTTTAAGACCCCGCTTGCTTCTGTCGCAAGAATCTGCTGGTCGAGATCGGCGATTACGCGCTCCGGCTTTGCTTTGTGATAATCCACAATTGCCAAGCGGCGGCGCCACGCTTCTGTGTCGCCTTCCAGATGAACCGTGAGCCGCGAATTGCACGTGACGATTACATTGAACTTGCAAATAATGAATGGGGATTCGTTGGACTTCTTAAATTCCAAAGTCATCGGGTCGTAACCGGTGAGTGATTTTAGAACGGATGCCCCGCGATGATTTAAAAAATTCTCCGGCACATCTGGCCCATAGAGCAGTGTCTTCCCCAGAAACCGGCTAAGCTCGAACCGTTCTGCCAAATGTTGCGTTCGCAAGGATGCGACGTTGGTTGGCCCTATTACACCGTTGAGCACACGGATGAGTGTTCCTTTTCCGCCTCCTGGCGTGCCGTCTAAAATCATGATTCTTTGTGCGAGGTTTTCGCCGACGCCACGCTGATCCTTGCGCGGACGGACTTCGTAAACGTGTGACGGTTTTAATTTTTCAAGCGATCGACGGCAGCGCGCGAAGCACCGCTGCGCGTTTCTGTTCCTGCAGCCCGAGGGCGACGGCAAACAACCATCCCATGGCAGGATTGATCCCGTGAAAAAGGCCGAGCCCGAAGACCGACAGCCACGGCCAGAGCCCGCTCACGGAAAACAAAAGGAGTCAGTCGAGGAATCGCCTCCTTCGAGGCGAACTTGGTGAACTCGGTAATCGCTGCTTTCCACGAAAAAGTTTTTGTCAAACGCGATGCCGCCGTCGGGACCGGCATCAAGTTTCACCATCCAACTGCCTACGCCATCGGGGTAGAACTGCTCGTCTATTGCGGCATAAAGTGAGTTGGTGAAATAGACCCGTTTGCCGTCGCGACTCACTTCCACCATTTGCGGGCCGCCGGCGAGCGGCTGGTTTGGCTTCTTCGGATGCGGCGAGCGATTGACGATGCCACCGATACGCACCGACCCGGTCTTCTTTGGATTGAATGGATCGGATACGTCGTACTGCAACATCTCGCCTGTTCCCCAACAGGAGACGTAAAGAAATTTGTCGTCGAGCGATAAATCGATGTCCGTGACCAGCGGCGGCACTGCTTTAAAATCTTTGAGCATTGGCGGCAGTTTTTCTGGGTCGGCCGGCTCGGCTGGGATTTCGATCACCTTTTTCACCTCCCATGCCCCATTGTTCCGGTGCCAGAGCCAGACTGATGCGGACAAATCCTTGAGCGAAACAACGACGCCAACAAAGCCGTATGCTTTGGTCGGGTCATGCGCGGGACGCATCTCGAACACCAATTGCTGCTCGTTACCCAAGTCGAGCGTCCGGACATGTCGGCGCCGACGCAGGTCCCAGACGTGCATCTGATGACCGTATTTGCCGCCGAGCAACAGGTCGGGTTGCAGTCCGGTTTCGATCATGTTCGGCGTGCCCCACTCGCTACTGAGCAATGTGTCAAATCCCAGATGCCACCAGAAATCGTAATGCAAAAATTGTGGGCCGCGGTCCATTTCCCACTGGCCCAGAACATCGAACGTTTCGCAATCGAGCATGAAAATGCCGCCCGGACCATCGCCATTGGGCGCTCCAAGCGCGCTGACGTAAATGCCTTCCGGCCCACAGTGAACGGTGTGCGGACGTGAATAATTAGCGCGCGCAAAGACTTCCTCTGGCTCGATCACTTTCACGATCTTCGGCTTTCGCGGATTCGGCTTTATGTCGATAATGTGAATGCGGGACGAGCGGATTCCGGGCACAACCAGGTAACGGCGTTCGACGTGCGGATGCGGCGCATACGGGCAGAGCGCCGAGCTGCATGCGTTCCAACCGAAGTGGTGCAACTCATCACCAAACTCCGGCATCTTAACTTCGCCGACCCGCTGGCCGTACGTGCGCGAACTGGGATCAACATCGATAACCAGCAGCGCGTCGTTGAGTTTGCTGCCGGGCGGATTGAGAGCCGCCACGAACGCGTGCTTTTCCGGAGGAGCCTGCATCGCCAGCCTCGGCGATGGGTAAAACGTTGGGTCTGGTTTCAAGAGCGGCATAGGACCTTTCTGCTTGGACGTTACTTTTTTTGGTACAGCTTCAGGTGCGAAAACTCAAGAGTTGTTTGCGTCATCTTCAGAGAGAAGCAGACGATTCGAAGATTATCCCAGGAATTAGTTGTCCACCTTTTCTAACCAAATTGCCTGTCGGGCGAATTGAAATCTTTTGTGCCCGAAATTTTTCCAGTCTGCTCGCCTGGCTAGGTCAATGAATTCAGCAAATGAAAAGGCGCGCGCCGCAGAAAGTCGAGCGTCGTAGCGCGTCATCGGTTCGCGGAAAATCAGCGCGGTTAAAAAATATACTCCGGCGGTGGTAAGCAATCCGCGCCGTAAATCGGATACGAGCACAAATTTTGTGGCCAGCTCGCGGCAGCGTCGCAGCATCCGAACAGCCTCTTCGTCACTGAAATGATGAAGCGCGAGCGTGCAAAGCACGATGTCGTAGGCCTTCGCGGTTTGCCATTCGAGGACGTTTGCTTCCGAATAGAAAATTTCCGGATAATCGAGGCTCAATTTTCTCGCGATTTCCAGAGTCGCTGATTGTTTATCTATTGCGTCGATCTCAACTTCCGCCCCGATTTCTCGTGCATAATCGACAATCAATCGGGGAATGTCGCCTGATCCGGTGGCAAGATCGACAATGCGCAGCCGCGCGCCCGGTTTTATCCAGCGGCGTACAAACTGATAAACCAAGCGATGACTGCCAAACCAGCGATTGAGTTGGCGAATATTTCGTAGATCGCCCTCCAGCTCCATCGAGACCGGCTGCGGCCGATCCATCATCTCCAAAACAGCCGGATCGAAGCGTCGCTTCATCTACTACTGTAGCGGCGCTCTGTGACCGCTGCCGAGTTTCTCCCAAAGTTTGCGGCGGTCATAGGACCGCCGCTACAGCGAAAGAAATCTTTGCCAGGATTCTGGCAGCTCCGCGGTTTCGATCTCACTCGCGATCCGGCCTTCGAACTCGGGATGGAAAATCGTGCTCGTTCCGTAAACCATGATCACATCCTCCGAACCTTCCGCGCGAATGGCGTGCGCCACGCCGGGTGGAACCACGATTCCAACATTGTTGCTACTACGGTGATTATCGCCATCGACAAAGAAACGCATGATGCGCCGTGGAAATCCGGCGCGGATATCGCACAGAATTATCTCAGCGCGCCCCTGCAGAAAGAACATCACGTCCCACTGTTCGTCATTGTAACGACGGAGCGAATAATTGTCTGGCTCATCGATAAACAAACGGCGCAGCCAATCCGCTGCCGTCGTATCTTCCGGAATGCTGGGTGGATGCACGTGAAAACCTTTTGCAGTGCGCGCAAACATCCGCGCGGCCGACCATTGCTTCGGCCAGAAGCCGATCTGCGCGAGAATGCCTTCGTCGCGTCGGACAAATTCGCCAAAAAGTCCCCGGTGACGCTGTGGGTGAATTTTTCGCGAGAAAATTTCCACGCCGGGGATCCAAGCTTCGTTAATGTCGGCCCTCTTTTGGTCTGTAGCAGTCAGCTCGCCTGCGTCAATCCCCCGCTCTGAGAGTTCCTGCGCAAGGGATCGCGTGGCGTAATCACGTGTCCCCAGTGCGGTTTGCGCAGAGCTCTCGACGCCTTGCCAGAGATTCTTTTCGCGCTTGATCATTTTAATTCAAACGGTTCTTTATTTGCCTAACGAGAAATCGGCGCATTCGCGAGAAAGATTTGGATTATAATAAGGGTCCCGCCGCAAATTGTCGGACCAGCGTTCCCGCATGATCGCCTGGTCGGACGCGTCGACCTTATCACGGTGCGGTTCATGGCAGTAAAGTTTTGCAAAGGGAGTGTAAACAATCAGATAATCCGCCCGCCGCAGCTTGAGGCAAAGATCGATATCGGCAAGCGATTCGGATAGACCTTCATCGAATCCGCCCACTTCCTGAAAAACTTCGCGGCGCGTCAGCATACACGCGCTTGACACTGCGCTGCAGTTGCGAGTCACTTGCAACTGGCGATTTACCCCCGGGTGTTCCGCCGGAAAACCACGGAAAGCCGGCTGCGCGATTCCATTGACACCAAGAACAATCCCGGCGTGTTCAATTGTGTCATTCGGATTCAGTAATCGCGCGCTCACCGCGCCAACTTCCGGCCGCTGGATATGCTCGGCCATGATCGTTAGCCAATCCGCTTCGATCACTTCGATATTGTCGTCCAGGAAAAGAAGCCATGGCCCATCCGTCTGTGTGACAGCGAAATTCTTAAGCACTGAGACATTGGATGCGCCCGGCAAGCGCACCAAACGATGTGGCAAACCTGAGAAGTAATGGTGCGCGCTGGGGGATTGGGTGTCCCCCTGGACGATCAATATCTCGTAATTCGGATAGCTCGTCTTGCTCGTCAGGCTTTCGATGCACCGTTCGAGCGATTCCGAGTCGTGGAAACTCGGAATGATGATTGAAATTTTCCTCGCCTCCAATAGTTCGCGCCTGATGCAGAAGGCGTGAGTGCGCCAATCCACCGCGACATGAGCGCGCTCGCCGCGACGCTTTAGGTGATCTTCAATGGCGCGACGCGTCGCGTCGAGTTGTCCGGGTTTTTGTCGAACACTGATCGCGCTGGAGGCTGCGCTACGCCGCCAGTGATACAGCACCCGCGGAATATGATGAATCCGATTGGTCTGCTCGGCGACACGAAGAAAAAGGTCGTAATCCTGCGCGCTATCGAATTCCGAACGGAATCCGCCGACTTTCTGGACAATGTCGCGTCGCACCGCCGCCAAATGACCAACGTAATTGTATGAGAGAAAGAAGTCGGGCGACCAATCAGGCTTAAACAAAGGCGCCTCAAAGCCATTTTCGGCCAATTTGTCTTCGTCCGAATAAATCATTTCGGCATCGCGATGTGCCTGTAAAAGCTTCGCAAATTGAAAAAGCGCGTCCGGTTCGATCACATCGTCATGATCGAGAAAGGTGATCCATTCGCCGCGAGCGCCCGCAAGGCCCTGATTGGAAGCCGCGGAAATGCCCGCGTGTTTTCCAAGTTTTTCAAGAGTGATACGCTGGTCGCGCGCAGCCAAATGAGGCAAAGCATCCAGCAAGTCGACCGAGCTTGATCCATCATCAACTAAGAGCAACTCCCAGTTTTCATAGGCTTGCGCCAGGACGGACTCAACAGCTTCCTGAAGCCGATGCACAGGGGTATCAAAGACCGGCGTGATCACAGTAATCAGCGGTTGAAAAGCAAACGCAAGCGCCTTATGCCGCATTCGCTCCAGGTCGCTCGCACTTGCCCGGTGCTGCTGGAGCCACGTCTGATACTCAGTCGGAGCGGCTGATCGCATCGACTTTGCAGCACGCGGGTGCAGTTTTTTCCGGATTGTTTTCACGAGCTTTTCCGGGAGGCGATAGGGTCCCAACAACACCTGACCGATCCTGCGCTCGGGGGATTTGCGCAGCATCCGTCTCTGCTCTTTTAACGACTTTAGTTCGCGCCGGTATGCTTTCAGCTTGAGCAATTTCTCCTCGAGCGCGGCGATGTGCCGATGCGCGGCTTCTAATTCGGATCCGCGGATTTGGTGGATTCGCTGCATGGCGCCCAGTTTCGTGTTGAGTCTCACAAAAGCCGTCTCCACCGCTGGAATTAGCGTATCGGGAGTTTCGTTCGGCTGGCGCCGGAGACGTAAGGCTGCCGAATCCAACTCGCTTAGATCCCATTTGTAATCAGGCAGCAACCCAAATCGGCGAAAACACTGGACAAGTTGCGGACGCCGTTGGCTAACGTCCACACCTGCGCCGGGCACTAGCACAATGTCGTCCGCGCGCCGCGAGAGTTCCTCGGCCAGGCGATCGTCGTCACTGTATTCCGGCGGATAAAACCAGATCGCGATTTCAAAGTGTGCCGCGCCGTCACCCTCCTGAAGTCTCGTCGGTAAATCGCCGGAAGATCCGAGAACGACGGCTTCCCTTCCCGTTTCGGCAAATTGCCGCTCAAGTTTCTGAGGGTCTGCCCCGATAACGAGAAACCGGCCCCGTTCGAACTTCCGCGAGATAACGCGCGCAAAATCAGGATGAAACGGATGGAAAGGCGATTGCAACACCGCGCACATTATATTGGTTGAAGCAACGCGCAGGCAAATTTACCCTGCCGCGCCCTGCCGCGACACTGGCCGATCCTGCATGCTCGATTTCATCGTTTATCTCTTTTATCGCGCAGGATCGGCGTTTGCCAGCGCGTTACCATTAGGATTTCTCTTTGTTTTCGGAGAATCTCTTGGCTTTTGTGCCTGGCTTGTCCTAGGAAAATATCGGCGCTTGGCACAGCGCAATGTTTCTATCGCGTTCGGATCTGAAAAATCACCGCGGCAATTGCGCCGACTCGTGCGCCGTCATTTTCAGCGGTTGGGCGCCAACCTTTTGTGCAGTGTCAAACTCGCTGTCATGCCGCTGGAGAAGATGGCGACACGAATCGAAACCGAAAACCTCGATGTAGTCCATCGATTCTTGCGCGCGGGCCGGCCTGTCGTGCTCGTCCTAAGCCACCTCGGCAACTGGGAGTTGTCCGCTCACATCCTGCCAAAATTCATCAGTTACGTCAGAAACAGCACTATTTATCAAAAACTCGGTAATCGCTTTATCGATGAGCATGTGCGCCGCGTACGGGGGCGCGCCGGTGTCGAGATGTTTGATCGCAAAGAAGGGTTTGGAAAGGCAATCAAACTACTTCGCGGTGGCGGAGCCATTGGCATTTTAAGCGATCAACATGCCGGAGACCACGGTGTGTGGGTCCCTTTTTTCGGCCGCCTGGCGTCGACCTCGCCATTACCCGCATTGCTAGCAAAACGGACGGGCGCGGCGCTTGTCGGCGTGGCGATTTACACGGACGGATTGGCGCGCTGGCGGATCGTTGTCTCGCCAGCATTGGAAGCGAACCAAGAATCCGTGGAATCGCTCACCGCGAAAACAAATGAACTCATCGCTGCACAAATCCGCCGCGCACCGGCGGATTGGTTTTGGGTACATAATCGCTGGAAAACGCCAAAACCCAATTTTCTTCTCACGCGATACAAACGTGGCGTCTATCTGCCATCCAACGTTTCGGCAGAACATCTAAAGCCATTCCGAATTCTGATTCGCTCGAGCAACTGGCTGGGTGACGCTGTGATAAGCGTGCCAGCCGTCCGCGCGATCAAGATGGGCCGCCCCGACGCACAGATCACTATTGTTGCGCCGTCGAAGATCGCCTCGATGTGGAAGCTCGTTCCAGAAGTGGATGCGGTTGTCTCTCTCACACGCAATTCGCTCCTTGCGACAGTCTTTTCGATCCGACGGCAGTCAGGTTTTGACGTCGCGATTCTCCTCCCAAATTCGTTGCGTGTCGCCCTTGAAGCTTGGCTAAGCGGAGCGGCGCGCCGGGTTGGTTATCGCGGACATTCACGCAGGTGGCTGTTGAACCAGATCATACCCGAATCACTACGGCGCGGCCCGCTCGAACATCAAGCCACGCATTATCTGCGCATCGCCCAAGAAATTGGCGCGGAGACCGGAGACGCGCTCTGTCTGCCGCGCCAAAACCACGCGAAGGCGGGTCGCATCCAAGATATTTCGGATAGCACGAAGGCTGTCCCGCTAGCAAGCGACAGAGTGAAGCTCGGTCTCTGTCCCGGCGCGGAGTACGGACCGGCAAAGCGATGGTTGCCGGAACGCTTCGCAGAGGTGGCGGCCGCAGTTGCCGCGCAATCGCCCGTGCAGTGGATCCTCGTAGGGACGCCAAACGACGCGGCAGTTGGCCAGACAATTGCCCAGGCGCTGCGCGATTCATGCGTGAACCGAATCGGCCAGACTACGCTCGATCAACTGATCAACGAGCTACGCGGATGCCGTTTGGTGCTGACGAACGACACTGGCACTATGCATCTTGCATCTTTACTCGGGGTACCCACAGTCGCGATTTTTGGTTCGACCGAGCCGCGCCTCACCGGACCGCTCGGCGATCGGCATATTGTTCTACGACATCAAGTCGAATGCAGCCCGTGCTTCTTGCGCAAATGTCCGATCGATTTTCGTTGCATGAAAGCCGTCAGCGTCCGGGAAGTCACTGAAGCTGTCTTGTCGATCTTGGAACTGTAGCTGCATCCCCGCCTGCCACGCCGAATACTTGCAAAGCCAGTACGAAGCGTGGTGCAAACCGCGACGCCGAGACGGCGACGGCTGCCGATGGACGATTGCCGTTGCTTTCGAAAGCTTTTCGGAATGATTGTTGATCGTGACTGCCGCTACACCGCCGCGCATCCGAACTGAAGTGCAGGTGATGTTCTTCGATACCGATTGCGGAGGCGTCGTATCGAACATCGCTTACCTGCGCTTTATCGAGCTGGCGCGCACACTGCTCGCTGAAGAACTCGGTCTCGCTCTCACAGAAATCGCCGAGACGCAAAGATATCCGGTGGTCGTGCGCACCGAGATCGACTATCGCCGCGCCGCCAAACTTGGCGATCGACTCGTCATTGAAGGCTGGCTCGATCAACTCGAGCGCGTGCGATTTTGGTGCGCGTTTCGCATCGTGCGACCGAAAGATAATACGTTGATTGCCGAATGCCGCCAAACACTCGCGCTAATCGAGATGCCAGCGGGAAAGTTATTACAGCTGCCGGAGGCCTGGAAAAAATATCGGAAACCGGAAGCAGATGCTCGCTCGCCTTTAAGAGATGCGCCGCGGCCGGCGCGAACAGCCTGACGCATCGATGATCGCAAGCGTCCGCACTCTTAGTATCGAAGAGACTCTTCTCGAGCCACCGGCCATTAAGCCGCCGCCCACGCGCCATGCTCTTTTTATTATTCTGATTGCGCTGGCAGCGCTGTTGCACATCGCGACGATGGGCTGGGGCGATCTTTACAGCGAAACGGATGGTCAATATGCGGGCGCCGCTCGCGAGATGATCGAATCCCACCAGTGGCTCCTGCCAACTAATGATGGGGTGCCACGCCTGCAAAAACCGCCACTGCTTTACTGGCTGATCGCCCTTTCTTACAAAATCTTTGGCATCAACGCAGCTGCGGCGCGGTTGCCGATCGCCTTGGCAATCGTTGTGACCGTCGCCCTAACATTTCTCATCGGAGAACGATTGCGCGATTACTGGCACGGCTTTCTGGCTGGTCTCATTTACCTTTGTTCGTGCGGCACGTTTCTTTTGGGGCGAATTATTATGCCCGAGGCGATCTTTAGCGCCTTTGTGGCCGCCGGAATTTTTTGTGCAATCTGTGGCTACCAACGCCGCCAGCATCGGCAGTTTTGGTTTGCTGGCTTCTGGGTTTGCGCGGCCTTCGCCTCGGTGAGTAAAAGTGTGCTCGGTTTGGTCTACCTCGTGGCCATTCTTTTTTTGTTGGGAATTTTTTACCGTGAGGCGCGTCTGCGATTCCGCGCGCTTTTTCATTGGCAGTACTTGTTGATCTTTCTTCTGATCTTTGCCCCATGGTACGTTTGGGCGGCAAGAAATTTCCCTGAAGCCTTCCATCGGCTGGTGGACAGCTATTGGGTGAGCCCAATTTTTGGAAGCGAGGACGACGTTCCCCGGCTGCAATTCATCGGATTGCATTTTGCCTGGTGGTTCCCGTGGCTGATTGCCATCCTTCCAGGAGCGATTTTTGCCTGGCGACGAGTGATGCGCCCACGCGAGATTGAATTTGCCGACGCGCTGCCTCTTTGCTGGATAGGAGTGATTTTTTTGCCGCTGGTCTTGATCGGCCAACGTCAAGACTATTACTCAATGAGCATGTGGAGCGCATTCGCGCTTTGGGCCGCGACGATGTGGGATCGAATGCCCCGCGCGCTGCGTATCGCTGGTACGGCCGCGATCGGGGTCTGCGGATTTATAATTGGTGCGTTTGCCCCGATCTCATTGCGGGGTGCCGCGTCAGATAGCGAGCGAGTTGGGACTGAAATACGCTTCTCGGCCTGGCACGTCCTGCACGATGTGCCGGCCGCAACCTGGCAAAGTTTGTGGCCAATGGCCTGTATTGTTGCTGCATCGCTTGTGATTTTTGCAAGCGTTGCTCTTTATCTGATCGTAAACAATCGCCCAAGGCTCGCCGCAGTTGTGATCGCGGCCGCAATGATCCCATCCGGACTCAGCATGATCGACGGGGTCGCCCGCACGGCACCATATTTCTCACTTGCGAATGCCGGGCGCTTCCTTAACCAGCGGCTCGGCGAGAAGGGCGAAGTCATTTACGAAGGTGCGCTGCATCAAGGAAGTAGTCTTGTCTTTTATCTGAATAGAAAATTCTTCCTTCTTGATCGCTTTGCGAATGACGATTCCTTCGTTGGCTCGTATCCCAGTGGCATCGTTCTGAACGAAGATGCCGTGCTTAGGAAATGGGCCACTCCAGAAGCAATTTATTTGATCATCCAGCAGGGTCGCCTTGGCTATTGGCAGAAATTAATGATGGATCGCTTTCACATCTACCATCAAGTCACCACGTGCGGCCCATACGTTATTCTAAGCAATCAATTATAGAGGTGCTCTGACGTCATCCGACAACAACCGTCCCCAAAATTGGGTGTAGGGATGGACGCGTGTGACCGGATCACCGTTTCGAACCAAAGGGCGGTGTTCGTTTGCCCATTGAAAAATCGAACCGTCGAGACACCGCACATGGGTGAATCCAGCAGCACGTAAACGCGTCGCTAATTCGGCAGAGCGATACCCGATCGCGTCATAGACAACGACCTCGTTATCCCTATTGGCATTGGGCAGCGCCATTTCCGTGGAAACCCCCGGATCAACACGTCGAGCGCCATGAAGACGGCTCACGTTCCATTCGTCCCTCGTCCGAACATCAAGAAGCACTGGCGGCTGACGATGTCGATCTTCCAGCCAATCCGCCAGCTCACGCGTCGTGATCCACCCCAACTGCGGGAATTGCATACGCAGCGAGGCATTGAGTAAAAACCACTGAAACGCGCTCGTCTTGCTCGCGCCATAGCCGGCGACCAGAACGATGAGAGCAGTCATTAGAATGGCGAGTTGCGCACGCGGCGCGCGCGGTGGATGTGGGCGAACGATCTCCATTTGAAAAAAAGACGCGGCGAAGTAGCTTGCCCCTCACTTTCGCACGTAAACCGGGAGCAATCTATGTCGCAGCATCGCAGTTTGAGAGGAGCCAGCACCATCACGGCCAAGCGTAATGTTCTCAAGCGCTTCGAGCGCGTCGAACTGCTGAAGAAGCGCGGTCAGTGGAAGGAAGGCAGAAGGGTCATTGGCCTGCCGAAAACCAAACCGGAGGCGTGATTGGCAACGTTAAGCCGTTGAAACGATGAAAGGTTGAAGGGTCCGTTTTAACGCTTTAACTCTTCAATGGTTCGACGATGACGCCATGCGTCTTAATCGTTTCCTCGCCGCGGCTGGCATTGGCTCGCGACGTCACTGTGATGAGTTGATCGCGACTCGCCGCGTCACCATCAACGGAAGGCCGTGTACCGATTTCAGCGCGCAGCCGACCTCACGAGATCATGTCAAAGTGGATGGCAAACTCATTCGTGTTGAGCCGCCGCTCACCCTCGCACTCCATAAACCGGCCGGTTTCGTTTCCACAAGAAGCGATCCGCACGCGCGCGACACGATTTTCGATTTGCTTCCAGCAAAATTTCCGCGCCTCTTCAATATTGGCCGCCTCGACGCACAAAGCGAAGGACTCCTTGTTCTTACGAACGACGGCGAGCTGGCCCAGCGGCTGGCCCATCCACGGCACAAGATCGACAAGGAATACGAAGTAACACTGGAACGACGTTGGGATCCCGCGCTTATTCCGAAAATGCTGCGCGGCATCTTTCTCGACGGTCAGCGCGCGCAAATCGTGCAATTAAGAACGATCTCGGCAACGCGTTTGCGCGTCGTCTTGCGTCAGGGAATTAATCGACAGATTCGCCGTATGTTCCATGAAATCGGTTACGAAGTGAAGAGTCTCGTCCGTATTCGCGTCGGGAATCTCCGT
>WNGK01015394.1_pt1 | contig 16360 bp, 9 predicted proteins | sample 5400601 | NCBI WGS metagenome assembly WNGK01 (sample SAMN13153376, study PRJNA577476) | soil metagenome | isolation source: 60 cm soil or saprolite under Garry oak tree replicate 1 | place: USA:California | collected 2016-06-15
GTGGGTGCGGACGACGGCGAGCAACTTCCCGTCTGGGGACCATTGGAATTTCGAGATATGCTCCGAGGTAAAGCTCGTGATCTGGTGTCCGGGGGAACCATCGAGGGGCTGCGCGAAAAGATTGTCCACGCCCTGATCGCGAATGATATATGCCACCGATTTTCCATCGGGAGTGAAGGACATGGCATTGGTGAAGGTGCCGCTGCCGCCGCCCCCGGCAATCCGCGGGTCGGGGTCGAGCAGGCGTGGAGAGGTTTGTGAAGTTGAGTCGAGGTTGACTACCTCCAGCTTACTCAGGACTGCTTGCGGGTCGGCAGGATTGGTTAGTTCCACGTTAATCGCGAGCAGCCTCCCGTCCGGAGAAACGCAATCGCCCGCGCCTAATCCGTAGGAGCCGGCAACATCGGCGGATGGCACAGGCTCGGGTTCTCCACCTTCGAGAGGTGCTCTCATGGACCAATGTGGACCCTCGCTGTGGTAGTAGTAAACCCATTTTCCATCGGGCGAGCACACTGGATTACGATCAAAGGTGCCGGGGGTGAGTTGCTTCGGGTTAGAACCGTCGGCGTTGACTCGCCAGATGCGAACGCGGTTTGTGCCGCCATGGAAACCCCAGGCGAGAACCAGGTAGCGATCTCCGCAACGCTGCAGATCCAGAATCCAAGAGTTGGGATCGGTGAGCAGCGTGGTGGGTTGCCCACCATCCGCGTTCATGCGCCGCACGCCTTGAGCGTCGGAGACGAGCAGTTTCCCGTCGGCTGCCCAAGTGGCGGAGTCTACATCCTGGGCTGAAAGAGTTTGGATGGCGCCATTCCCCTGATTCCCGGATCCGGGAAGCAGACTGAGGCTACGGTTTACTCTTACCTGGACGGTGGCGGCGGTCTTGCCGTCAGCCGAAAGGGTCAGCGCTGAATATCCATTGGTATCGCGGGTGACAGCCTGGATTTGTCCTCCTGTGCGCGGGATGATGCCGATCTGAAGACGTTGGTAGCTCGGCCCCTTCCGCCGGTACAGGGCAAGAAGCCCTTGACCCGTGGGCAGCCACAGAATCTCGTGCACGAGTTCGTTCTTGAAAGCAGCCAGAGTCTGGACTTTCTGGCTGGCAACATCAAAAACTTTGATGGTGCCAAGATCATCGCCGAGAGTAAAGACGCTGTAGGCAATGCGTTTGCCGTCAGGCGACCAGGATACGAGGCGAGGAAATTCCTCCGCAGTATTGGGTGCGATGCGCAGAATGGTCTCGTCGCTGCCGTCGAGGTTGGCAGCCAGAAGACGCTGCTTGCCCACATCAGGGTCATTGGCGCGGGCGTAAGCCATGCGATGACCATCGGGTGAGAATGAGATGTTGGTATCGACATCGCGGAGAATGATCTGCGGCGTGCCGCCCAGCACGGGAGTTCGGTAAACGTCCCACTCACTCTGAGTATTGATGCCGGCTTTGCGGAAGTAGACGTAATTGCCGTCAGGGGAGAACACCAGGGAACCGTACGTAGCGGCTGCTGGAGCAACAATCTGAGTGTCGCTGCCAGTGGGTACGTTGCGCAGCCAGAGGCTTTGCAGACCATTATCGTCCTGCACGTTCAAAACGTACTTGCCATCAGGGGAGATCGCAGCCTGTTGCGCCTTGCCCGTACTCGTGATCTGGGTGATCGTAAAATTCTGAAACGGAGTCGGCCCGCCGCGGCTGAAGAGCGAGTAGACGCCGAAACCGCCTGCCACGAGTAGAGCAAGAGCGATCACGACGATCGCCGCCAAGCCAAACTTATGTTGCCGCGCAACAGCGCTCACGCTGGAACTGCTCGCCGTGACTTGAGGTGCTGAGGAAGGAACGGAGGTATGGCCACTTACGGCCGTTGGCGTCGGTCCGGAAGCCGCACTCGGCTGTGCAGGACTTTCTCCTGATTCCTGGCTTTGGGCCGCAAGCTGGCGGCCGGAGCCACTGTCGCGCTGCAGCCGCTTCAAGTCACTGCGGATTTCCGAAGCGTGCTGATAGCGCATGTCGCGGTCCTTCTCGAGGGCCTTGTTGATGACTTCTTCGAGCCGGGCTGGCACGTCGGGGTTGAAGCGTTGCGGCTGCAGGGGAGCGCGATTAAGAATCGCATCAAAGATGACCGCGGAAGTGTCGCCTCGGAAGGGCACGGTGCCGGTGACCATTTCATAGAGCACGGCGCCGAACGAGAATAAGTCAGTGCGGGGATCGAGTTCCTTGCCCTTCGCCTGCTCTGGCGACATGTAGGCCACGGTCCCGATAGCTGTTCCTGGACTGGTGAGGTATTCCAGACTGACGCCCGTGGTGGCATCGATTTCTCCCGCAGTTGCGGCATTAACGGTCGATGGGGTTAATTTGGCGAGCCCGAAATCGAGAATCTTGGCATGGCCGCGCTTGGTGACGAAGATGTTGGCCGGCTTGATGTCGCGGTGAACAATGCCCTCGGTGTGGGCGGCATCGAGAGCGTCGGCAATTTCAATGGCGAGGGAGAGGACAGTCTCGGTCTCCAGCGGCCGCCCTGCGACCCTATGTTTCAAAGTCAGTCCGTCCAGAAACTCCATGGCGATGAAGGCGTGGCCGTTATGTTCACCGATATCGTAGATGGTGCAGATGTTGGGATGGTTCAAGGCGGATGCGGCCTGGGCTTCGCGTTGAAAGCGGGCAAGCGCCTGTGGATCGCGGGCAACTTCCTCGGGCAGGAACTTGAGGGCAACGAACCGGTGCAGCCGTGTGTCCTCCGCCTTGTAGACAACGCCCATTCCGCCTCCCCCGAGTCTTTCAATGACGCGGTAGTGCGAGATGGTTTGGCCGATCATGGGCGAGAGGAAGGGTTTGAGGTCGCCCTATCTTAAGGAGGCGGAAGCGATGAGTCAACGACTTATGGCTCTGGCGGCTCTGGCCTGGTCATGTCGGCCCCGAGCGCCATGCTTGAGGGGTGGCCGTTGCGACTTCAACATAGCTCCCGGATTGTCGCCCAACCGGAGACTATGCGGGCCGGCGAAAAATCGGAGACGAATGGATGTCAGAACAAAAGTATGCATGAATTTGCAACTTATTCTCAATTCGTGCAGTCTAAATGGGCTGCTGGCAGTGGAATCTGAACGATTTTTTCGCCGCGACTGGTATTGATTTTCGGCCAGCTCTCGACTAGACTTGTAAACATTCGATGGCGACAGGCGCATCGACTATACTTTTGGGGGAACACATGACTTGGACCACACCTGCTTTTGAAGAAGTTTGCTTGAACTGCGAAATCAACTCTTACGCTAGCGCGCAGCTGTAAAAAATACCACGTCCTCGCGATTGCTAAACACTTAACCTCTGCACGACCACGTCCGCGATGGGTTGAGCTGCGTATCCGTCCCAAAGGGGAAATGCGTCCGCTCCCTATTTTCCAAGACTCCCCGTCTTCGTTACCAGTTGTTCCTCTTTTATTTCAGGATAATCCTCGCAACGTTCGATTGCTTCTCCAAGTCACGTCCCACGAATTGATAGCGAACTATTTTTTTGTTGGTCATTTTTTCGAGGGCGCTTGCAGTTGGCCGAGTGCATTTTAGCTCCATTGCTCCCCGCTCCCTCGCCCTTCCGCCTGCTCTCTCTCACATCGATAGTTTATGGATTCGCAATTTTGTTCATCGACATTGATTCGTTCCCATGGTCACGATGATTGGTCGCTGAATGATTTCTCGAACGGTGAGACCGGGAACGCCGAGGACGTTGTCTCCTCCTGGATTCCGCAGAATCGATGAGCTTACCGTTGGCTTCCGAGGAAAGGTGTGCGCCTACAAGGATTCGAGCCTCACCGCAGGCGAGTACGGCGTTTTCGTCATTGTTTGGCAGTCTCGATATCGTTTTTCAGCAGGCTGACTTCTACGCGTGCACCGTGCGTGCCCTTGGCCACATCAGCATTGCCCATCCCAATCAGGTAGATGCGGTACATCGGGATCTCGTGGTTCAACATCAAGTATCGTGCTACTGAGTCGGCGACTTTGCGGGAGTTGGCGATCGCAGTCTGGCCCTGACCCGAAGAGAATCCCTGCACTTCGATGATGTAACCGTGCTGATCCTTCAGCTGGGTAGCTATCGCATCGAGCGCGTCCTTGGCCTCCTTGCTCAACCCGGTCTGGCCAGGGCGGAAACGAATCTCTGTCTGCGGCGCGGACTTGTACTGATCGATGTTCCCGACCACTGTCTCGACTGCGGAGACGCGGGTTTGAGCGGAGGTCGCCATCGTGTTGGCCATCTCAGCCTTGTTGGCGGCTTCTAGCGCATGCTGATCGCCTATATCGGTTTTGGCGGAGACCAACTGGATGCCTTGCTGGGCGCGTCCATCTACGTCCCGGGTCATTTTACGGTCAGACGCGGTCAGCTCTTCGAGTTCGTTGATCCGGTCCCGGATGGGCTCAACATGCCGCCTTACGTACTGCTTAGTGGCATATGGGTGCAAGATGAGCGCTCCGAAGCTGGGTTCCTCGCCGTCCCAAAAGTCTTGATGAGAGGGAGGCTGCAACGGTGCTTTGCCCGCGGCCGTCGCGGACGGTGAAGCCGAAGCAGATTGATCCGCCGATGCCGCGGGCTGGGCGCTTGAATTTGGATTGGTCTGCTGCGCGAATACAGGAAGCGCAATCACTGAAAAGAGCAGCGTCATGAATATTCGGTTCTTCATATGATCTTCCCTCCGAGGGTCCTGAGGCTCCGCTTCCATCTGATGCACTGCTGGCGGAACATGGCTAGAACCAGAGACATAAAATTCGGGAAGCGAGGTTCTTTCCTGGTTTCGCCCAAACCGCCGGAAATTCAAAACTCTAGCCCGGCAGTGACATTATGCGCCGAAGCAGGGGGCGCCGGTCAAGAAATCCGGTTGGTCAGCAATTTCCATGACTAGAGGGGGTCACGACGCCGAACTAGCCCTGCCAAACCGCATGACCTGGCCAAGCAGGATTAGGTCTTCTTGCTCGGTAATGCGTCTATGCTGTAGACGTGCTATAGGGTTGCCAGGAGTAACATTAACTGGCCTCGGCTGCTATAAACTCTGTACTTTCTGTGACTTCGGGGACCGCACTTTCCTTTGAGGCTAGCACGCGCTCCACCGCATCGGCTAGGACAACCGGGAAAACCGAAGTCAAAAGATTTGTGTCCACAAGTAGAGCGCGGTTCGAGTAAAGTCGGTAAATTCTTATCGAGCCATGCCATCGGCTGCTGGTCATCAACTCCAGCGTAAGATGCCAAGCCCCCGAATTGTTTCGAAACTTCGAAGGACCGGGCTTTTTCCATTCGAAATGTAGACTCTCCTTGGAAGCCACACGCAGCCCCGTGTCGCCCACCGTTGGATGCTCCTCCACTTGAGCCTTGACGCTCAGTTCGAACCCGTCAAAATCATTGGTAGAAAAAGCGGACTTGAGGATATGACACAACCCAGCGTAATCTCTGACGCCTCTTAATTCCTCGATGGCCCGACGAATTGAAAGATTATTGACAAATATGCCTCTCTGTTCCATCGTCCGTTGAGCAACGCGCCTAATCTCGCCAAATTCGAGATATCCCAAGCGTTGCACCCCGAACCATATGCCTGTGCCAAGTACCGCCAAAACCAATCCCAATGTGTGTCCGGCGGGCCACAAAAGAAACAGGCTAAGCAGCGCGAAAAGACCCGACACCGCATAAAGCACGATTACAACTTGCCGGGGCGACATGCCGCTCTGCAGCAACTTGTGATGGATGTGCTCACGATCGGCCGTAAATACCGGTCGGCCGCCGATGAAGCGCCGCAACACGGAGAGAGTGGTCTCAAGAATCGGCAGACCGAAGGAGACAACCGGAATAGCTACGGCAATGGCCGTGGGCGCCTTCTGGGCACCCGCCAACGCCAAGGCACTGAGCATAAATCCGACGAACAAGCTCCCGCAGTCACCAAGAAAGATGGTTGCCGGATTGAAATTGAAGCGCAGAAAACCCAGGATTGCTCCAGCCAGAGCAATGGTCAGAAGCGATACGAGGGACGAACCGCTGAAGATTGCCACCACAAAAACGACCAATGTCGAAAACAGCGCAGAACCGGCGGCTAGTCCGTCCAGACCATCGATAAGATTGAACGCATTCGTAATCCCAATCACCCACAGAACTGTAATGGGAAGCCCAATGGGCCAAGGCAAGTGTCGCGCACCAAACAACACTGGCAGATCGAGAATCCTCAAACCACCAGCAAACAGCATGATGGCAGCAACAGCTTGAACCGCAAACTTCGTGTACGGTCCGACCGAATAAATATCGTCGTAGATGCCAAGCAGGAAAACTACGGTCCCGGGCACAAGAATCGTCAGCAGAACCTGCAGGAAAGGGCCAGAAACAAGTCCGGGGAAATGCCGACTGGCCAACAACGCAATCCCAAACGCAATCCCTAGACTGATTAGAAACGACAGGAATATGGACACGCCGCCGAGGCGCGGTAGAGGAGTTTCATGCAGATCACGTTCTTGAAGAGGCGGCGCCACCCATCCGCGACCCATAGCTAGATTGCGAACGAACCAAGTAAAGATGAGTGAGAAGAGCAGCGATATTGCGAAAGTAATGAAATACAACAGCGTCAACTAAAAACCTCCGCAGCCAGAGACCTGAAGCGGTGTCAAACACACCAACCCGATCGCCCCCAAGCCAACTACCCCGGGTGCACCGGCACAACACTTGTTACCGCTCAAGAATATTCGCGAAGTAGTATGGGTAAGAAAGAACTATAACAACTTAAAGTCACGAGTTGCAATCTTCTTTTTCGGGACATCTTCTTTTTTTTCGGTACCCTGTGAAAAAAACTCCAGGATGATTCGTACACAACGAGCGCGGTCCTCAGCGTTACATCTTCGTCAGGCTGATGTGATCCCTTCGGATGGTTCGAACTCATCCTCTTCAATCTGCTGCAGCAGAAACGACTGGGGACATACGTAACTTAGAAAGAATCTGAGCTGCGATCCACTCGAACGTCACGGCGAGCCCTTGCTCCAACTGGATGGAGGGTTCCCAACATCCGAGTTCTTAGATACACAACAAAATTCAAGATGCAGTTTCCGCGCATATTTCAGGCGATGCTGCAAGGAGATGAAATGTAGTGGACAGATTCGGATTGTATGTCTGTGCCGCGCGGCATTAGAATCATGTGATCCATGCAGCGCATTCAGAAAGTCTTCTCGCACTTCTTGAGCCAAGTGGTTGTGCTTGGCATCGTTGGATCGTTCCAAGTAATCCTGGCGCAGAACAATCCTCCTGTGCAAGAACCCATTCATCAAGGCAATGCAACAGCGGAATCATCAAGAATTGACCCTCGGCCTCTCTCGGGATCCCCAGAACGAAAGACTGCTCCAGCCAATGGTTCCGCACTCGTCATCGGTCCTGGGGATGAGCTGGAGGTCACGGTGTACGGCGCACCTGACCTTTCCGGGCACGCCCGTGTGAGCGCAGATGGAAACGTCTCCCTGCCGCTGATCGGCTATGTTCGAATCGCTGGCCTCAGTAGCAGTGAAGCGGAAGGGGCTATCGAGGCTGTGTTGCGCCAGAATAACGTTGTGAACGACCCGCAAGTCTCGTTATACGTTAAGGAATACACCAGCAGCGGAATTTCTGTAGCCGGCGAGGTTACCAAGCCCGGTTTTTATTCCGCTGTTGGCCCACGCCGGCTATTTGATGTGTTGCAGGCCGCCGGCGGCCCCACGGACAGAGCTGCCAATAAAGTCGTAATCAGCCACCGATACGGTTGTAGTCCCGAAGGCGGGCATCGTATACGTGCTCGGAGAAGTAACTCGGCCGGGCGGGTACGTCCTAAACTCCACAGGGGGCATCACGGTCTTGCAGGTCGTAGCTGTCGCCGGCGGGCCAACTCACGTCGCCTCGGCCGGAAAAACCAGACTGCTTCGTCGTACTGAGAATGGATTTCAAGAGCAACAGATAGACGTGACGAAATTACTACGTGGCAAGGCTCTCGATGTTTCCGTCCGGGACGAGGACATTCTGTTTATCCCCAGTAGTCGGATCAAGACCGCGCTGAATGCCAGTTCACTGATTGCCACTGTTGGAACCGCCGCGATCTATCGCGTTCCCTTCTAGTCGATCCGAGGTGCTGCCTGTCGCAGCAGCTTTGCTCTCTTCGCGATGAGCCTCATCGCCCCAAGGGAAGAACGTATTCATCTCACCAAGGGCGGCATACTTCCACTGTGCTTCCGAGGGCAGGCCCGCCCTCATTGAAGACTAGAACCGGATGGTGGTGCGGGGCGCGATGGCCACGATCCCGGTGTTGCAGCCATGGTTAGCGTAAGCTTTCCACCTTTCACAATCTCTGCGTGCCGGACCCATGCCCGGTCGAGTGCTTCACCATTTAACTCTGCGGCAATACATATTTGTTCGTAGAGGATACGCTCCTGGCTTCGATCCCAAACGTCTTGCCATGCCTCAAGTGCAGCATCACCTTTGGAAACGCTGGCCTCCCCGCTAAATACCCCGTGGTTTGAGCATGCAGCAATCGCTAATGGTGGAACTCTCGAATTCATAATGGGGCGCACCCCGAATAAAAGCTGGGCTCCCGAGTTTGCCCCGCCTTCTGTCTCGCATTGAGTGGGAAACTACGACAAACAGTGTTGGGTCTTGAGAATGTAAAGGATATGCGGGAACTCCGGCCTTTCCTTCAGCGCTTAGAGGCATGAGGCTGGGATCACATCGATAACTGTAGGACGCCCTCAGGGCAGGGACAGACGACAGCCGTATTTGTCAGTCGAGTGGGAGTGTGGCGCGAAGGGCAAGATTGCTAGTAACAAACAGAAACCTGCTGTTCTTGAATCTACGCGCCCCTAGTCGTTTCCTTCACAAGGCTCACCGGCGACGCCCGCGCCTCAGCCGCTTCCAGTCCACCTCGACGCTGTGGGCGGAATCAGGGGGTTTGACCAGCTCACGCCGCCCTGCGCATGGCAGCTTTGGGTTCCTCGCGATGAACCATCGCATGCACATTGCTTGCGATCGAGACCACAAACAACAGGATGCTGAGTTCCATCAGGTGGTGAGGAGCCACTCGGGGTGAGCCGAACAGGCGCGCACCTAAACTCCCAAACCACAATGCCCGGTAAACGATTGCCACTGCCGCGCGGCCTCCGCCGAACCTTTTTCCCTACAGCGTGGCCAGAGTACTCCGCTGTATGAAAAGGTTCAAGAGCGGTCGGCTACTCTTTCCATAACCGGATTGGAAAGAGTTGCCCGTCAACCGCGAAAGAAAGGGTCAAGCGACGGTCGCAGGAGATGCGGATCTGTGAAAATCCCGTCTTCCGGGGTCTCTTTCGTAACGAACCGCGTGTGTTCTGCATAAACCGCACTATTCGAACGGCGATGATTCACACCGCGATGACTGTAGTGAAGCCCGGTCGTCGTTCTATTCGTTTCAAACCTAAGATCACCGCCGCGCTCCGCTCGGCAGCGTGCCCATCCCACAGAGGGATCCGTGACGGCCTTTTTGCTCCCCCGTTCAGAATGCGTCGCACTTCTGTTCGCAGACGCGCAATGTCGCGTCCTACAAGCACATTGGTTCCCAAGCTGGTCGTAATCGGCCGTTCCGTATTCTCTCGAACCGTCAGACAGGGAACACCGAGGAAGGTGGTTTCTTCCTGGATGCCACCCGAATCAGTGATTACGAGCGTTGCGCGCCGTTGCAAGGCCAGAAATTCCAGGTATGGTAGGGGTTCGAGCAGACGCAGTCTGCCGTTAGCGAGCGGCTGGAGACCCAGATCGGCAATGCGTTGGCGGGTTCGGGGATGCACCGGGAATACCACCGTCAAATCGTGGCTGAGATCGGAAAGCACCAGCAGCATCTCCCGCAGCCAATGCAGGTCGTCAACATTGGACGGGCGGTGCAGTGTAACCAACGCGTAACGCTCGGGAACTCCGTCATTATGCTGTTCTTCAGCCTGCGGCAGCAGCCGCACCAGCGTGTCAATCATCACGTTGCCCACCAAGTGAACCTTTGCAGTCGCGATTCCCTCTTGTCGAAGGTTTTCGTCGGCATCGCAAGACGGCGTAAACAGGAATTCGGAGATTTGATCCGTTAGCAGCCGATTGATCTCTTCCGGCATAGTACGGTCGTGGGAACGTAGCCCGGCCTCAACGTGGCCCACGGGAATTTGCAATTTCGAGCAGACCAGGGCGGCGGCGACCGTGGAATTCACATCCCCATAAACCAACGCAAGGTCCGGCGCTTGCTCCAGAACAACGGGCTCGAAGCGCGCCATGATGTGGGCGGTCTGCTGCGCATGGCTGCCCGATCCCACCCCGAGGTTGATGTCGGGCTCAGGCATTTCCAATTGCCGAAAGAAAACCTCCGACATGTTGGTGTCGTAATGTTGTCCCGTGTGCACCAGTGTTTGACGGGTACCAGTGCGGCCAAGCGCGCGCAGCACCGGGGCCGCTTTCATGAAATTGGGACGTGCACCGACGACGTGAAGGACGTGCATTGGGACTTGAGGATTAGCTCAACTCACGCGATTTTTACTGAGAGTTGTGTGAGTTCCTCGAACTATAGCACGGGATGGGAAGCGACTCTATCTTCTGGTCGACGCTCGTCGGGCATAACTGCTCCGGCTTATTACTGGAGGCTGGAAAACATCAGGTCCTTCGACGAGTTTTGCAGAAGGTGGTTATCGACGCTTGGAAAGGCGCTTCTCCCGGAGTCGCGGCAAAGGGCTCACTACCTTATGTATGCATCCGTGTCAGAGCACGACCATCCGGGGCCGCTGTCAGAAACAGGAGATGACTGTACTCCGACAGAGGTGGTCAAGGTTATTGAACTGATGCTGTTAACCGTCGAGATCGATAGGTGGTCCCGTCTATCTTGATGGTCTTCCCGTTCCACTAGCAGCTCGACCCGCTGAGCGAGAACGGCAGCCCACTCGAAAAGGTCACTTCCCACGGCGTGGACCCCAGCTACTCCGGAGCTGTGGTCACTTTCTTCTCGTGCCTGGACCAACCGGCGTGATAGTTCTTATACACATGAAATCTCTCCGCCTCTTCGCCGCAGCTCTGACGCTGTTCTTCTCAAGTTTACTGCAGGCTCAAATGCAGGTCGACCTGACCAAAGACGTGAAAGGCATGGCCCCGGCGGCTAACGGAGGCGTGCCCGCTGGAGTAGCTGCCGGATCCAGGATGATATCTAGCGGAGTCGGCCAGCCAGGCGTGTACCAGACCAAGCTCGTTGTTGACATGCGTGACCCTTCGACTACGGCGGGAACCGCGGGAGTCGCGTGTAACGGGAGGACAGACGACACCGCTGCGATTCAGGCCTACCTCAATTACTACGGAAAGGGGGGCGCAGGAGCCAACAACAATGTGCAACTCCAGCTCCCCATCGGCCAATGCAAGATCTCGAATGAACTGGTCTATGAGGGAACGAACTCTCTTGGCGTCCGGCTCACGGGGGTAAAGGGATTCAACGGGCGGGGCACCGCCTTCGCTTGGTACGGGCCGAACTTCGGCACCATGATGCTGATGCTAGGCTGCAATGGCTGTTCCGTTGAAGACGTGGATTTCAACCTGAACGAATCTGCAAACGGGGGCGGTAAGGCGCAGAACGGCCTGTGGTTCGATGCTTCTAACACGGTTACTCAGGTTGCCTACCAAATCTCCGCCATCTCACGGAGTGGCAATGTCGTCACGGTCACGACCACAGCGAACCATGCGGTGACTCCAGGCCGGATCGTCAAAGTCGCGGGTTCGACCGGCGGCACCTCATCGTTCAATGGAACGTTTCAGGTTCTTTACTCTAACGACAATGCTCATATTTCGTGGATGCAAACAGGCGCCAACGAATCCGGAACGTCGAGCACTGGCACTGTCACGAACTACCAAAGCACCCCCAGCAACAACCTGAAGATTTCTCACGTCGAGGTGAGCGGTCACGAAGCAGTTAGCACCACGCTCAGCTCGATCACTGGATCTTCCCCCACGTATACAATCACCACGACGACGCCGCATTTTGCCTTTCTCGGCGATACTGTCGTGGCCCGTGGCGGCTCGGATTCCACATACAGTTGCGCATACTCTGTGGGGGCAGTTCCTTCCTACACGACGCTTACAGCCACTGTCCTGCCAGGAACCGCCTGTGCGCCGGCGGGTTCAAATTCAACGGGCGGGACGCTCCTCAGCGGTTCTTCAGGAGTAAGAATCGGACACTATGACACGTCGACCGAGGAGGTAGCGAGCCTTCACTTCAGCGATCTATTCGTACAGGGAGATCAGACCGGGGGGTCGATCAACTGTCTGGAGGCCGATGTAGGCGGAAACGTCAAAGACTTTATTTTTAATAATCTTCAGTTCAATGGATGCCGGTATGGGGTGAATGGCTTCAGCTCCGGCCAGCTCAGCGTGTACGGGTACGTAGGTAGCATGGTGACGCCGGATGCGACGCCGCAACTGGCCGCGATTGATTTCGTAAACAATGGCGGACAGATCTTTATCCAAGGTGCCGAGTCGGAAGGGAGTAACTACAGATTCTTCGTTTCCACGGCGTCGCCGGGTTCGGCTAACACACATTTGGACGCTATTTCTTTTCAATCGACAGCTCCCACCGACGACATCGTAATTCAGGGTGGTGGGGCACTGACGATCACAAACTCTTTGCTCGGCAATGGCCGCGCGTCTGGCTCTGTCCCATTCATTAGCGTGAGTCCACTTTTCGGGCCAAACTCCAACAGCCTTATATCTTTTGGAAATACCTACACAAACACTGCCGTCGGATGCGCGGGTCCCAGTTGCGGGTGGATACCCGTCAAGGACGGATCCGGGAACATTTGGCACGTTATCGGCGGAAGCTATTACAACGGGGCGCAAGTCAACATCACATCCATTGGGGACCACGGCACCGTTTCGAACAATTTCGGAAACACCATACCCCTCAACACCGCACTGCCCTTGTCAGTCAGCGATACCCCGCTCAGCGGCTTCTGGAACTGCGCGAATGTGACGCCGGTCACGGTGAATGTCAGCACCACCAGCGATCAGAACTTGATGTCCTGTCGGATCGGATACCCGACGCAATGGATGTCCTTAAACAAAACGCTGCGCATCCGCCTGAAGGGCATCTATTCCACCCCGGCGTCTTCTACGGCGACCGTCACCTTGAAGGCAAAGTTCTGCAGCGTGGAGGGGTGCGGGTCGGGCGTAATCATCACCCCTGTAAGCATAACCTCAGCCGCTTTGGGCTCGATCCAAGCCACGCACAATCCTTTCCTTTTCGACGCGAACATCACGATGCAGACCAGTGGGTCATCGGCGTCCTATGAAGGCTCCGGACAGTTGGCGATTGACCTAGCCTCCTCTTCGAGCGCGGCATCCAGCTTATTTCTTGACACTAACACCGCCACCGTAGGCACAAACGATGCAACCACCTACTTCTACCTAGAGTTGAGTGGGGCTTTTTCCGCAGCCAGCGCAGACAATTCCATGACTGTGCGGCAACTGATCGTCGAAACCGTGAACTGACATGCGGAGCATCGCACACCGAAAGTTCTTAGACTTCTCCTGATCGAAGCAGATGATCGTCGACCAAACTAATATCCTCATCTCGGGAAATGCCGCCGTCCCTCTTGTCCGAGCGTTTCGATGCCGGAGAAATCTAACTCGACGGCGTGCACGAGAAAAAGTGGTTCTGACGGCACCCGAGTAAACACTAGAAACTGACCGTTCGATCGGGCAATTTGTTATTTTAGGAGGCTCGATGAGTGGACTAGCCCGTGTCACCGATGTTCAGTATCATGGCCTCGCCTTCCTTAACTCTGATCACATCAGTTCCGTTCACGAGATTTCCGAAGGGACGGAGATCACGTTGACGCTGCTCAGCGTCGCCATCGTCGGCGCAACGATTGCAACAATCATCGGGGGGCTGGCAAACCTCTGCGACGCGCTGCGCAAGAAGCTTGTTCGCGGCTCCTAGTTCACCGACTCGTTGACCGGCGAGATCTAGGCCAGGTGTCCATCTCTTGTGGATGATCCATCAGACCTCTTGACCTAATTCCCTAATTCGGCGGTCCCCGGCCATAGCTTGTAAAGTTCAGGCTGCAATACTTGGCTGCTCTCTGTCGACAATTCCTTCCAATACGGCGATGTAAGCGTTCGCCGTCTGCTGCCGCGAGAAGTGCTCAACGATGTGCCGTCGCCCGTTGCGGCCTAATGTTTCGCGCAGGATAGGGTTTGCTGCCAATCGCGTAATGACTTGGACCAGAGCGGCCGCGTTCTCCGGCTCTACGTAAACTCCGGCTCCAGCTTGATCCATGATTTTCCTGGCTTGACCGTCCACTCCCAGGATGACAGGCCGCGCACAAGACATGAATTCCAGCATCTTGGTGGGGGTAACAGTTTTAAATAGCTCGGATCTCTTGAGCAAAACCAGGCATGCATCCGAGATAGAAATGAATTCCGGGACCTTCTCTCTGGGCTGTTGGTCGACGAAACGCATGTTGGTCAAGCCCTGAGAGCGGGCGCGGTTGATAACTCGCTCTTTATCTGAGCCTTCCCCCACCATTAGGAACAGCACGCTGGGTGCTGTTCTCTGCAGCTCAGTTGCGGCTTGCACCACGGTTTCGAGGCCGTGCGCCATGCCCATCGTTCCGATATAGCCGACTACAAACTTCCCTTCCGCACCGAGTTTCCTTCTCAGGTCATCGTTATTGACCCGCGGGTTGAACAGATCCGATTCCACCCCGTTCTCGACGACGGAAATCTTTCCGGGGGGAACTCTCCAGTTCTGGATCAAATACTCCTGAAACGCGGGTGTGACGACCACGATATGCTCGGAACGTTTATACAGAAAACCGGCCACCGAACCCAACGAACGGTTGAGCATCGAATCCGGGTTGCTCATTCCCACGGCGGCAAGGGATTCGGGCCAGAGATCGCGTACTTCGAATACAAACGGAACGCGCTTGGTGCGTGCCAGCCACCAACCGGAGAGCCCAACTAAAAGCTGGGGTGAACTGGCGATGAGAACGTCCGGACGGGACACGAACATGCCGGTTGTAGAGGCTGAAGCACAGAACGAACTGTAGTTGAGCATCCGCTCGTATGCCTTGCGATTGGGAAACGGAAACAGCCAGGTCCGCACAACGTTCACACCGCGTAGATTCTCGCGCATGACCAACCGCCGGAATTTGCTGCGATACTCGGCCGACACAACGCCGGTAGGGTGGTTGGGGAATCCAGTCAAGACTGTGACTTCATGGCCGTCTTCTACCCAATAGCGGGCAAGTTCAGCGGCGCGTGCAGCAGGCGCTCCCATCTCCGGCGGAAAATACTGCGATACGTAGAGGATTTTCATCTACTTCAGTAATAAGCGAGCTTGAAAGCAGTTTTGTAACATAAAGCGCGAGTTCGTTTCGTGCGGCTGCGGTCATAACTCTCCCAACGATCGGCAAAGCGCGCAAATTGGTCTTCCCCGGTCAGCCGATGCATGACCCTTAACTGCACGATGTGCAACCGATGATAGAAGGGGCTAGCCACCATCTTCAGCCGTGTTCCGGATTGCTCATAAAGAGACCAGAACCCCAAATCGTAGCGCTCCAGATTTTCCAGCAGAGTCTTCACCGCCCGGTGGAAAAGGCCCAGCGCGGTTGGATCGGCAGTCGCGATAAAGTAGTCGTATATTCCCCAAGCCGCCCAGATAAAGCCATTCAGAATATGAGTGGGGGGCGCCACGATGTATTCCTCGAACCAGAGGTCACCGCGCTCATCGGTGAAGGTCACACCACCATCGTCAGTTGGCACAAGAAAACTGGTGAAAGCCCTCTCAGCAGCGTGGATATACTCGGGTTTGCCAGTTTCTCGATGCGCCCTAACTAAGAGCGAGATTCCCTGCCCCTGTGCTAACCCCGAATACCATGGGGCCTTCAAAGTATCGCGATATTCCCAGTCGAAATGATGGTTCCAAATCCAAACGCCCCAACGATTCCGCTCCAGGTGAGTACAGAACCAGTCACTGGCCCTTAGAAACTTTTCTTTCCGCTCGTCGCTGCCAGTGCGGTGAAACAGGTCATGGTTTCCTAGGCCCCATTGGGCAATAGCGATCGGGTTGTACTGCAGGCCGATCTCGCCGCGATAATCAAGCATGGGAACTCCATGAGAATCGTAATGACCGGAATAATCGGCCTTAGCCTCGAAACCCATGTAGTATTCGCCCAACTTGTCCGTGGTCGCGTTTGGGTTGGTTCGCGGCGTATCGTGCCAGAAGGTCAACTGGCTTTCTCCGGGCATCAAATAAGCGCTGAAGACGCGCCGGTAATACTGAAGGCGGCTCGCAAACGACATGCTGAATAGGATCTGCCTGAGTTCGTCAAACTATAGCACGAAGTAAGCGCTATCAGT
>WNGK01011012.1_pt1 | contig 16358 bp, 17 predicted proteins | sample 5400601 | NCBI WGS metagenome assembly WNGK01 (sample SAMN13153376, study PRJNA577476) | soil metagenome | isolation source: 60 cm soil or saprolite under Garry oak tree replicate 1 | place: USA:California | collected 2016-06-15
CATCGCGCCGCCCCTGCGACTCGCTCGCCTTCGCCACCTGGTCGTACGTCACGTACGTGGCCAGCCCCTTGTCCGCCGCCACCTTCGTCAGCGCCGCCGTCAACGTCGTCTTCCCGTGGTCCACGTGCCCGATGGTCCCCACGTTCACATGCGGCTTCGTCCGCTCAAACTTTGCCTTGGCCATGATTCCTCAAAAAAGAATAAATACGTTGCACAAAATCGTTGCACAAAGTCGTAGCACAAAACCGTCACGCGATACCGTCACGCCTTTACGTGACGCCTTCGTGCTACGTCTTCGTGTTACGTCTCTACTCGACGATTCTTTTCTTTCCAAGCTCGCGACCGGGATTGAACCGGTGACCTCGTCCTTACCAAGGACGCGCTCTACCGACTGAGCTACGCGAGCGAGAGCGGGCGACGGGGCTCGAACCCGCGACCCTCAGCTTGGAAGGCTGATGCTCTACCAACTGGCCCTCGGTCGTCTCGCCGCTCCCAGTGACAACGCACCCCGCGTTTCCAACGGCGCGGGGTGTGTGTATCCCTCCGAACATAAAAAGGGTCGGGGCAAGGTTTTCCTCTTCGGCAACGTGAGCTGACGAAGGGACTCGAACCCTTAACCTGCTGATTACAAATCAGCTGCTCTACCAGTTGAGCTACGTCAGCTGGCCGACGCTGAACTCACCAGACTTGAAGAGTAAGGGGGGGAAGCCGCTATCGCAAGGGACGTGCCGTTAACAACTTAGACGAGTCGCCACTGGGTGCCGGAGGGGGTGTCCTCGATTTCCACGCCGCGGTCTGCGAGCTCGGCGCGGATCCGGTCGGCCTCCTTGAAGTCCTTGGATTTGCGGGCTTTGTCGCGCGCCGCTATACGGTCCTCGATCCAGCGCGTGAGCCCCGCATCGACGGTCTTGGCGGTGGGCAACACGTCGAGCACCGCCATCGCCCGGTCGAGCACGCCGAGGGCCGTCGCCGCGCCGGGCGCTCCCGCATCCAGCGCCGCATTCCCCTGGTGCACAAAGTCGAACAGCGCTCCGCCGGCACGCGGCGCGTTCAAGTCGTCATCCAGCGCCGCGCGGAAGTCGACCTCGAATTTCGCAGCCAGCGTCGAGAGCGCCCCTGCCCCCTTTCCCGTTCCCCCTGCCTCGAGTCGCGCATGGAACTCGCCCAGCCGCTTCACGCCCGCCCCCGCGCCCGCGAGCGCTTCGTCGGTGAAGTCGAGGGCCTTGCGATAGTGCGTCTGCCAGAAGAGGAGCCGCACCGCCGCGGCGTCCACGCCCTGATCGCGCAGATCGCGCGCCGTGAGAAAATTCCCGAACCGTTTCGACATTTTCGTGCCGCGCACGTTCAGGAACTCGCCGTGCAGCCAGAAGCGGGCGAACGGCTTCCCGGTCGCCGCTTCCGACTGCGCGATCTCGTCTTCGTGATGCGGGAAGATCAAGTCGACGCCGCCGGCGTGAATGTCGAGCGTCTCCGCACGGCAACACTTCTCGACTTGCTCGAGCGACATGGCGGAGCACTCGAGGTGCCACCCGGGGCGGCCCCGGCCGAACGGGGCGTCCCACGCCGCGCCGACCTGCTCGTCCACCGCGTCGGCCTTCTTCCACAGCGCAAAATCGCGCGGGTCGTCCTTGGCGTACTCGTCGCTCGCAACCCGCGCCCCGATTTTGAGCTCCCGCGTGTCGAGTCGGGACAACCGGCCGTAGCTCGGGAACTTGGCGATGGCGAAGTAGATCGAGCCGTCCTCGCCCTTGTAGGCGACGCCGCGCTCGAGCAGGCGCTCCACCAGGCGCACCATCGCGGGCACCGACTCCGTGGCGCGCGGGTACACCTGCGCGGGGGTGATGCGCAGGTAGTCGCGATCCTCGAAGAACGCCTGGACGAACGGCGCCGTATGCTCGGTGAGCCGCTTGCCCGCGGCCGCGGCGGCCTTGATGGTGCGGTCGTCGACGTCGGTGAGGTTCATGATGTGGAAGACGTCGTATCCCGAGTAGGCCAGGTAGCGGCGCAGCAGATCCTCGAACAGGAACGTCCGGAAGTTGCCGATGTGCGCGTAGTTCCAGACCGTCGGGCCGCAGGTGTAGAGAGTGACGCGTGGGGGCGCGAGCGGTGTGAACGGCTCGACGCGACGGCTCAGGGTGTTGTAGAGCGCGAGGGTCATCGGTGCGGGTGAAACGTAGGAGCGCCCCCGGGGAGCGTCAACGCGCGCGGCGCGCGCGAGTGCAGCGCCACATCGAATGTCCACGCGCCGGGGGGCCGCTCGCACACCACCGGGCCGCGGCGGAACACGAGCACCCGCGCCCCACACCAGCCGCCGCACGCAGCATCACCCGGCGCGAGCAGTCCGCGGCGGACCAGGCGCGCCGCCACGTCCGTCACGACCAGCACCGGCGAGGACACGGAGGTCGCCACCGTGCGAGCCTAGCCTCGCGACCGCTGCGGGCGGCATCCGATCCCCGCCGATCGGATCACAAAATCTCGCGTGCCGTCACGATCCCCAGGCTGAAGCCTGGGGTGGGGACTATTTTGCGGTCATCGCCCCCTGCACGATCGCTTCGACCAGGGGAGCGGAATCGAAGCGGACGGGATCAGTCGCCGGGAGGCCGGTCTCGTCCGCCGCGCGGGCCACCGCGTCCTGCGCCTGCGCTTCGCTCAGGTCGTACGTGTTCAGACAGATCCCGATCACTTTCGTCGGCCGCACCGGCGCGGCGGCACGCTCGTAAATCTCCACCAGCTCCGGGAGTGGCGGGATCTTCACCCACGGCTCACGCCCGTGGTAGTCGCCGATGTAGTCGCGCGTCGCCTGATGGCACAGGATCAGCGCGTCGGGACAGCACCCGTGCAGCAGCCCGAGCGTGACGCCGGAGTATCCCGGATGAATCAGGCTGCCCTGCCCTTCGACCAGGATGATGTCGGCATCCTTCGCCGCCTCGAGCACCAGCCATTCCGACGCTCCGGCGATGAAGTCAGCCACCACCGCGTCCACCGCGATCCCCCACCCCTCGATGAAGATGCCCGTCTGCCCGGTGGCGACAAAGCGCGTGCGGTGGCCGCGCTCGACGAGGGCGTTCCGCAGCTCGACCTGCGCCGTCATCTTTCCGACGTTACAGTCGGATCCCACGGTGTGCACGACGTAGGCGTCGACCTCGGCCGCGAGCCCATCGGCCACGGGGAGGTTGGCGGGTGGCTTGCGCGCGTCGAAGATGCGCACGCCCCGCTCGCGGGCGAGCGCACCCAGCTCGGGATCGTCCCCGATGAAGGTGTGCAGGCCGCTCCAGATCTCGAGCCCGCGCTCGATCGCGGTGCGCAGCCAGCCGCGCCACTCGGCCGGCAACCGGCCGCCCATCGGTGCGATGCCGATCAGCACGGCCGTGGCACCCAGGCCCAGGCCCCGCTCGAAATCGCCTACGACCGGCAGCGCGCCGCCGAACCCCAGCACCTGCTGTACGGTCTTGCCCGCGTGGGCCCGGTCGAACACCCCCACGATCCGCTCGGGCATGTAGCGGATGCAGCAGTTGGCCGTTTTCGACGTCATCGGGTCGAACTGCCCGTCGGCGAGGATGAGAAAGCGCTGGGTATTACGAGCGGGCATCAGGCCGCCGTCGGGGTCCTGGGCGTGCGGAACTCGGACGTGGTGCGGAGCACGGCGGGCTCGAAGTGCTCGGCGTCGCCGTAGATCTGGCCCTGTACGACGTGCCGCACGACCACCATCGTCACGGCGAGCACGGGCACCGCGACCACGAGGCCTACGACGCCGATCAGCGTCCCCATCGTCAGCACGCTCGCGATCGTGAGGACCGGGGGCAGCGACACCTGCCGCTGCATGATACGCGGCACCACCACGTTCGCCTCGAGCACGTGCACCGCGACCCCCAACACGATCACCGCGAGCACGCGCAGCCAGTCGCCCGTGCCCACGACGAACAAGGCGGGCAAGAGCGTCGACACCAGCGTCCCGAAGAACGGCACCACAGCCACGAGACCGGTGAAGATGCCAAAGGCGAGCCAGTAGGGGACGCCCAAGACCCACAGCCCGAGCGCGGTCAGGATGGCCAGCACCATCATGGCGAGCAGCTGGCCCACGACCCAGGCCCGCAGCGTGGCTCCCAGGTCGTCGAGGATGCGGGCCGCGACGGGCCGGTACTTCGGCGAGACGAGCGACAGGATGCCGTCGCGATACAGGCGCGGCTGGCGCGCCAGGTAGAGCGCCATCACCACGACGCTCGCGCCCTCGACGAACAGCTTGCCCCCGGCGGTGACGTACGGCAGGATCGATCCGCGGAGGAACGTCGTCGCGTCGTCGATCAGGCCGGCGACCAGGCCGGACTGGGGATTGGCCAGTTCCGTATTGCGCAGCACCGGGTATTCGCGCGCCCACGCGGCGATCACGTTCTGGATGTTGGTGAGCGTCTGGGGCAGTCCCGAGATGAGCGCCTGCGTCTGATCGATGACCGGCGGCACCAGGAGGGCCCCGATTCCCACGACGGCGGCGAGCGTCGCGAGCACCGCGGCCGTGAGTCCCAGCCAGCGCGCCAGGCGGAACCGCCGCTCGAGCACGTCGGTAATGGCCGAGAGGTAGACGGCGCACAGCGCGGCGATGAAGATGAGGAGCAGCACCTCGACCACCCGGATGACGAACCAGATGGCCAGGGCGGCAACGAAGAGCGCCACGAACGTGGCGCCCGACAACCGCGAGGATGCAGACGGCTCAGTGTTCAGCGCTGCTGCTCAGGGGGAGGGGGGGACGTCGTCATCCTCGACCAGCTCCGCCTCCGCCGCTCCCTTGCCCAGCTGCTTCGATTGTTCGGGGGATCCGGCCGGGAGGAGTCCCATCTTGCGCTTGAGCTCGATCAGCTGCTGATCGGCGTCCGCTCGCACTTCCAGGCTCTGGAACTGCTTCACGAGCGTATCGCCCGACAGGTCCTCGTTCACCTCGGCCGCCGCGATCAGCTTGCGCTCCTCGTGCTCGATCTGCTCGGTCATGCGCTCGAACGTCTCGAACACGCTCTTGTCGCCGATCGACGACATCGTTTCCTGGATGCGCTTGTGGGCCTCGGCGCGTTTCTGCCGCGCGATCAGGATGTTCTTCTTGCGCTTCGCGTCTTCGATGCGGTCGTTCAGCTGGCGCAGCGACAGCTTGAGCTTCTCGGTCTCCTCGCGGTGTTTGACCCAGGTCTCGTGCAGCTGCACCGCACCCTGCGCGTGCTCGTTATGCCGCAGCAGGGCCTGTTTGGCGAGGTCGTCCCGCCCCTCCTGCACCGCCAGCACGGCGCGGCGCTCCCAGTCCTCCGCGCTCTTCTTTTCCGTGTCCACCTGCGCCGAGAGACGCTTCTCGTCCGCGATGGCCGCCGCCACCTGCTGCTTTGCCTTCGCCAGCTGGCTCCGCATGTCGACGATCAGCTGGTTCAGCATCTTTTCCGGGTTCTCGGCACGGTTGATCAGGTCGTTGATGTTCGACCGGAAAAGCGTCGAGAGACGGTCAAAGATTCCCATGAGAGCCCTCAATGTGCTGGCGGGGCGTCACTGTCCCGCGCCCAACTTACGCTCCCGCTGCTCGGCGAGCATGCGCTCGGCGAAATCTATGCGCTCGGCGAGCTCGGAGACCTGCCCCTGGAGGTGCGAGACCTGCGCTTCCAGCTCCGCTACCCGCTGGGGATCCTCGCCCCCGGTGCCCCAGCGCCGCTGCGCCCGCGTCCTGATGCGCTCGGCGATCGCCTCCCCCACCGGGCTCCGCAAGATGCCGCGCAGCGCGACCGCCACCGCCAGGATCACGACTACCGCGGCGACGATGGGCACGACCTGGTTGAACACGAAGTTCGGGTCCAACCCCGGGGGCATCGGCGGCATGGGGGTCTGGATCATGTGGACGCCGTACGCCTTTCACCGGGGCCCAGTTTCCCCGCCTCGCCTTCCCGCCCCTTGGCTAGCAATCGTTCCGTAAAATCTACCCGCTCCGCGAGTTCCGCCACTTCCCGTCGCAGCTCATCCACTGCCGCCAGTACCTCGTCGTGCGCTGCCCCCCCGCTCGCGTGACCCTGCGCCTTGAGCTTCGCCAGGTAGGTCCTGCTCAGGATGAACGCGATCACGCTCCCGAAGAACCCCCCGAGCGCAACGATGGGGATCAAGATTGCCAGCGCCCGGGGGTCCATCAGCTCTTCGGCGGCACGAGCCGCTCTCCCTCGCGCTGCCTCGCGAGCAGCCGCTCGGCAAAGTCCAATCGCTCGGCGAGCTCCGCCACCTCGCGCCGCACCGTCTCGAGCTCCTGGTCGAGTGCTTCCTTGTGTTCGGCGAGCTGGGTGCCCACGTCGCCGCTACCCGGCGTCGCGCTCTTGCCGCGGATTCGATCGGCCACCGCCCGGCCGATCGGCGAGAACGCCATCGCGATGCACGCGCCGCCGCCGAAAATGAGGATCAGGGCAAGGATGTCTTCCATGTCCGTCAGCGCGGTCGGGCGAGCCGCTGGGCGTCGCGGTCCTTCGCGAGCAGGCGCTCGGTGAAGTCGAGCCGCTCTTCGGCCTCCGCCAGCCGGCGCTTGAGGTCGTCGACTTCGGTCAGCAGCCGCTCGGTGTCGCCGCTGGGGGGGACGCCGTGCTTCGCCGCCTTGAAGGCCAGCCATTGCTCGTCCGTCTTCGACCATCCGCGGATCCACTCCGCCAGCGCCTTCCCGACGGGGCCCGACAGCACGAGTGTCGCGCCGATGACCAGCGCCAACCCGATTACGCCCACCGCGGGTATCCACTCTCCCATACGACCCTCTCTCCCTCTCGGTGAACTTACCGAGCTAGTGCCGTTCCAACTATACCCGACCGGCGCGCACGAACGGTGGCGTAGCGTTGGAACTGCACTAGTCGCCCACCGCCAGCACCTTACGCAGATATTGGCCGGTGAACGACGCCTTCACCCGCGCCACGTCTTCCGGCGCCCCAGCGGCGACCACGGCGCCGCCCGCCGCGCCCCCTTCCGGCCCCAGATCGATCACCCAGTCGGCGGTCTTCACGACGTCCAGGTTGTGCTCGATCACCACCACGGTGTTTCCCTTGTCCACCAACCGGTGCAGCACTTCGAGCAGGAGCCGCACGTCTTCGAAGTGCAGACCGGTCGTCGGCTCGTCCAGGATGTAGAGGGTGCGGCCCGTGTCGCGCTTGGCCAGCTCGGTGGCGAGCTTGACCCGCTGCGCCTCGCCGCCGGACAGGGTGGTCGCCGACTGGCCGAGGTGGATGTAGCCCAGCCCTACGTCGTTCAACAGCTCCAGTTTCGTGCGGATGCGCGGCTGGTTCTCGAAGAAATCGAGAGCCTCGGCCACCGACATGTCGAGCACGTCCGCGATCGACTTTCCTTTATATCGTACCTCCAGGGTCTCGCGGTTGTAGCGCCGCCCTTTGCACACCTCGCAGGGGACGTACACGTCGGGGAGAAAGTGCATCTCGACCTTGACCAGGCCGTCTCCCTGGCACGCCTCGCACCGCCCGCCCTTCACGTTGAAGGAAAACCGGCCGGGTCCGTAGCCGCGGATCTTGGATTCGGGCAGGTAGGTGTAGAGCTCGCGGATCGGCGTAAACAGCCCCGTGTAGGTCGCCGGATTGGACCGGGGGGTGCGCCCGATCGGACTCTGGTCGATGTCGATGACCTTGTCGATGTGATCGAGCCCCTCGAGCCGCTGGTGCGCGCCGGGCATCACCTTGGCGCGGTAGAAGTGCCGGGCGAGGGCGCGGTACAGGATGTCGGTGACGAGCGTCGACTTCCCCGAGCCCGACACGCCGGTGACCGCGACAAACAGGCCCAGCGGAACCTCCACGGTGAGGTCGCGGAGGTTGTGCTGGCGCGCGCCGATCACCCTGAGCATGCGCTCGGGGTCCGGCGTCCGGCGTCGCGGCGGGACCGGGATCCGCAGCTCGCCCCGCAGATAGCGCCCGGTGAGGGAGTCGGGGTGCTCGAGCACGGCTTGGACGGGGCCTTCGACGACGACCTCGCCGCCGTGCCGGCCGGCGCGAGGGCCCAGGTCCACGACGTGATCCGCCGAGCGGATCGTCTCCTCGTCGTGCTCCACGACCAACACCGTGTTGCCGAGGTCGCGGAGCTCCTTGAGGGTGGCGAGCAACCGCGCATTATCGCGCTGGTGCAGCCCGATCGACGGCTCGTCGAGGATGTAGAGCACGCCGACGAGCCGGCTCCCGATTTGCGTGGCCAACCGGATGCGCTGGGCTTCCCCGCCCGACAGGGAGTCCGCAGAGCGGCCGAGCGTGAGGTAGTCCAGGCCAACGTTCCGCAGGAATCGGAGGCGATCGTTCACCTCCTTGAGGATCGGTCGGGCGATCTCCGGATCGAGGCCTGCCCCGCCCCCGGAGCGCCCATTCCCGCGCAGCGGGATGCTCTCGAAGAACGCCAGCGCGTCCGTCACCGGGAGGTCCACGACGTCGCCGATGTTTTTGCCGTGGAGCAACACCGACAGGCTCTCGGGGCGCAGCCGCTTGCCGCCGCACGTGGGGCACGGCTGCTCGATCATGAACTCCTCGAGCTGCTCGCGCACGCTGTCGGAGGCGGTTTCCCGGTAGCGCCGCTCGACGTGCTTCAGGACCCCGTCCCAACCCGACTCGTACGCCCCGTGCCATCGCTCGCTGTCGTACTGGAAGGTGAGCGTCTTTCCCGGTGCGCCGGACAGGACGACTTTCTTGACGGTGCTGGGCAGGTCCTTCCAAGGCGTGTCGAGGTCGAACTTGAACGCGCGGGCGAGGCTCGGCAGGATCACCTTGCGCACGTAGCCGCTCGGCTCGCCCCACGGCAGGATGACCCCTTCGAGAATCGAAAGGCTCGGGTCGCCGAGCACCAGCTCCGGGCTCACCTCGCGTCGGGTCCCGAGTCCCGAGCAGTCGGGGCACGCACCGAACGGCGAATTGAAGGAGAACTGCCGCGGCTCGAGCTCGGGGAGCGAAAGCCCGCAGGCGGGGCAGGCGTAGCGCTCGGAGAAGAGCGTGGATTTGGCGCCGTGCACCACCTCTACGGTCCCTTCCGCCGCCTTGAGCGCCGTTTCGATCGAGTCGGCGAGCCGCGGACGGTCCGTCCGCCGCACCACCAGTCGGTCTACCACGACCGCAATGTCGTGGTTCTGACGGCGATTGAGCTTCGGGACCTGGGCGAGGTCGTAGGTCTCGCCGTCCACGCGCACGCGGACGAACCCCTGCTTCCTGGCGGCCTCGAACACGTCGCGGAACTCACCCTTGCGACCGCGCACCAGCGGGGCGAGCACCTCGAGCTTCGTCCCCTCCGGCCAGGCGAGTATCAGCTCGGTAATCTGCGAGGCGCTTTGCCGCTCGATCGGGGAGCCGTCCTTGGGACAGTGCGGCGTGCCGAGCCGCGCCCACAGGAGACGCAGGTAGTCGTACACCTCCGTGATCGTCCCGACGGTGGAGCGCGGGTTGTGGCCGGCGCTCTTTTGCTCGATCGAGATGGCCGGCGAGAGTCCCTCGATCGCGTCCACATCGGGCTTCTCCATCAACCCGAGGAACTGGCGCGCGTAAGCGGAGAGCGATTCGACGTAGCGCCGCTGCCCCTCGGCGTAGATCGTGTCGAACGCGAGCGACGACTTCCCCGAGTCTTTGAGGTTGTGCTCGCGGGCGCCGCGAACGATGAGCGAATCGCTGGACATAGCCTTTTAGGCTAGATAGGGACCGGCCCGCGGGTCAACTCTCGGGTGCCGGAGGTTAGGGGAGGTTGTGGAGGTTGGAGAAGGTTAGGGGAGGTTGCTCCGCAGACGTACCAACCTCCCCTAACCTCCATAACCTCCCGAACCTCCCCCAACCTCCTGGCAACCTTGCTTAACCTCCGCAGCTTCCCTAGGTTAGCCTCCCCTCATGCCCCCGACCGCGCTGGTCGTGCTGACCACGCTCGCGAACGATGCCGATGCGCGGGCGCTCGTCACAGCCCTCGTCGCCGCGCGGCTGGTAGCTTGTGGGACGCTCCTCCCGGGCGCCCGCTCGATCTACCGCTGGGAGGGACAGTTGAGGGAGGAGGCCGAAGTGGTGGTCCTGCTGAAGACGGACGCGTCGAAGTGGGCAGCGCTGTGCGCCGCGGTCCAAGAGCGGCATCCATACCAGGTGCCGGAGCTGCTGGCGTTACCGGTGGAACGGGGGCTCGAGCGCTACCTCTCCTGGCTCACGCGGGAGGTAGTCGGGTGATCCGCAAGCGCGAGCCGCGGTGGCAGACGGCCGCCGAGCGGGCCCGGGTCGCGGCCGAGCTGATCGAGGAAGCGGAATCGCTCACCGAGACCAGCAGCATCGCATCGCCGGCGGACGTGGCGCGCGCGGGCCTGCCCCCTCCCGTCACCGCCCAGCTCCCCTCGCCCCCGTCCGCTGCCCCGCCCGGGGATGCGCCCGCACCCGCCGCACCCGTGGCCGAGCCGACCCTCGACGACGCTCTCGCGGCCGACCCGGACAACGTCGCACTCCTGGTCGAACGGGCCGGGCTGCTCGCGGGCGCGTCGCATTACCGCGCGGCCCAGCAGGATTACGAGCGGGCGCTGCGTGTCGACCCGATTCACGGCCAGGCGCTCACGGGCCTCGGCGTACTGCTCTCGCGCCGCGGGTTGTGGAGCGACGCAGTGCCTCACCTGCGGCGCGCATCGGAGCTTGACCCCGGCCGGGCGTCTGCCTGGTTTTATCTCGGCGAGGCGCTCAACCATGTGGACGAGCTCGACGGCGCGCTGGCCGCGTACGAGCGCGCCGTCGAGCTCGAGCCCCGCAACACGCGGGCGCTGTACGGCCTGGGGATTGTGCTCGACCGGCTCAATCGTCCCGACGACGCCACGCAGATGTATCGTCGCTCGCGGGAGGCCGCCGGCAGGTGATCCGTGTGGTCGTGGACGATCTCGCCTTCCTCGCGGCGGCGGCGGTCGTGCGTCCCGCCACGGCCCGTCTCGATCCAACCACACCGTCCGTCCGCCGACTCGAGACGGTAGGAGGCACGGCGTTCACGCGCGGGCTGCAGGTACACAAGGAGCTCGCGGTGGGAGCGGCGGTGGTGACCGCAGGAGGAGGCGACCTGCCGGCCGAGTTCGTCATCCACGCGGTCATCCAGAGCGACACCGAGCCGGTGACGCGCGACGGTGTGGCGCGCGCCTGGCGCGCGACCCTGCACCAGGCGCAGGAATGGGAGTTCACCAGCCTCACGGTGCCCCCGATCGGGACCGGGGCCGGCAACCTCTCGGTCGAGGACGCCGCCGAAATCATGGTGCCCATCCTTAGGACCCATCTCGGGAACGCGGTGTTTCCCGCGAGCGTATCCATCGTCGTGGAGACACCCGAAGAGCGCGACGCGTTCGAGGCGGCCCTGCGCCGCAGCGGAGCCGCGGAGTCATGACCCGCCGGACCTGGGCGGTCGCGATTCTGGGCGCGTGGGCCGCTTCACTGGGATGGCTGGTAAAGCGGGAATTCTTCCGCCCCACCGGAGCGCGGCTCGCGGAAGCGGCCCTGAGCGTACCGCCGGGCGCCGCCTATTATCGCCTGGACATCGGCGGCCAGCAGATCGGCTTCGCATCGTCCACGATCGATACGCAAGCCACGAGCATCGACGTGACCGACATCCTGGTGCTCCGGATCCCGGTCCTCGGCGCGCTGTATCGGACCGCGGCCATGAGCCGCGCGACCCTGTCCCGAACCCTGCGACTCGAGCGGGTGGACGCGCGGTTCGAGGGCGACCTGGGCCGGTTTGCTTCCCGCAATCTCGTCGCGGGCGACACGCTGCTCATGGTGACCCTGCTCGCCGGCCCGGACTCCGAGACCACGCACGTCCCCCTGGCGCGCCCGATCGTGCTCCCGTCCCTGTTGCCGCTGCGGCTGGCATTCGGCGGCGAGCTGAAGCGTGGGAAGACGTATGCGAGCGTGGTGTTCGATCCGATACTCCTTGCCGAGCGGCCGGTGACGGTTCTGGTCGCGGCGGAGTCCACGCTCGTCGTCGCCGACAGCGCGGAGTACGACTCGACCGCGCTGGCGTGGGTGCCCGCGCGTTTTGACACCGTGCGGGCGTTCCGTATCGAGCAGCGCGAGGACGGGATGACGACGCGAGCGTGGATCGATGCGCAGGGCCACATCGTGCGCGCCGAGAACGCCGTCGGCTTCGTGATGGAACGGACCGCCTTCGAGCTCGCCTACACGAATTTCCGGCACCGGGACACGACGCGTGTGATGCGCGCGAGCGCCGCTCCGAGGCCCGGCGATGTCGTGGCGACGACCGCGCTCGCCGCGCGCGCGCGGCTGCCGCGCGACACCATGTCCGTGTTTCGCGTCCGGCTCCAAGGAGGAGTAGCCGGAGCGCTCGAACTCGGGGGCGGGCGGCAGCAGTTGAGCGGTGACACCGTGGTGATCCGCCGCGAGGGCGCGGCGGCGCTAGCGGCCCGCTACCGTCTGCCGGCCCGCGACGCGGGCCTCGCCCGCTGGCTCGCACCCGCTCCGCTGATCCAGAGCGACGACCCCCGCGTCCAGGCGCAGGCGCGCCTCATCCTCGGACGGGAGCAGGATCCGGCACGCGCCGCCCGGCGTATCGCCGCGTGGGTGCGCGCCCACGTGGAGCGACGGTCGACGGCCGCCCTGCCCAGCGCGGTCCAGGTGCTCGAGGCGCGCGTCGGGGACTGCAACGAGCACGCGGTGCTGTTCGTCGCGCTGGCGCGGGCAGCCGGCCTGCCGGCGCGCACCGTGGCGGGACTCGTGCCCGTGGACGGACGCTTCTACTATCACGCGTGGGCCGAGGTATACCTCGGCGACTGGGTGGCCGTGGACCCGATGCTGGACGAGTTCCCCGCCGGCGCGGCGCACATGCGGTTCAGCATCAACGGTCTCGCCCGCCAGGCGGAGCTCGTCCGCCTGGTCGGGCGCATCAAGCTCGAGGTGCTATGATCCGACTGGAGAACCTGACCAAGCACTACGGCAGCTTCGTCGCCGTCGACGACATCTCGCTGGACGTCCCGCAGGGCGTGCTGTACGGATTCCTGGGGCCGAACGGTGCGGGCAAGACGACGACCCTACGGATGATCGCCGGCATCCTGCGCCCCAGCGACGGCCGGGTGCTCCTGGGCGGCGACGACGTGCAGCGCAACCCGCTCCCCGCCAAAATGCGCCTCGGCTTCATCCCCGACCGGCCGTTCGTGTACGACAAGCTGACGGGGGTCGAGTTCCTGCGCTTCGTCGCCGCGCTGTATGGCCAGGAAGGCGCGGCGGTCGAGCGGCGCATCGCCGAGCTGCTCGACGTGTTCGAGCTGGTGAGCTGGAAGGACGAGCTGGTCGAAGCCTACAGTCACGGCATGCGCCAGAAGCTGATTATCTCGAGCGCCCTCATCCACCGGCCGCAATGCATCGTCGTGGACGAGCCCATGGTGGGCCTCGACCCCAAGGCGGCGCGGCTGCTGAAGGACATTTTCCGTCAGTTCGTCGGCCGCGGCGGCACCGTGCTCATGAGCACGCACAGTCTGGAGGTGGCGGAGGCGATGTGCGAGCGCATCGCCATCATCCAGCACGGCAAGATCGTCGCGGAAGGAACCGTGGACGATTTGCGACGCCAGCACCGCGCCGGCGACGCCAGCCTGGAAGAGCTCTTCTTGAAGCTCACCGGCGGCGCGCAGGTGCGCGACCTGGTCGAGGTGCTGGGCAGCGGCGACAACGGCGGAGGACGGGCGACGTGACGCAACCCTCCCTCTTGCGGGTGCTCGAGCCCAAGTGGCGCACCGCGCTCCAGCGTCTGCGCGAGGAGCGCTCGCGCGGGGGTTCGGGCAAGCTGCTCATCCTGATCCTCGTGGGGCTGGCTTTCTGGGTCGGCGTATTCGCCATCCTCTACAGAATCCTCAAGTATTTCCGGGGCGTCGAGGATCTCGGACCATTGCTCGCCGGCAAGATCCTCGGGGTCGTGCTCCTCGCGTTCGTCGGCATCCTCGTGTTGTCGAATGTGATCACCGCCCTGTCGAGTTTTTTCCTGGCAAAAGACCTCGACCTCCTGATCTCGGCACCCGTCGACTGGCTGCGCATCTATCTGGCGAAGCTCGGCGAAACGATGCTGCACTCATCGTGGATGGTCGCGCTCATGGCGGTCCCGATCTTCGCCGCGTACGGGGTGAGCTACCGGGGCGGCTTGCTCTTCATTCCGTACACGGTGCTGAGCATCCTCCCGCTGCTGGTGCTCCCGGCGGTGGCCGGGTCGGCGCTGACCCTCGTGCTCGTAAACATCTTCCCGGCACGCCGCACCCGCGACCTGCTCTCGATCGTCGCGCTGGGCGCCGCAGGCGGCCTGATCCTTTTGTTCCGGCTGATCCGGCCCGAGCGGCTCGCGTCGCCCGAAGGGTTCCGCAACCTGCTCGACTTCATCGCGGTGCTGCGCACGCCGACCTCCCCGTTCCTTCCGAGCGAATGGGTGACCCAGGCCATCATGAGCTTCCTGCGCGGTCAGCCGGACCTGCTGCCCATCGCCCTCCTCTGGTCCACCGCGGCGGCGTTCGTGACGCTGGGCGCGCTGCTCCACCGGCAGCTGTTCGCACCGGGGTTCACGAAGGCCCAGGAGGCCTCCGAGCGGTTCGTGCGGGGGAGCTTCTGGCGGGCTACCGTCGGCACGGCGCTGGGGTTTCTGCCGGTCGCCAAGCGCGAGTTCGTGATCAAGGACATCAAGCTGTTCTTCCGCGACACCACGCAGTGGAGCCAGCTCATCCTGCTGGGCGTGCTTGTGCTGGTGTACCTGTTCAACATCAAGACTCTGCCGCTGCACCGCGGCGAAGCCGTGGGCTTCTTCTACGTCACGCTGGTGTCGTTCTTGAACCTCGGGCTCGCGGGGTTCGTGCTCGCCGCCATCGCGGCGCGCTTCATCTTTCCGGCGGTGTCGCTCGAGGGCCGGCACATGTGGCTGTTACGCTCGAGCCCGCTCGACCTCCGCGCGCTGCTGTGGTCCAAGTATTGGGTGGGCACCATCCCGCTCCTGCTCCTGGCCTTGCTCCTGACCGGCCTGACCAATGTGCTCCTCCAGGTGCGACCGTTCATGATGGTGATGGAGCTCGTGACCATCTGCGGGCTGACCTTGGCGATTGCGGCGCTGGCGCTCGGTTTCGGCGCGCTCTACCCGCAGTTCGAGACGGAGAACGCGGCCCAGATCCCCACGTCGTTCGGGGGGCTGGTCTTCATGATGGCAACCATCGCGCTGCTCGCCGCCGTGATCTTCGTGCTGTGGCAGGCCGTGTACCAGTACGTCCGAGCCGTCTTCCTGGGGCAGCCGGTGGTGGTGAACGGGTGGATGATCGGGTGGTTCACGGTAGCCGCCGCGCTGTGTGCGGCGGCCACGGCGGTCCCGCTTTGGATCGGGCTGCGGCGGATCGAGCGCTTCGAGTTCTAGCTAGAGGGGGAAGCTGAGCCCCGCCAGGACGTTGAACGAGGTATTGTCGGCGAACACGAACTTCGCCTCGAGAAACGGCTTGAACGGCCGCGCCACCCGGCCCTCCCAGCCCGCGAACAGGTTGGCACCGGCGTCGCTCGCGCCGTTGGCATGCAGGTACGCGAACCCCGCACCGAGATAGAACAGACCGTACACCGTCGGGGGATGGTACTTCAGATCCGCGTTCAGCCGGAACAAGGAGCCGCTCAACCCCGGGTAGAACTCCGCCGATGGCACGAGCCCCCAGCGCCGCCCCACCGGCAAGTTCAGCTGCCCACCGATGAAGACATGGTCGACGTCGAAATCGTAGCCGATGCGGGGGCCCACGGAGGGCCGCTCCACCCTCACGGCACGCCCGCCCCGCACGCGCCGCTGGCCCTGTGCCGCCGTCGCCACCACGGCCAGCCCCGCGACGACGATCGCGACCCGCACTGTGAGTCTCGTCACACCGGCGCTCCCCGGTTGAGTGTCGCACACTGATACGGGAGCGCGTCACGAAAATCAAGAGCCCGGCTACTCGATCCGATACGGAATCCCCACTTCGTTCGTCCGGTAGTTGTCCGCCGTTCCGAGCAACAAGGTGGCCGAGTCGAGCGCGTCCACCACGAAGCGATCGATACCGCTGCGGCGCGCGTAGGTCCCGTCACCGTTGTCGGTCATCGGGATCCGCCGCCAAGTCGTCCCCAGCCGGTCGGCGTGGCGCACATGGAGGAACACGAAGCTCGCCGGCGTGAACCCAGAGCCCGTCGGGTTCGTCACGGCCGCCACCACCTTCACGGTATCATCGACATGGAACCGGGGGATACGGTTCGTCACGTCGAACAACTCGGTGGGATCGGTGACCTCGATGAGCAGCGTGTCGTTGCGATAGACCTTCACGTCGCTGACCGTGACGGTCTGTCTGCTCGCATCCACCACGGTCCAATCCTGCGGCGAGAGCTGCAGGGCCCGCCATCCGCGGGGCTCCG
>WNGK01003771.1_pt1 | contig 16356 bp, 13 predicted proteins | sample 5400601 | NCBI WGS metagenome assembly WNGK01 (sample SAMN13153376, study PRJNA577476) | soil metagenome | isolation source: 60 cm soil or saprolite under Garry oak tree replicate 1 | place: USA:California | collected 2016-06-15
ATCGTCGAGATTGAATGAGTAGAACAGCTTCTGTCCGTCAGGCTGTTGTCCCATCATGCTCGCTTCTCCCTCTCGAACACCCTGCCTCGAGCATAGTCACCATGTGCTCGTTTTCAAGGGAGTTTTTCAACACAATAGGGTCGGCTGCAGCCGTTCAGAGCACCGAGAGAAACTCAATCCAATGCCAACCTTTGCAGGATTCGGGGAGCCACATTAAGCTTTTCACAACGCGAGCGAACGCGATCGCGTCCCGTCGGATTTGTTGTGCCTGGATTGTGCCGTGGTGACAGTTATTTTCGAGATTAGCAAGTTTCGCTGCCGTACCGCTTGGGGCACGCTAGTCCCGCCGGGGGAGAGGGTTAGCCAAATCATGACGCGAGTACACAAGGTATTTCTCTCGATCGGCCTAGCGGCGTTGTTGGCCGGCGGGTCTGTCGCGATACTCCCGCCGCTGCTGTGGGGCGATCACGCCGACTACTCGCACGTCGTCTCCATCAAAGACGCGCGCGAGTACCAAGATCCAGCCCTGTTCGAGAAGGCGTGGGCGCTGCCGGTGGCCGCACTCTACCACTCGGACATCGATTTTCAGCGGAACGTCAGCGTCTGCGGCCCGACGAGCATCGTCAACGTACTGCACTCGCTGGATCAACCCGGTGATCAAGCTACCATCTTGGAGGGCACGGGCATCTCGACGGTGATGGGCTACTTGCCCGGTGGCGTAACGCTGGATCAATTGGCAAAGATTGCCGACCAGAAGGTGGGTAGGAAAGTCACCGTATTGCGCGATCTGGACCTCGCGGGCTTTCGCGAGCAACTGCGCCATTCGAACGACACTTCGCGCCGATACGTGGTCAATTTCACGCGCGGCCCGCTGTTTGGCACGGGTGGCGGGCACCACTCGCCCATCGCGGGCTACCTCATCGACGAAGACCTGGTGCTCGTACTCGACGTGAACGAGAAGTACGGCCCTTGGCTGGTGAAATCGGAGCGGCTGTACGAAGCGATGAACACCCTAGACACTGGAGCCCAGAAGAAGCGCGGGCTACTGTTGATCGAGTGAGCCGGGCTGATCAGCTTCGCTTGTCGTTCAGATCGATTTGAATGGCCGCTTTCGAGCGGCACGTAGGTACGGCTTCGGATCGAGCGCGGTCGTTGAATGGAATTCGTGTCGAGCCTGATCCGACGTTGACTGAACAGCCGAGCCTTGGTCAGGAAGCTCATGCCTGCTTCAGACGACCTCGAATAGCCCCGCGGCTCCCATCCCTCCGCCGATGCACATGGTCGCGACGACGAACTTCGCGCCGCGCCGCTTGCCCTCGATCAAAGCGTGTCCCGTGAGCCGCGCGCCCGACACGCCGTACGGATGCCCGACCGCGATTGCGCCGCCGTTGACGTTGAGGCGATCGTTGGGGATGCCGAGCTTGTCGCGGCAGTAGATCACTTGCACCGCGAACGCCTCGTTGAGCTCCCAGAGTCCGATGTCGTCGATATTCTTGCCGGTGCGCTTAAGCAGTCGCGGCACGGCGAAGACTGGGCCGATGCCCATTTCATCCGGTTCGCAACCAGCGACTGCGAAGCCCCGGAAGATTCCCATGGGCTGCAGGCCTTTTCTAGCAGCCACCTGATCGCTCATCACCACGCACGCCGACGCGCCGTCAGAGAACTGGCTCGCGTTGCCGGCGGCGATCACCCCTCCGGGCAGCGCGGGCTTGATCTTAGCGACGCCATCGTAGGTGGTGTCGGGACGAATGCCCTCGTCAGCCACGATCGTCGTCTTCCCGGTGAACAAGCGCGCCGACCCCTTGTCGACCACGCCCATCATGACGGTCATCGGAACGATCTCGGCGGCGAATTTCCCTGCCGCCCCAGCGGCCGCCGCGCGTTGCTGGCTCTGCACGCCGTATTCGTCCTGCCTCTCGCGCGAAATGCCGTAGCGCTTTGAAACATTCTCCGCCGTCTGCAGCATGGCCCAATAGATCTCGGGCTTGTGTTCCAGCAACCATGTCTCGTTCAACATGTGCTTGTTGGACTCGTTCTGCACGCACGATATCGATTCGACGCCGCCGGCGACGAAGACCTCGCCCTCGCCTGCCATCACCCGCTGCGCGGCGATTGCAATCGTTTGCAACCCCGACGAACAGAAGCGATTGATCGTCATCCCGGGAACGCTGACGGGACAACCGGCGCGCAACGCAATTTGCCGTGCAATATTGGATCCGGTCGCGCCCTCGGGAAACGCGCAGCCCATGAGGACATCGTCGACCTCGGCGGGGTCGAGCCTCGCGCGCTCGATCGCGTGCTTGACGACGTGGCCCCCCAGCGTCGCGCCATGGGTCATGTTGAACGCGCCGCGCCACGACTTGGCGAGGCCGGTGCGTGCGGTGGAGACGATGACTGCGTCGGTCATGATAGGCCTCGAAAAGGAATGGCTACCTAATGTTTGTCGTCCTCGTGGCAGCGGGGACCCAGCGACTCTCGTTGCAACGACACCGGGTTCCCGCTGGAGCCTGCCCTGAACATAGTCGAAGGGCGAGAACGACGGCATCGTTTCGTCCGACCACGCGAGATCGATAGCAACCTGCTTGTCATCAACCGTTGAACGTCTTGCCTTCAGCCGCAAGCTTCGCCAGCAGCGGCGCCGCCTGCCAGAACGCGGGATCGGCGTGCGCATTGGTCGCCAGGCGCGCCATGCTGCGCACGACGTTGTAGAGGCCCAGCGTGTCGGCGTAGAGCATGGGACCGCCGCGGTACAACGGAAACCCATACCCGGTGAGGTAAACCATGTCGATGTCGGACGCGCGCTGCGCAATGCCTTCCTCCAGGATGCGCGCCCCTTCGTTGACCAGCGCGAAGATGCAGCGCTCGACGATTTCATCGTCGGCGACCTTGCGAGGCGTCATACCGAGATCCTTGCGATAGCCGGCGATAAGTTCGTCGACCGCAGGATCGGGAATGGCGTCGCGCTTGCCCGCTTCGTAGCGATACCAACCGACCCCGGTCTTCTGGCCGAAGCGGCCCTGCTCGCACAGCCGGTCGGCAATTTTCGAGTAAACGACTTTCGGCTTCTCGACGTAGCGCCGCTTGCGGATGTACCACCCGACATCGTTCCCCGCCAGGTCGCTCATGCGAAACGGACCCATCGCCATTCCGAATCGCTCCAGCGCGCGGTCGACTTGCGCAGGCGATGCGCCTTCCTCGAGGAGGAACATGGCTTGACGCAGGTATTGCTCGAGCATGCGATTGCCGATGAATCCGTCGCATACACCGGATACGACCGCCGTCTTGTTGATTTTCTTGGCGACCTGCATGATCGAGATGAGCACATCCTTGGCGGTTTTCTCCCCCCGCACGACTTCGAGGAGCTTCATGATGTTGGCGGGACTGAAGAAATGGGTCCCCACGACGTCCTGGGGGCGCCGGGTGAATGCGGCGATCTGATTCACATCGAGCGTCGACGTATTGGTCGCGAGGATCGCGCCCGGCTTCATGACCGCATCGAGCCTTTCGAACACCGCGCGCTTGACGGCCATGTCCTCGAAGACCGCCTCGATGACGAGATCGGCGCCCCGGATGTCTTCGTACGATAGCGTCGGTTTGAGGAGCGCCATGTTCTGCTGGAGTTTCTCCGGCGTGAGCTTGCCGCGCTTGAGCGACCCCTCGTAATTCTTGCGTATGACTGCCACGCCCTTGTCGAGCGCCTCCTGCTTCATCTCGAGGATGGTGACGGGAATCCCGGCGCTCAGGAAGTTCATCGCGATTCCACCGCCCATGGTTCCCGCGCCAATAATCGCAACACCGGCGACCTTGCGCGCCGGTGTGCTCTCTGGGACATCGGGGATCTTGGCGGCCGCGCGCTCGGCGAAGAAGGCGTGGCGCAGCGCTCGCGACTCCGGCGTTTGCACGAGTTGCATGAAAAGCCCTCGCTCGAACGCAAGGCCTTCCTCGAAAGGCTTGGTCACGGCTGCGGCGACCGCGTCGATGCATTTGAGCGGAGCCGGAAAGTTCTTCGCGAGCGGTCCCACACTGTTACGTGCGAACTGGAAAAAGGCATCGGCGTTCGGAAAGTCGAGCTTCACGTCGCGCAAACGCGTGAGCGGCCTGCGCTCCGCGACGACCTTACGCGCAAACGCCAGCGCGCCTTGCAGCAATTCGCCCTCGACGATCTCGTCGACGAGCCTGGTGCCCTTGAATTGCTCGGACGACCCAGGCGTGCCCGAAACGATCATGTTCAATGCGGCCTCCACACCGATCGCCCGCGGCAGACGCTGCGTGCCACCGGCACCGGGCAGGAGTCCGAGCTTGACTTCGGGCAGCGCGATCTTCGCACCCGCGGACGCAACGCGGAAATGGCATCCCAATGCAAGCTCCAGTCCTCCGCCCATGCAGATACCGCCGATGGCCGCGATGACTGGTTTGTCGCTGGCCTCGACGATTCGAATCACGCTGCGCAAGGTCGGCTCCGCCGTTGCCTTGGGCGTATTGAATTCGCGGATGTCGGCGCCGCTCGAGAACACCTTGCCGGCGCCGATAAGGATGAGGGCTTCGACGCCGGCATCGGCGCTCGCCCGGTCGATTCCGGCGACCAAGCCGGCGCGCAGCTCGTGATTCAGCCCGTTGAGCGGCGGGTTGTCGAGGGTGATCACCGCCACCGCGCCGTGCAATTGAAAGTTAGCGCCGATGATTCTTGCTCCTTGGCTGACCGGTCTACCGAGCGTAATCTCGTTTGCCGACTTCGTGTATCTAGACTTCGAGCCATTCCTTGCGCACCGCATCGTTGGCACGCAGATGTTGCGGTGTGCCCTCAAACACGATATGCCCGTGGCCCATGACGTAAAGCCGCCGCGAGATGGCCAGAGCGATCGTCAACTTCTGCTCGATCAGCAGGATCGCGATCCCGCGCTCGGCGATCTTCTCCAACAATCCGCGCACCAGCTCCACCAGCTTCGGCGCCAATCCCTCCGTGGGCTCGTCGACCATGATCAAGTCCGGATCGCCCATCAACGTACGGCAAATCGTCAGCATCTGCTGCTCGCCGCCGGAAAGTACACCGCCGGGTGTGTCGGCGCGCTCGCGCAGCAGCGGAAAGAGCTCGAATGTATCTTCGAGCGACCAGCGCCCCGTCTGGCCGCTGGACTTCTTCCCGAGGAGAAGATTCTCGCGCACCGTCAGGCCCGGAAAGATCGCCCGGTCTTCAGGCACGTAGCCTAAGCCTTTGCGGGCGATCTCGTGCGTGGGCAGCCCGTCGATGCGCTCACCCTTGAAGCGAATGTCCCCGACCGGCGCCACCTCGCCCATGATCGTCTTGATCGCCGTCGAGCGGCCGGCACCGTTGCGCCCGAGCAGGCTGACGATTTCGCCTTCGCCCACGCCGAACGAAATGCCCTGCAAGATATGGCTCTTGCCGTAATAGGCGTGAAGGTCGTGCACGTCAAGCATGCGCGGTCGTGCCCAGATAGGCGGTCTGCACCGCCGGGTTCGCGCGGATGCGCTCGGGAATGTCCGTTGCGATGATCTCGCCGTAGACCAGCACCGAGATCCGGTCTGCGAGATCGAACACGACTCCCATGTCATGCTCGACCATGACGAGCGTGCGTCCCTCCGAGACCGAGCGGATGAGCTCGACCGCATGATCGGCCTCGCCGCGGCTCATTCCGGCGGTCGGCTCGTCGAGCAGGATGACCTCGGGATCGCCCGCGATGGTGATGCCTATTTCCAGAGCCCGTTGCTCGGCATAGGTGAGGACGCCCGCTTGCGTTTGGCGCCGTCCCGTCATCCGGATCAGCTCCAGGGTCCGCTCGGCCTGCTCGTTTGCATCTCGGCAACGCTGGACGTTGCGCCAGAAGTCATAGCGGTAGCCCAGCGACCACAGCGCGCTGCAACGGATGTTCTCGTACACGGTAAGGCGCGGAAACAAGTTGGTCACCTGGAAACTGCGCGACAGCCCCCGCCGATTGATCTGATGCGGAGCGCGGCGCGAAATCTCCTCGCCATTCAACCTGATGGAGCCCTGCGTCGGCGGAAAGCGCCCGCTGATGAGATTGAACAGCGTCGACTTCCCGGCGCCGTTCGGGCCGATGATCGCATGGCGCTCGCACATCGAGATATCGAGCGAGACGCCGCGAATGATCGGTGTCGCCCCGAAGCTCTTCCGAACGTCCTTGAGCTGGAGCGCGCAGCCGCTGCGCTCCGGATTGCGAGCCGCGGCACTTGCATTCACGGCACGCGTCCCTTCGCTTGGTCGGTGGCGCGATCCCACGCCGACGCGACCTCTGGCCACGTCGCGCGAAAGGCGAGGAAGCCGAAGACCAGCATCAGCAGCGCGGTGATCCACGGCCATGGCACCGCCGCGTCCATGCGGATCCAGAACAGGCGCATCGCGGTGCCAAGCTCGGGCTGCGTGGACAGACGATAGCTCATCTCGATCAGCAGCACCGCGCCGATCGCCATGACGAATGCCGGCACGAGGGCGATCGCATACGCGCGCAGCACGCGCTGGAATGCTCGAGTCCGAACGATCGGCGCGTGCATCATGATCAACCCGGAAAGCCCGCCGGGCGCGAACAGGATCGTCACGATGAAGAACAGGCCGAGATACAACAGCCACGCGGACGTATAGCCGCTCAGGCTGACCTGCAGCCAGGTGAGCGTCGCCGCACCGATCACGGGACCGACGAAGTATCCCGCGCCGCCGATGTACGCCATCAGCAGCACGGTGCCCGAGCGGAGCGCGCTGACCGAATCCGCGGCCACGATCTCATAGTTGATCGCGTGCAGGCCGCCCGCGAGACCGGCGAACAGGCCGGCCACGGAGAACGCAATAAACCGCACGCCCTGCGTGTTGTAGCCGATGAACTCGGCTCGCTCGGGATTGTCGCGAACCGCATTGCACATGCGGCCGACCGGCGTGCGTATGAACGCGTACATCAGCACCGCGGCAACGAGCGCCCACAGCGCGATCACGTAATAGACTGAGAGCTGCGACCCGAAATCCAATCCGAACAGGCTTGGTGCGCGCGTGCGGCTGGCGGTGACGCCCTCCTCGCCGCCGAAGTAACCCGGCAACATGAACGTTGCCGCGTAGACCAGCTCGCCGACGCCGAGCGAGATCAGCGCGAAGATCGTGCCCGCCCTGCGCGTGGTCACGGCTCCGAACAGCAAGCCGAAGAGCAGACCCATGGCAGCGCCCGCAAGCGGGACCAGCGGCACCGGAATCGGCAGGCCCCGGTTGATGGCTTGCATGAAGTGAATCGCGGCGTAGCCGCCGAGACCGAAATACACGGCATGTCCGAAGGAAAGGAGGCCGGTCTGGCCGAAGAGGACGTTGAACGACAATGCGAAGACTGCGGCGATGCCCATTTGACTCAACAGCGAGCGTCCGAAGTCAGTGTTCAGGCCGGGAACGTGCGGCACGGCCACCAGCATCGCCGCCGCGATCCACCAGAACCGGTTGCGGCTGACCCAATTGGTCACTGTGCGCGTCGGCGTTGCCGATGCCGCCGCGGCGAGATCCGTGTTGATCATACGTCGCGGGTTCCGAGCAGGCCCCGGGGGCGCACCACCAGCATCAGCACCAGCAGCAGGTACGGAACGATCGGCGCAGCCGTTGCAACCTTGATCGAATAGAAGTCATACAACGGCGAGGCCCGGGTGACGGAGACGCCGGCGGCGTGGAAGAGGTCCAGCAGCGAATAGTCGACGGCCACGGCGAACGTCTGGAGGATGCCGATCAGCATCGACGCGATCAACGCGCCGGTCAACGAACCCAGCCCGCCGACGACCACCACGACGAAGACGATGGGACCGACCGCGTTCGCGAGAGTCGGCTGCGTCAGCAACATGAACCCGCCGATCACACCGGCCAAGCCGGCCAGCGCGCTACCGACGGCAAAGACCAGCACGAAGACGCCGGGCACATCGTGTCCCAGCGCGCTGACCATCTGCGGATGCGTCAACGAAGCCTGGATGACGAGGCCGATCCGCGAGCGCTTGAGCGCCACATAGAGGAAGACGAACATGGCGACAGAGATCGCCATCATCAGTCCTTTGTATGTCGGGAAGCTGCTGCCGAACAGCTGGAACAGCGGAAAATCGATCACCTGCGGCACGCTGTTCGCGACCGCATTGCGGCCCCAGATCATCGTCACCACCTCTTCGATCAGATACGCGAGGCCGAACGTGAAGAGAATCTCGGCGACGTGCCCGCTCTTGTGAACGTAGCGCAGGCCGTAGCGCTCGATTCCGGCGCCGACCAGGCCGCACAACAGCGGCGCGATGACGAGCGCGGGCCAGAATCCGATCCAGCGTCCCAGCTGGTAGGAAAAGTATGCGCCGAGCATGAATACGCTCGCGTGGGCGAAATTGAGCACACCCATCATGCTGAAGATCAGCGTCAAGCCACTCGTCAGCATGAACAGCAGCAGACCGTAAACGATGCCGTTCAAGAGCGATACGGTCGCGAGCTCGAGCATGCGCTAGTGTCCCGAGTCAGAAAATCGCGTGATGTTTCAGAATCGTCGTCCCCGCCCCCGATTCAAGCATTCGGGGGGCAGGCTTCAGCGGGGACCCAGTGTCGTCGAACGTCACCAGGTTCCTTTTATTTTCAAAGCCACTAGATTCCCGCTTGCGCGGGAATGATGACAAGGAATAGGCCGCGAATTCTCGTTTCACCACACTGGGTCGGAAGTGTCGTGCAGGGCGGCCCGGCGAGACGTGCACCCGCCTTACTTCGGCCGTTCCATCTTGCACGTCGTCGGCAAGGCCGTCGCCTTGCCATCGACTTTGGCATCGCTCTTCCAACCGAGCCCCGAATCCTCGACGTCGTACTTCGTGTTCTTCGACAGCGTCGACACGTACAGCGGCTGCAGCATTTGATGATTGTCCGCGCGCATCTCGACTTCGCCGAGCGAGGTTGACATCTTCATCCCCTCGAGCGCCTTCGCGATCTTGACCGGATCGTTCGATTGCGCCTTTTTTGCCGCGGCTGCGAACATTTCCCACATCGTCTTGGCACGCCAGTACGTGTACTCGTTTTCCTTCCCCGGGTAGCGCTTGCTAAATGCCGCCACCGTGGCGTCGAGTTCCGGCGCAGCGTTCTTGTGCCATTCGGTCACCTGCTTCAACGTGTCCACGCCCGCTTCGCCGATCGCGGTCACCGTGCCCGGGCTGCCTCCATAGAACGTTTCCCAGCCGACCTTGAGACCCGCGTCCTTGCCGGCCTTGACCAGCAGCACCATGTCGTTGCTCCAGTTGCCGGTGATGACGGTATCGGCGCCGGACGCCTTGATCTTGGCGACATAGGGCGAGAAGTCCTGAACCTTCTGCAGCGGATGCAGCTCGTCGCCGACGACCTTGATGTCGGGCCGCTTCTCCGCCAACATTTTGTTGGCGGCCCCTGCCACGGCTTTGCCGAACGAATAATCCTGGTTGATCAGATAGACCTTCTTGATCTTCGGATCCTTGGCGATGACGTCGGTGATCGCGGCCATCTTCATGTCCGCGTCCGCGTCGAAACGGAAATGCCAGAAATTACACTTCTCGTTGGTGAGCGCGGGATCGACCGCGGCATAATTGAGAAAGAGGACTTCCTTTCCCGGGTTGCGCTCGTTGTGTTTGAGTACCGCTTCGGTGATCGCATGGGCGATAGAGCTGCCGTTGCCCTGGACGACATAGCGTGCCCCGTCGTCGAGCGCCTTCTTCAACTGGATCAGCGATTCCTGCGGATTGACCTTGTTGTCGAATGACATGAGCTCGATCTTTTCGCCGTTTACGCCGCCCGCAGCATTGATCGCGTCGATGTAGAACTGATGCGTCTTCTGCGCCAGAATGCCGGTGGTTGCGGCGCCTCCCGAGAGCGGGTCGATGAAGGCAATCTTGACCTCGGCGGCTGCCGGTGCGGCAAGAATCATCCCGGCAAGGGCCAACCCCAGGTAACGACGCGAGCTTCCGCGCATATCTCCTCCTAAGTCCATCGGTCGCATCCTGCGAGCCATCGTGGACGTCGTGGCCGGGACGGCATTCGCCGCCGATCCCGTCCGGTCCGTTGAAATGTCGATGCTACCGGGCTAAATTCCGCATTACAAGCGATAAGCACATGGCGAGCCGCCCGTGGCTCGCTCGTGGGCCGCAAGGAGGAATCATGCACGGTCTGATGATGAACATGCCGCTGATGATCTCGTCGCTCATCCGCCATGCGGACCGCTTTCACGGCGACGCCGAGGTCGTGTCGCGCACGGTCGAAGGTCCGATCCATCGTTACACGTACCACGACGCCCATGCGCGATCGCGCAGACTCGCCCGGGCGCTCACGCGTCTCGGCGCGCGTCCCGGCGATCGGGTCGGAACCCTCGCGTGGAACGGCTACCGCCACTTCGAGCTGTACTACGGGGTCTCGGGGACAGGCGCGATCATCCATACAATCAATCCCCGGCTCTTCCTCGACCAGCTCACCTATATCGTCAATCACGCCGAAGATGCATTGGTTTTTTTCGACCTGACGTTCACACCCTTGGTCGAAAAGCTCGCGCCCGCCTGCAAGGGCGTGAAGAGCTGGGTCGCGATGACGGATCGCGCGCACATGCCCGGGATGTCCGGCCTGCTTTGCTACGAGGAATTGCTCGCAGCAGAGGACGACGACTACGATTGGCCCGAGTTCGACGAGAACACCGCTGCCGGCCTCTGCTACACGTCGGGCACCACCGGCCATCCCAAAGGCGTTCTGTTCAGCCACCGGTCGACGATCCTGCACGCGTTCGCGGTCAGCCTTCCCGATGTCAAAGCCTATTCGGCGCAAAGCGTGGTCCTGCCGATCGTGCCGATGTTCCACGTCAACGCATGGGGCATTCCCTATGCCGCGCCGATGGTCGGCGCCAAGCTGGTGTTTCCGGGCGCTGCGCTGGACGGCAAGAGCCTCTACGAGCTGTTCGAGAGCGAGCGTGTCAACAGCTCGGCAGGTGTCCCGACGGTGTGGCTCAGCCTGATCAATTACATGAAGCAGAACAACCTCAGGTTCTCGACGCTCAAGGTCACGACGATCGGCGGCGCAGCGTGCCCGGCCTCGATGATGCAGACGTTGCACGACGACTTCGGCGTCCGCGTGCTCCACGGCTGGGGCATGACCGAGATGAGCCCGGTCGGCACGATCTGCACCCCGAAGGCGAAGCATCGCGGCATCGCCGCCGATGAGCAGTTCCGGCTGGCATTGAAACAGGGCCGGCCGTTGTACGGCGTCGATATGAAGATCGTCAATGCGGAAGGCGCAGAGCTGCCGCGCGACGGCAAGGCGGCCGGCGACCTGTTGGTCAAGGGACCGTGGATCCTGCGCGAGTATTTCAAGGGCGAAGGCGACAGTCCGCTCACGGCGGATGGGTGGTTCCCGACCGGCGATGTCGGAACGATCGATCCCGACGGCTTCCTGCAGATCACCGACCGCTCGAAGGACGTGATCAAGTCGGGCGGCGAATGGATCAGCTCGATCGAGCTCGAGAACATCGCCGTCGGACATCCCGCGGTGGTCGAGGCCGCCGTCATCGGCGTGCCTCACCCCAAGTGGGGCGAGCGCCCGCTGCTGGTCGTGGTCAGGAAAGACGGCGCGCAGCTCACGCGCGAGGCGATGCTCGACTTTTACCAGGGCAAGACTGCGCGCTGGTGGATTCCCGATGATGTGGCGTTCGTCGACGAGCTGCCGCATACGGCCACCGGCAAGCTGTCGAAAAAGACCTTGCGCGAACGGTTCCGCGAGTACCAGTTACCGCTCGGCGGCGTCGCGGCGAGTGCCGGCGATTGAACGGACGCCGGGTCGCTCGTCCAACGCAGGTTCTTCGGACGATGAGCTAGTGCCACGACGATGAATCATGCGCCAATCTAATCTAGCCGCTATCCTTCTTGGCGGGTTCATCGCGGGCACGATCGACGTTGGCGCCGCAGCACTGATCAATATGGCCAGCCCCATTCTTATTCTGCATTTCATTGCGGGCGGCCTCCTCGGAAAGACGGCGCTCGCAGGCGGCGCACCGGTCGCGCTTCTGGGGCTTGTGTTGCAGTGGGCGATGTCGCTGATCATCGCGGCGGTCTATGTCGTCGCATCCGGCTGGCTGCCGATCCTGCGGAGGCTCTGGATAGTCGGCGGCCTGGCCTACGGCGCCGTCATCTTCTTCGTTATGAACTATGTCGTCGTGCCGCTTTCCGCGTGGGCGAAATGGCCTGACTTCACCGCCGAGAAATTCGCGGAGAATATGTTGGCCATGCTGCTGTTCGGCCTGATCGTCTCCTTCTTCGACCGGCGTTTCGGTTCTGACGCAAAGTAACCGCAGCACGGATGCGCCTGCGCATCTTCGCCCTCCCACTCCATTGCCAACGCGCGCCCGAGTTCTCCGTTCCGTACTAGAGATCACCACACATTAACGTGGCGCCCAAGTCGGGCGATTGCGCAGCCGGCACCGGGAATATTGCCGAAGCCCCCGCTCTCGCGGGCCCTTGCACACGTGTGCATTACCTGCTTATAATCCTCCACACGTGTGCAACGCCGGGATCTTGAGGTGGGACAGCAATCGGTGCGTCGAGCATTTGTCACTGCGGCGGACGTCGCGAGACGCGCCGGTGTTTCCCGATCTGCGGTGTCGCGTGCCTTCACCCCCGGCGCGAGCGTGTCGACCAAAGCTCGCGAGCGCATTCTGCGCGCCGCCGACCATCTCGGGTATCGCGTCAATCGCTTGGCGCAGAGCCTGATCAATGCCCGCTCGAACCTGATCGGTCTGGTGGGTACCGATCTCCAGCAGCCGTTCCACGCCGAGTTCCTGACCATACTTTCCGCAGCCCTTCTCGCCGACGGTTTTCAGTGCATGCTGCTCAACGCAGCCAATGCACAGCGCGACATGAGTGCGTTGATTGCGCGCGTGCTCGAGTATCGCGTTTTCGCGATCGTCGTGATGACGGGGACACCGCCCGCGCGCATCGTCGAGGAGTGCCTCAACAATGGCGTGCCGGTGATCCTGGTCAATAAGCTGCTCCCGGGGCTGTCGGTGGATACCGTCCTTGCCGACCACGCCGCGGGCGGGCGGCTCGCCGCGGAACAGCTGCTCGCCGCGGGTTGCCGTCGGCTTGCCGTTGTCTCGAGCGCGGCACGTACCGCGAGCTTGGTGGGGCGTATCAACGCATTTCGCACCCGTGCGGCCGATGCCGGCGTGCCAGTGCGCCTCTGGGAAGACGGCCCTACCGACTATCGCAGCGGCCGGGACGCTGCGTTGGCGCTGCTCGCGGAAGAGCCCTTCGATGGCGTTTTTTGCGTTACCGATCTGCTCGCGCTCGGCTTCCTAGACGCCGCGCGAGCGAAATTCGGTCGCCGCGTACCTGACGACCTCTCGGTGATCGGTTTCGACGACATCCCGCAGGCCGGCTGGGATGCCTATCGGCTCACGACTTTCCGGCAGCCGGTTGAAAGATTGACCGGCGTCGTGATGGACGTGTTGCGCCGTCGCAAGGAACGCGGCGCGCCGCCGCACGCGCTCACGACGGTACCCGTGGAGCTGGTCGTGCGATCGACCGTGCGCGGTCTCGCCGCCGCCGAGGAACCGGCATGAGAGCACCGCAGGTGATTGCCCATCGGGGCAGCAGCGCGCGGCACGCAGACAACAGCTGGACGGCCTTCGAGGCGGCGGCCAGCGAGGGTGCGGATGCGATCGAATGCGATGTTCAGGCGACGCGCGACCACGTCATCGTCGTCCGCCACGATCTGGCGATCGACGATCGCCTCGTGGCCGATCTGTGCTTCGCCGAGATCGAGGCGAGAGCGCCGGGCACCGTTATCCTCGCTGACCTCCTGGCATTCGCAGAGAGCACCCCGATCGATTTGCTGGTCGAGATCAAGGACCCCGCTGCCGCCGAAGCCGTGGCGCAGATGATTGCCTCGAGCGTGCGACGCGAGCGGATCGTGGTCGGCAGTTTCCATGGGCCGGCGCTCGCGGTAATCAAGGCAACCACGCCCGGCGTGCGAACCTCTTTCATGATGGGCAGCGTCGTAGGGCCCGAAGAGCTGGTCCGTCTCGCCGCCGCGTTCCGCGCTGATGACGTGCACCTCTGCTGGGAAACGCGCGCAGCGCGGCCGCACCGATTGCTGGACCGCGCTGCAATCGACAGGCTACGGCGCGCCGGGCTGGCCATCACGCTCTGGCACGAAGAACGGGAAAGCGAGCTTCGTGCGCTGGTGGCGCTCGAACCCGACGCGATCTGCACCAACACGCCTGCGGTCCTGCGGCGCATCGTGGATGCGCATTGTGCCTTGTCCGGCGTGGAGCGAAGCGGTGGGCGCGATGCACCGCAGGAGCAACTTGTGAACGCTACGCAATCAACACGTCACGAAGAAAGTTGAGCATCGAGTCATCGAATCTGTGGTGCCCAATGCCACGACCAACGAGGAGGAAAATCATGAACTGGAAGCTTGCGATCGCCGGAACGCTTGCCGGGGCACTGCTTGGCGCCACGGTGCAACCCGTTTTTGCCGAGGACGTGGTGATCAAGCTGTGGTCGCGCGCCGACCGTTCCGGACCGCTGCGCGCGGGCAACATCGTCACCGCCGGCGACACGATGAACAAGATGCTTATCGCAGCCGGCAGCGACAAACGGGTGAAGATCGAACTCAACGAAACGAACGCCAAGGGTTATGACGACGACGCGCTGGACCTGCTCAAAGCCTTCGCGGTCGACAAGGGCCCCGACATCTTCGTGCTGGCGCACGAGTGGACGGGCGCTTTCGCGGAAGCGGGCTACGCGCTGAATCTCGAGGATCACATCGGCAAGAACCCGGAGCTCTACGGCGACATCATCGTGCCCCTCTGGCAGTCCGTGACCTACAAGGGTGCGCGCTACGGCGTGCCGCAGGACTCCGAGGTCCGCATGTATTTCCTGAACAACGACAAGCTCCGCAAGTTAGGCAAGACCGACAAGGACATTGCCGCACTGCCGGCCAAGGTGGACGCCGGCGAGTTCACGGCGTACGACCTGTGCGATCTCGCGGGCCAGGCGGTGCAGAAAGGCGTCGTGAAGTACGGGATCCTGCACCGGCCCAACGCGGGTCCGGACTTCCAGATGCTGATGGAAAGCTTCGGCCTTGTACCCTATGACAAGGAGGCGGCCAAGCTGCAGGCGTCGAAGGCCGCGCTCAAGGATTTCTTCACCTGGGTGAAATACTGCGTCGACAAGAAGGCAATTTCGCCGACCAACACCTCGATGTCGTGGGATGCCATCGAGCAGGCTTCGTTCGGGAAGGAAGAGGCGCTAGTCTTCTTCCACGGCGTCTGGCAAGTCACCGCCCAGACCAAAGCGTGGAACCTGAAAGGCAAGGACGACTATCAGCGCAAGATCACCTGGATCAACGCACCGGCGGGCAAGAAGGGCGGCAAGCCGACCAACCTGTCGCATCCGATCGCGTACGCCGTGTCGGCCAAATCGAAGAACAAGGACCTGGCCGCGTACATCGTCGCGTTCGCCAGCCAGCCGGTTCCCAACATGCGCCATTCGGTGACGACCAACCACACGCCGATCAACTATGGCGAGCAGTCGATGCCGGAGGTCGCCGAGAAAGGGTGGGCCTTGGTGGCCGCGACGCCGATGCTCAAATATGCGAGCTTCATGCCGAACCACCCGAAGATCGGCCAGTATAACGCGGTCATCTTCAAGGGCATCCAAGGCGTCGAAACGGGTCGGCTCACCGCGCAAGCGGCGGCCGATTTCGTCGCCGACGAGTTGTCCAACGAGCTCGGCAAGGACGTCGTCATTCGGAATTGACAAAACATTCGTCATTCCCGCGAAAGCGGGAATCCAGTGTCTTGCCGTCAACGCCACTGGGTCCCCGCCTTCGCGGGGACGACATGACAGACAGCCCTATGCCCGACTTCGCGCGCGCCCAGCTGCGACGACAGCGAATCAACTTCGGCCTGTTCCTCGGGCCGGCGCTGGTGCTGCTGCTTCTCTTCTTCGTCGCGCCGGTCATCATCGACGTCGTCCTTGCGTTCACCGACATGGGCCGCACGTTGGCGGTCGGCAAGTTCACGCTCGAGAATTTCGAGCGAATGGTAACGCGCGACACGCGGCTGCTCGGCGCGTTCTTTCGCGCGGTGTGGCTGCTTCCGCGGATGAGTCCGTCCGTCGTCTACGCGCTCCTGTGGCTGTGGGTGGTCGATCCGAACGAGCGCGGCCTGCTCAACCAGATCGTCGTGCATGTGTTCGATATGCCGCCGATCGATCTGCGCAACAACCATCCGTTGCTGGTCATCATTCTGGCCAATGGATTCATCGGCGCCTCGCTCGGCATGCTCATCTTCACGTCGGCGATCCGCTCGATTCCCGAGCACCTGTTCCACGCCG
>WNGK01003773.1_pt1 | contig 16354 bp, 26 predicted proteins | sample 5400601 | NCBI WGS metagenome assembly WNGK01 (sample SAMN13153376, study PRJNA577476) | soil metagenome | isolation source: 60 cm soil or saprolite under Garry oak tree replicate 1 | place: USA:California | collected 2016-06-15
GAAGTCGACTGCGGTAGATCACGTCATCATTGGTCACAGGTGGCGCCTCCTCTGGGGGTGGTGAGATACCCACAGAATGGCGCCGCCGCGTCCTACCTGGAAGAGTCTCCAGGTGTCGCGTCTACTCGGAGAGAGGACAGGTTAGTGGCTCAATAGGTCACGCGCAGGCGATGTCGTACTGCGACACCGCGGCGGTGCTGTTGGCGTGAAGAGTCGAAGGGTGCCGGGGTTGCCGACGTACACGGTCCCCGCCTGTCCGCTCGGGTTGAAGGGCGACCCCTTCGCGTTGATCGCGTTGCCTGGCAACTCGGACAGCTGCCGCGAGGTCCCGCAGCTGTTGCCAGGTTGGACCCGTGCTGGCCGGTGCTCCGATTCACGGTCGGCTGAACGACGGTTTGATCGCTCCGTAGGAAATTGTGACCCGGCGGTGTCCGGCCGACGGCGACAACCGCCGAAATCGCCGATTTCGAATACAAAAATGATCGGAGGCCCGGGATTTGACCCCGGGGCCTCACGGTCCCGAACCCTGGTAACGGCGTGTCCGCTCGTGTCCCGCCGGTTGCTCCAGACGCGTGGGGCAGATCGCAGCGGGTAGGCTGAAGCCTAATGGAAACTCGAGATGTCGTTCGACGCTTTTACGACGGGCTCGCCCGACGCGATGACAGCTGGCAGCAGAACCTTGCGCAGGACGTCGTCTTCGCAGACGCAAGCGGGAGGCTGCAAGCGCGCGGCCGTGACGCCTTCGTGCAGTCCTTCACGCCTTTTCTCGGCAGTGTCAACAGGGTCGAGCTCAAGCAGCTGATCGTCGAGGGCTCCGCCGCGGCGGCGGTCGTCGGCTACGACTACGTCAACGCGAAAGCCGAGCATCTGCACCAGGACGATGTCGAGGTATGGCGAGTGGAGACCGGCGAGGTACTGGCCCTCACGATCTACTTCGACATCACGGCGTTCCGCGCCTTCATGGGCCGCTGACGAATCTCGGCGACCGCTTGAAGACGCGTGGTGCGATTGCAACGAGCAGGATTGGAATCGCCACGTCGGGAACCAGGCTGTAAGTCAGCGTCGTCGAGCTGAACTGCCGAATGTGATCGTGTAGCCAACGTACCCGATCTATGAGATCCAGCAGGTCCACCATGCCCATCGCTCACCTCTTCGCAAGGGGATGAGGACGATCAGCAGGAAGAACAGTCCGAATATCAGCTAGTGCAGCGCGTTTGCGTACTCGAGCTGGCGAACGAACGCCGCACGCCCGGTCGTTTGAAAGGCCGAGAAATCCTCGCCGGCCACAATTCGAAAGGCCGCCATGTGGTCGGACGAGATTCCAGATCTGACGATTGGCGCCATGTCGAGGACGGGGAAGACCACAAGCAGGGCGGCTAGCGACCAAGCGCTTGCGATAGCCAGGCTTATCGAAAGCATCCTCCCGCGCGTGGTCTGCGTGAACGAGTCCGAGACGTGCTGCGGACCAAGATCGCAAGTGCCTGAGCGCTAACGTCGGCGGGTGCCGCGAATCAGCTACTTCCGCGGAATTGCGATCTACATGTACTGGGATGAAGGCAGCCACGCAACGCCGCACTTCCATGCTGGAGACGTGGACTTCTCATCGATGCAGTGGAAGGGAATCTTTGAGCCGGTCCACGACCCGACGTACTTTGCGAAGGTCAGAGTCGATACGGAGGCCGCCACCGTCGTTTGGCCAAATGGGGCTGACCTGGCTCCCGAGACGCTTTATGACGAGGCTCGGAAGAACCCACTGATCGCGGCCTAAAGTCTCCGCCCATGGTGGCCTTGGCGACGTGCTATCGATAGGCACCCACCGTGTTGGTGCTGTGCCCTGGCGTGACCTGCTGGCTCCGCAGGGGTCCGTCTGAACTCAGATCGCGGCTCCTCCGTGTCCTTCCGTGTCCTCTTGGATCCTCTTGGTGCCGGGAATCTGTGACCCGGCTGTGCCCCGGCGCGTGCCTCAAAAAAGCGGACGCGCGCACACCTCGCACGTTAGCCAAGCACCTCAGTGCCATCCGAGCGGTTCGCCAAGCCAGCGAACTCGGCACGAGCGGCGCTCCCCCTCAACTCGCCGCTCTCTTGACAAGCTTGCCGATCTTTTCCTCGACGACGGGGGTCCACCTCTTGAGGGCAAAAGAGGTTGGCCAGATGTCACCGTCGTCGAGCTTTGCAGCGTCTTGGAAACCGAACGTCGCGTATCTCGACTTGAACTTCTGTCCGCTCTGGAAGAAGCAGACAACCTTGCCGTCCTTGGCATACGCGGGCATCCCGTACCAGGTTTTCGGTGAGAGGGTCGGCGCGCTGGCTTTGATGACGTTATGCAGCCGCCTGGCCATGCCGCGATCCGGTTCCGGCATCTCGGCGATCTTCGCGAGTACTTCGCTTTCCCCGTCCGCCTCACCCGAGAGCGCGCGCCGTCGCTCTTTGAGGGTCTCCTTCATCGCGGCTCGTTCTTCGTCCGAGAGTAAATTGGACACCCTGACTCTGGTGCTCCGGGCCGGCTTCTTCTTGTCACTCATGGCAGTTCCTCCAGTGTGTAAAACGTCCCGTTTGAGAGCGACTGCGTACTCGATGGGAGCGATAGCGGCCGGGCACTGCCTGAGATGCCCAGAACGAGCAGGTTCGCGAGCTGCGGCACGCACCACAGAAGCAGAACGACGCCGACCCGGCGGCCGGCTCCGAAGCCCAGCTCGCGCAGGCGAGCGCCCAAGAGCAGCAGCAGTGCCAGCGGCACCGCCAGCTCCAGCACCGGATCGACGATCGCAGAGCGCGCGCCGAACGGCAGGCCGCGCCCGAGCTCGAACAAGCCGTTGAAAGCTAGCTCCAGATCGGAATCATCGCGGGCAACCCGACCAGCGCGGGGATCGCCAGCACCACCCCGGTCTGCAGCGCGATGCGAGGGCCGGGCTTGTGAGCAGCGGGTGGCGGATCGGCAGTCAGAACAACGGTGAGCCAGCAACAGAACTGGCGCGAGAACCAGAGGCCACCCAGGGCGCGGTCGGCGAACCCGCGCATTGCGAGGAGGGCAACCGCCGGCAGCCAGCAGATCGCAAAGCACCATGCTGCGGGCGAACGCGCGACGCGGACGACCTGCGGCCACGGCCGCGTTTTGAGGACTGGCACGGGCTGACAATATGCTCGGCGCTGAGTGGAGAGAGGCTACGCGGGTGTCCTGAGTCCCCGCTCTGACACAGCGCCCGGCTGACGGGAGGGCGAGAGCTTCGGGCCCCCGAACCTGCATCGGCCGTCATCGCACTCGGCAAGTGCCTGTACGAGCTCGCGTCGGGTGCGCCTCAGATCGCTGATCTTCGCGTCGAGCCGCTCGAGCACCGCCTGGAGTCGCCAGCGTTCGGTCTCACACGTGGCGGTCCCGCCGGAGGAAGCGTGAAAGGCGCCGACGATCTCTTCCAGTGTGAAGCCCAGGCTCTTCAGGGCTCGGGCCAGGCGTAGTCGCTCAACGGTTTCGGCGGAGTAGACGCGGTAGCCGGATGGCCGGCGGGCTGGGCTGGCCAGAACACCGCGTCTCTCGTAGTAACGGATGGTGTCGATGTTGACCTCGGCTGATCGCGCCAGTTCACCGATGTTCATCAAAAATACCTCTTGACTCTAGAGCTAGGTCCAGAGTTTACGATGGCGAGCTGCCGGGCTGCAAGAGCCTCAGGCGACCAAATTAGGAGACATATATGGAGCTGCACCGCGCTACGTCAAACACCATCGCCTGCACGCTGACCGCGGACGAGCTGACAGAAACCGAATCGGCCTGGAAAAAGCTGCTTCGGCTGTCCCTCGTCTCGAGGCAGGAGATTCCCGGCGGCGTTCGTCTGACGGTCGACCGTCGAAGCGAGGCTGCGCTGAGGCAGCTGATCGACATCGAGCGGGAATGCTGCCGGTGGATTACGTTCGAGCTCGACGGTCCAAGCGTGACGATGACCGCACCAGACGCCGGCGAGTCCGCGATCCGCGAAATATGGACTGGCGTGCTGGATGACTGCTGCGCGCAGCCGGCGGTGACCCCATGAGCACTGTGCGTGAAGTCAGAAGGCGCCGCATCGGCCCTATCGGAACCACGGCGCGAGTCGTCATTAGTGGTCTCATGCTTGTGTTCGGCGCCAACGGTGGCAAGTTCGAGTACATCCACGGCCATTGGCAACCGAGCCTCAACGCGGCCGCCCTGGCCATTGGACTGCTCGGCTTTCCGGCTGTGCTCATCACCTGGCAATGGATGCGGCTACGGCGTGATCAGACTCGTCTCGAGGCGACCGGGCGGCTGGCCACCGCAATCAACATCATCGGATTCGCACTTCTCATCGCCATCTCTTTCGTCCCGGCGATCTCGTACGTCGGCTACGCGGCGTTTGTCTTCTACGGTGCATCGATGTTGCTGGCGGCAATCCGTGGCTACGCCGGGTGTGAGGTCCTGGCAGTCTCCAACTGGCTGCTGCACCGCGACGACCAGATCGGATGTCTCGTGCTCTCCCCGCTCGACCAGCTGGAGCAACGGCTCCATCAGAGCCGTCCTTCCGCGCCTACATCCGGAGCGTGAGCGCGGCAGCGGCCGGCCGGCCGCCGCAGCCACGGCCAGCGTGACGCCAACGCGGGTAGCCAAGGTCGCGGAGGCGATCCCTCCGAAGGGTCTTCGAGTGGAGGCGGCCGCCGGTAACGATGCGCGCCACTCGCTTAAGTGCCACCCGTCCGGAATGCCCTTGACCGCGTGGACGCCGAGATCGGTGAAGTGGATGCCGGATCCCGCCACGAGATCCTTCACCGTGCTCGAGAGACGTACCTGGAGGCAGCCATCTGTTTGATGCCCAGTGACTCGAGCAACTGGTCTGGATCGAGGGGGTTGGGTAGAACGAAGCGAAGAGCTTCACCGCCTCCCCCACCCTGAGCGGTGGAGGCAGCGCGGCCTCCTGCAACTGGACGCCGACAAACTCTCGATCGCGTTTCTGTCTTTCTGCGGAGAAAGCCCGTAGATGCTGATTGACCCCGAATCGGGACCGCGCAGACCAGAGATGCACTCCACGGTGGTTGTCTTGCCGGCGCCGTTGGGTCCAATGATTCCGAAAATAGCCATGTCCTTTCGTGTCCTCCTGTATCCGCTGGGTTGCGCGAATGCGTGACACCGCTGTGACCTCCACGGGGTTGGCGACTGAGCCTCATCCCCCGGAATAACTCGGCGTTCGGCGCCGTCGGAGAGGGCCGCGGTGGATTCGAACTACCCTACCTCCGGGGTAATTGGCCCGGAGCGCTGGGGCGGTATGTTAGGTCGCTTGAACGGGCTGAGAACCGACCGAGGGAGCCGGCGTCGGCACCCTGACTGAATCACCGTCTGAGTGTTCGCCGACGTGACCGACTAGAAAGTACGTTAGGGTCGGGCCCTTTCCTTTCACTTCTATGAGACCACGTCGCTCGAACGCGAAGTCGCCCTTGAGGCGCTCATAGACCGGTTCGGTTACCTGGATCTGGTCGGGAAGGCCATGTGACTCCATCCGGCTGGCGATGTTGACCGTATCGCCCCATAGGTCGTAGTGGAATTTCTCCCGACCGACGATACCCGCAACGGCCGGGCCGGAGTTGATGCCGATCCGGAAGCTGAGGTCCCAGTCGTGTTCGGAGTTGAGGCGAGCCACCTCGCGCCTCAGATCGAGAGCCATCGCGCAGATCGCGTGCGCGTGGTCAGGCCTTGCGACCGGCACGCCCGCAGCGACCATGTAGGAATCGCCGATCGTCCGAATCTTCTCGAGTCCGTATCGACTGACCAGGCCGTCGAATGCCGAGAAGACCTCGTTGAGGACGGAGACCGTCTCGGCTGGAGTTTCGTGTGCGGAGCGAACGGTGAAGCCGGCAAGGTCGGCAAACAGGACCGTGATGTCGTCGTGATGGTCGGCGATCGGCTCTTCGCCACGCTTGAGACGGGCCGCGATCGCCTCGGGAAGGACGTTCAGCAGCAACCTCTCTGAACGCCGATCGGCCGCGTCGCGCTGTGCGCGAAAGTAAGAGATGACGAGAAAAGTCAGCTGTCCAGTTCCGGCGAGGTTGACGGCAAAGAGGGTAAGGATCGCAAGATTCGGAAGCGGCTGCACGTTCCGAGCGACCGATGCATCGAGCAGGGCGGCCAGAACGAGGTCGCCGACGAATGCTGCGAGCCAGATTGCAGTTTCGCGAGCGGGCCTGATGAGTAACGAGAAGAGCGGTGCCATAAAGGCCCACATGACCACCGCACTCCCATGCACGTAACCCCCAAGACTCAGCTGGAGCCACAGGGGGAGGAGGATGCCGGACCCCAGGAACGGCACGGGAAGAAGCCCGAGCCTCTTGGTCACGACAAACCTCGCAAGAATGGCAGCGACAACGACGCTTTGGACGAGCGGGATCAGACCGCTCCAAGGCCTGCCGAGAGCCGCATACATGACGGCCCAGAGCACGCCGGCCAGCGCGCCGCCCACGTTCATGACGACGAAGACTTCCTTCGTGACCTTCTCTCGGTCGGAGTCTGTGGGCAGGCATCCGATCTCCAGAACCTGCCGCAGCCGGCGTACAAGCGCAGCGCGTCTCACGGGTCCATTGTGATCATGGTGGGCCGGGACTCGAACCATTTACCTCCGCGTTTAACGCGGCGCGAACCACGTAGCTTCGAATACGCGATGGCGAACGACCTGGCGGTGGGTTATCAGTTGTCGCGACACGATGGAAGCACGAATCGAGGCCCGTGTCCTGTTGTGACCTCGCATATCCGTCCGTTTCCGGGAATGCGTGATCCGGCTGTGATCCGGCAAGAATGATGCTAAGAAGCGACCGTCGCCGTGAACCAATACAGCGTTGCGCCGTAGAAGTAGTGGCCGCTTCGGCCCAACTCATGCAGGTCCGCGGCCCATGCCTGAGCTTCCTGCGAGGTTACGCCTCGACGACCGGGGACGAAGGCAGCGACCATGTCGATCAGATGATGCTCCGCATCCCTTTCTAGCAACGCATGCGGTTCGATCTTGACCGCATCGAAGCCCGCTTGTCGCAGCTTCGATTCGAGGTCGCGAGGCAGCCTCGGATGAGCAACATGCTCCTCCCACGCCGAAAGCACTCGCTCCATGCGTTTGCGGTCGCTCGAATGCCAGACGTACGAATCTGAGTCGGCACCGACGACAAGGGTGCGGCCGCCTCGACGCAGGACACGCCTGAGCTCGCCCAGGGCTTTGTCGATCGGCGTGACGTACTCGTAGACCATGTGAGAAACGACGGCGTCGAACGAACCATCTGGAAAAGGAAGTTCTGCCGCGTCCGCCCGGCTGAAGCGTATCCAGGAGCTAAACGGCTGGTCGTGACAGCCGCTCCGAGCCGCCGCCAGCATGTCCTCACTGACGTCCACGCCCTCCACACGCCCTCCAGACCCGACCAGCGCCGCGATTTCCGCCGCCAGGTACCCCGCGCCGCAACCAATGTCAAGGATGTGCTCGCCCGGTTGAACGGCCAGCGCACCGAGCAGCCCTTTCCTGCGAGCGATCCGTTCGGGTCTCTGACCCGCGGATAAATACCTTCGCGCTTGCTCGTCGGAGAATGTGAGCGTGTCTGTCATGCGCAACGCAATTATCCAACTGCTGACCAGAATGCGCTTCCCGATGCTGCTTAACGCAAACAGCGCGGCGTGACTTTCTACATGCTTGGGCTTTGTCATCCGGTTGGCCGTTGCCTTCGCTAGACGGTACAGGCGCAAGGTGAGGGGTGATTCCAGAGCCCCACGGTCCTGATGTGCGGGTACTGTGCGTCGCCGCGCTTGAAGCATCTGCGCCGTCAAGGACTGCTGCCGAGCGAGTTCAGATCGGCTCACGACGATCACGACGACGCAGCGTTGTTTGGCTCGTTCCCAACGAAATTGTGATCCGGCGGTGATCCGGGATGATGTTCTCGATGCCGGTCGTGCTGGCATCGATCAGGCCCTCCTGCGCAAGGTAGAGCCGGCGTTTGTTCGGGCTGGTCACCATGTTTGACGGCCTCGGCCGATGGTCGCCGCACCAAAAGCTCCTGGGAGCCCGCCAGTGGTCGAGGTAGTGGTAGCGCACGCGACAAGAAACCCAGGGCGTTCGCCCACATGTCTCATGTGCTGCTCGACATTGCATATTCAATCGCCTCCTCGCGCGATAAGGTCCGGCCTCGAGCCCACCCTTTCTCAAATTCCGCACCCTGGATGCCTTTGAGGAATGGTGTGTTATCACTCATGGCCCCCCGGGCAGTGCTCTTCGGATCCAGGTCGGCGATTCCTTCCAGCGCTCCCCATAGGGTTCCAGCGCGGACGGCATCTCCTCGAAGTGCAGCGATCGCGGCTACGGCGCCGATTGCGAACGGGATGTTTACGCGGTCGCCGATCGAAGCGAGCCTTTCCAGGCCGGCATGTACGTCAACCTCTGCCTCGTCGAGTTGGCCAGCTGGGATCAGGAACTCGGCCGCAGCCACAAGGGACGTGCCACTGATCCAGGTCGATGCGCCACGATTGGTGAGTGGGGCGCTCTCATGCACAAGTTGCTTTCCCTGCTCCAGATCTCCACGCCTGAATGCAGCCATCGCGAGGACGTACAGGGCAAAACCTTCGTCCTCGGGATTCCTGTCACGCCGGGCGACCTGCAGTGCCTCAGTCGCAAGAGTAACTGCACGCTCGACATCGGCCTGCCGAAGCGCCGCGTTGGCGATTCGGGCAGTGAGGTGACCGATGCGCTCCTTTTCGTTGGCGGCCGTAAAGAGTTCGAGAGAGCGAACGTATTCCGGTTCGGAAAGGTCGAACCGGAAGGCGAGGTCTAACCCAGTTGCGCGAAAACGTAGCGCGCGTGCGTGAACCCCCGGCTCTAAGGGTTCGGCTGTTTCGGCTGCCTTGGCCAGGAGCCCCTCCAACCGCTCGAGGCCCCCAACTGGATCATTGGCGACCCAGTACATTTCCGTCAGCGTGAGCAGCCTCATTCCCTGCTGCGCGTGGCCTGATTCGACTGCCCACGTCAGAGCGACATCCATGTTCGGTTGCTCGACGGTGGCGAGATCCATCTGCATATGACCGGTGGCGTCCTGGCTCAGATTCGCGTTCGCAAAGAGGTTCACCAGGTGGTCGAGTAGTCGATGCACCAGTCGCGACCGCTCCGCACTGCCCAAATGGTCAGCGGCGAAATCGCGCACCGTGTCGAGCATTCCGAAGCGACCAATTTCGCTACGTCGCACGAGGCTCTTGTCGAGGAGAGATTCCAAGAGGCTGACATTCGCATCCGCCACCCGTTCCGAGGTATCGAGCGTCCAACCTCCGCGGAACACAGACAGCGCGCTGAACAGCTTCTGCTCGTCAGGGCTCAACAGGTCGAACGACCACTCGATCGTTGTCCGAAGCGTTCGGTGTCGCGCCTCGACGTCTCGCCCGGCCCGGAGAAGGTCGAGTCGGCTGCCAAGGCGCTCGAGAAGTTGATCTACGGTCATTAGCGACGTTCGAGCAGCGGCGAGTTCGATGGCCAGCGGGAGGTCGTCGAGGCGAGCACACAGCTCTTCGAGCCGAGGGTGCGTTTCGAAAGCGGGCGTGATCGCACGAGCGCGGGCCACGAAGAGCTCTAGCGATTCCTTCCTGGCGAGTGGCTGAACCGGATACACATGCTCGCCCTGCAGCGAAAGACGCTCACGACTTGTGGCCAGCACGTCGACGTGGCGACAGTCAGCAAGAAGTGTGGCGACCTCGGGGGCCGCGGCAATCACATGCTCAAAGTTGTCGAGGAGAAGCAGGAGGTGGCGGTTGCCGATAGCTTCGGCGGCCGAGCCGCCGCCGAGTGCTCTCCCGACCGCCGGCATCACGTCATCACCGTTGGTCAACGCCGAAAGCGGCACCCACCACACCCCATGCTCGTAGTGTTCGGACAATGCGGCGGCGACCTCGAGCGCGAGACGTGTCTTGCCACTTCCGCCGGCGCCGGTCATTGTGACCAGCCGCACGTCAACGCGGCTAAGCAGGGCCTGAGCGTCGGCCAGCTCGCGCTGGCGACCAATGAACGGAGTCGGCGGAACGGGCAAGTTGGTCGTGAAGAGCGTCCGCAATGGCGGGAACTCGCCGTCTCCCAACTGGTAGATCCGCACTGGCGTCGAGAGATCCTTGAGCCTGTGCTCACCAAGATCGTGTAAGTCATCCCTGCCGGCGAGGTCGCGCGTCGACTGCGAAAGCAGGATCTGACCGCCGTGCCCGGCAGATGCGATCCGCGACGCCCGGTGGACGTCTAAGCCGACGTAACCGTCTGCTGTCACGGTGGGCTCGCCGGTGTGCAGCCCCATCCGCACCCGCACCCGCCCGTTGGCGAGAGCCCGCTGGCCATCCTCCGCAGCGCCCACCGCGTCGGATGCACGGGCAAACGCAACAAAGAAGGCATCGCCCTGGGTGTCAACCTCAACGCCGCCATGGCGCGCGAATACCTCGCGCAAGGCACGGCGGTGATCGGCGAGCGCATTCGGATATGCGTCGGGCAGCTTGTCCAGCAGCCGCGTCGAACCCTCGATATCGGTGAACAGGAGGGTCACTGTTCCTCGAGGGAACTCAGGCATAACCAGGTCTCGAAGCCATAGATGATGATGTTGTCAGGGGAGGCGTCGTCGGCGCTAGATAGCTCCCCGTGACCCCCGCGCGCCAGGCGGAGCAGGCGAAGACCTCCATTTGAATGCGATTTTTGGTCGGGGGCCCGGGATTTGCCCCCGGGGCCTCACGGTCCCGAACCTTGCGCACGTCGTGTCCCCCAGTGACCTCCTGGTTCCGCGAATGCATGACACATCTGTGACCCCGATCCGCATGTCGGACAACCGGCGCGCAGGCCAGACTTTCATCCAGGCGCGCCGACCAGCAGTAATCGCACGCCGACCGATTCTACGAAGACCGCGATTTGCTCGGCATCCATACCCCAGGTCGAGCGCAAGCCGTCGTACGTCCTGAAGTCGGTCAGCACCCAGAGGAGCGCCGCCGCTTCGTCAACCGTGACCCCCGGCCGAAGCCGTCCCTGCTCGGCCAGACGTCCGGCCTGATAACGCATGCCGCCGGCACGCTGGTGCGCGCTGACGTCAAGCGCGGCGCTCACGTCTGGGTCGAGTTGCGCGAGGAGGCCGACACGCCTAAACAGCTCAAAGTCCGATCCGATCATCCGCACCCCCGCAGGTAGGGCCTGCCGGATTCCTTCGGCAGCGTCGGGAAGGTTGAACAGCTCGAGCACTCGCTCGAACCCAGCTCGCAGAGAGACTTCCACCACAACGGCGCCAACCAGGCCGCCGCGCGAGCCGAACGTGTCATATAAGGTCGACCTGGCCACACCGGCACGCGCAGCCACGTCCGCCATGCTCAGAGACAGCGTCGGGCCGTCCACTATGGCGGCTCGCGCGCCCTCGATGACGCGGCGCCGGGTTTCCGCGGCGGATTCGGCCCGCGCCCTCATTCGGTAAGTCCGAGCCATTCGAACATCCTACTTGACAAGACAGCGTGTCCATCTAATAATTAGTCCTACATACTGTCCATCGAAAGGAGGTTCCAAGAATGCTGGCAACGGCCGTCACTGACTTGGCCAAAGCGCCCTTTATCGACCTGATCACGTTCCGCAAGGACGGAAGAGGCGTCCACACAACCGTGCTGGCGGCACCTCAGGACGGCGCCCTTCTGGTCAGAACTCACCACGCCGCTGGAAAACTGAAGCGGATCAGACAAAACAGCTCGGTCGAGATTGTGCCGTTGGACTCTCGCGGACGGCCGGTCGGGCGGGCTCAGCCAGGAACGGCCAGAATCCTGCCCACAGATGAGTCCGCTCGATGCCTTCATTCGCTGCACCGGAGGCATCCGATAGCGGGCCTGCTGGGAACGTGGGTCCGCCACATGCGCGGTATGCGCAACGTCTTCATCCAGTTAACTCCGGATTAGCAAGGGAGGGCAGCTTGTGGTCGACACTGTGGAGGCGGGCCGGCGCTTGTGGCTCCAGTGGGTGGCGGCGAACGCCCTCGGGCTCGCCGCCGGGATGGCACTGTTCGGGGTCTTGGATGACACGGTTGGTGAGTTGGGCGACACCGGCGATGCGATTGCGCACCTCGGCGGACTGCCACTTGCAGCGACCGTGTTCGGACTCTGCCAATGGCTCATTCTGCGTCGCTACGCACAGTGGAGTGCATGGAGCATTGTTGGCGCGGCCATAGGCCTCACTCTCGGTTATCTGGGCGGCTTTCTAATGGCGGACGGGGGCGCGGATTTCGTCGGGGTTTCGCGCTGATGGGCATCGGATCTGGGCTCGCGCAATGGCTTGTCCTCCGGCAGCGGTACATGCGCTCGGGTTGGTGGGTGGCCGCCAGCGGAGCGGGCTTCACGATAGGTGGCGTGGTCGCTGTTGGGATCGCGGTCGCAGTGTTTGGAGACCGCCTCGGGAGCGGTATCGTCGCCTACGTGGCCCTTGTCAGTTTCTTCGGCCTGGTCGCCGGTGCGGCGGGCGGCGGACTCACAGCGCTCGTCTTGGGCCGGCTCAGGATGCGCGCAAGCAGCGCCTGAGAAGCACTGCCAAACTGGGAATGGCCCGGTATGTCATCAGAGTCACGACTACCAGTGCAACACCACGACTCGGGTCGGACGCTGCACATTAGCAACCATGCTTTTGGGTGACATCGCGCGACGTGGTGTAAATGAGAAAGTGTCCGCAGTGGCGATCAGGCTACGGCGAAGGACGGCGTTGCAGCGACTGAGATGAGGACTGTCGCAATGATTGCTGTGACTGCTCTGTTTGTCTGTTGCACTGGTGGGCGCCCGGGCACCGCGGCAACATCGCGATCGCCGATGTTTGGAAAAGCTACGAACCTCGGTGCCCCAATTAACGGTCAAGACTTCGACGGCGGTCCTTCCGTCTCGGCCAGTGGGCTGTCTCTCTACTTCGTCTCCGATCGTGAAGTCACCGGCGGCGGTGACATCTGGGTCGCCCGACGCAACTCGACCAGCGAGCCGTTCGGGAATCCGCAGAATTTGGGTTCTCCCGTCAACTCCAGCGCTGATGAAGGCTCACCGAGCATTTCCGCCGATGGCCTCGAGCTCTTTTTCGACCGGGCACCTGAGGGCCACGTCTTCGTCGCGACTCGGCCGAGCACATCGTCTCCGTTTGGAGAACCAGCGGCCATCGACCTCGGCAGAAGGGATTGCTGCGATGGCTTCCCTGACATTTCCGCGGACGGACTCGAGCTTTACTTCTGTTCAGACCGCCCGGGCGGATCGGGCGGTGACGACGTCTGGATCGCGACCAGGGCGACTCGGTCATCGGCATTTGCAGCGCCGGCAAATCTTGGCCCCATCTTGAACAGCTCGACAAACGACTGCGAGCCGAGCACTTCGAGGGATGGACTTTCACTGTTTATTGGTTCAGACCGAAAGGGCGGCCACGGAGGGTTCGACATCTGGGTGGCTACTCGGGCCAGCCGAGCCCAGGCGTTCGGCAAGCCGATGGACCTGGGGTCGAACGTCAACAGCGGATTTGCAGACGAGAGGCCGGACATATCGGCTGATGGCTCAACGCTTTACTTCATGTCCGACCGACTGGGGGGCTCTGGCAGCTTCGATATCTGGGAGGGGAAATTTGGTTCCAGCTAGGCGCTCGTTTCGACTCAGCCTGGACGTTGCCGCAGTTGCAAACGAGGCAAGACTGGTCGAGGGGACGGACCCTCCAAAACCGACGGACCTCAGTGACACTGGGACCTCCTTCGCAGGGGGAGAACGCATCAATGACCGAAGGGACCTCGATCGAGGGGGTTGCGAGGCGCTGGGCAATCATCGCTTCACGGAGGAAAGCCGCAGTGTTGCGTTGACTTGCCGTCGCTGCGGCAGCACGTGGGAGATCCGTTCATTTTCGAACGCCAACTCGCCGCTCCCGGCTGACGACGGTCACCACCGCCGAAACGTATGGGCGAGGTTCTCCAGAAATCTGTGACCCGGCTGTAACAGCGGCCACCATCTCCTGGGCGGCGTGATGCCCGGAGTCGACAACGTTCCGTCCGACAACCATGGCCGGCATGTCATCCACACCGGCGATCGTCACGCTTCCTACCTTCAACTTCCCCTAAAAGCATGATCGGCGAGACCAGTAGGTAGGCGCGAGAAGAAGACATGATTCGTCGAAGGACCGCCACTGCCGTACTCCCGATGTCGTGAGGCACTCGGTTCGAAAATCACAGGCTGGTGCGCCTGAGGGCGCACAAGGCGTTGATCTGACTCGGGGCCGACGTTCCCGCTATTGGGTTCTTCCCACCGCTAATGCCATGACGGGCGGACGCATAACTCGCAATCAGGACGCGGTCGCGATGGCAAGGATGGCATCGATCTGTCCGACGGCCAGCCTCGTCCCTTCTCCCTTGCCCATTCCGAGCAGCTGTTCCATGTCCGCGATGGAAGCGAACCGGGTGATGATCGTCATGGTGGTCTTCGCAGGCGTCTCGACTAGACGAACCTCGGCCGTCGTGGCGGGCAGGTCCTCGTTCGGTGGGCCACACCCCTCCTCGAAATCGAGCGACCTGGGTGGATCGACCGAGATGATTCGCCACCACCCGTGGAGCTTCTCGCCGTCGGGCCCGGTCATGTAGTAGCTGACCCGGCCGCCATTGGTCAGATCGTGCTCGACGACGGTCGCGGGGTATTTCGGCGGGCCCCACCATCGTTCCAGCTGCCGCGGGTCCGCCCACACCTGCCAAACCCGTTCGACAGGTGCATCGAACTCGGACACGATCGTGAGCGTCAGCGCAACCGAGTCGCGGTCCACAGCGATCACCGTCATGATCTGTCTCGACCTAATGGGTTGGCGAGAACATCGCCGATCTGGTCAAGTCGACCACGCCACAGTAGCTCGAAGTCCGCGAGCAATGATTGCGCCTTGGCGATAGTGTCGATCTCGGTCTCGACGAGCTGCTCACGGCCGTGCCGCGTCAGGTGAACGAGTCCGGCGTCCTCAAGGACGGCCACGTGCTTCTGCACCGCTGTCGTGCTCATCGGATACAGGCGCGCCAATCCGGACACTGACAGTGTCCCCTGCATCGCACGGCGCAGGACGTCTCGCCGAGTCGGATCAGCGAGCGCCCTGAAGACGCGATCGGCGTGCTCCTCCTGAAGGCACCCACGACCTACAACCATCCGGTTGTAAGATTAGCACGTGACCGCACCCACCTTTACGGCGACCTCGCCAGGCGAACGGACGACAGAGGTACAAGGAGTGACCACAACATGAGATTGACGACGACGACCAACGTCTCTGTGGACGGCGTAATGCAGGGGTTGGGCGGACCTAGCGAGGATCGCCGTGGCGGCTTCGATCGCGGCGGATGGGCGCCGCCCCTTGTCGACCCCGAAACAGCGGACTATCTCGATCAGGTCTACGGTGGTGCAGCCGCTTTCCTCTTCGGCCGTCGGACGTACGAGATCTTCGCCCGCTCCTGGGGAGCGATACCCGAAATGGCGACAAGCACGATCGGCTCCGCATTGAATGGCCGGCCCAAGTACGTGGCATCGACCACCCTCACCGACCCGCAGTGGACGAGCACGACTGTCCTGACGGGCAACATCGCCGTGGCCATCCGTGATCTGAAGGCGCAGCAAGACGGCGACATGGTTGTGCCCGGCAGCGGTGTCCTCGTCCGATGGCTGCTCGCCAATGACCTGGTCGACCAGTTCGACCTCGTCATCTATCCCGTGGTCATCGGCCAGGGCACGCGGCTGTTCCCGGATTCCGGTCCGGACAGCGCGCTCGATCTGGTCAACTCGCGTACGACCTCCGAGGGCATAGCCATTCAGACTTATCGGCCTCTTGGGCGGCGCCCAGAGTACGTAACGTCCTCGGCCCTCCCAGAACACATCACCTAGCTCCGCCGACTCGATCGCCTAATCGCGGACCCATGTCACCTGAGCTCCAAGGAGACCACAGTGCCAGAACTTCTCGTCGACTTCATCACGTCTCTTGATTGACGGACCGTTCGGGTCGGCAAGAAACTGGTCGGGGGCCCGGGATTTGACCCCGGGGCCTCACGGTCCCGAACCGTCGTGATTGTCGTGTCCGCCCGTATCCCGGCGGCTCCTCCAGTGTCCTCCTGTACTCAATCGCCGAGCTCGTCGTATCCATTCGCGTCCTCCTGTGTCCGCAGAGTTCCGGGAATGCGTGACACGTCTGTGATCCGGCAAATGGTTCACTCTGACCCTCGACCGCCGAAACCGCCCGGGTTGGACTCCTAGTGGACCGTAACGGTCATTTGCGGTACAATACCGTCAAGCAGCATGTTCGCCTCAACGTCCCCCATTGTGCTGACCTCTGATGAACGCGCCGAGCTGGAGAGCCGGGCGCGGTCGCGAACCCTTCCCGCTGCCGAC
>WNGK01004044.1_pt1 | contig 16352 bp, 13 predicted proteins | sample 5400601 | NCBI WGS metagenome assembly WNGK01 (sample SAMN13153376, study PRJNA577476) | soil metagenome | isolation source: 60 cm soil or saprolite under Garry oak tree replicate 1 | place: USA:California | collected 2016-06-15
TCGAATCCCGCGCCGAATGGCGGTGCCGCGGCCTCGCTGTCCGCTCGCAGCCGCAGGCGTAGCACGGCTTCCTCTCCCCCGTCGAGCTCGAGCCGGTACCAGGCGGCCGCCTTGGTGCCACGCTCGTCTGGGTTCACTGCGCTCTCTTCGCCCTGGATGACGACCGTGTGGAACGCGTCCTTCACGTATGGCGTCGGGTTCGGCGCCCCGAACAGCCGCGCCACGTTGGACCCGTTCTCGGTGAAGAGCAGCCGCGGCGACTGGTTGTCCGGGCCCCGGTCCGCCGTGAGGCGATAGACGCCGAGCGTCGCGTGCTCGGCGCGGATCTCCAGGGAGCCCACGCGCGACAGCTCCGGCTTGGGCGGGAAGTTGTCGCCGCTCCGGCCCCAGTCCCAGGTGTTGCGAAACCACAGGGTCGGCAGCACGTGGATCGCCGCCCGCTCGTCCCCGCGATTGGCAACGGAGATCCGTACGAGCACGTCGTCGGGTGAGGCCTTCGCGTACTCGATGCCCACGTCGAAGTAGCGATCAGCGTCGAACACCCCCGTATCGACGAGCTCGAACTCGGCCTGGTCCTTGCCGCGTCGGCGGTTCTCCTCCAGCAGGCGCTCGTAGGGGTAGGCCGCCTGGGGATACTTGTACAGCGCTTTGAGGTAGGTGTGGGTCGGCGTCGAGTCGAGGTAGTAGTACAGCTCCTTGACGTCCTCGCCGTGGTTGCCTTCCGGTCCGGTGAGGCCGAACAGCCGCTCCTTGAGGATCGGATCTCGCTCGTTCCACAGCGCGAGCGCGAAGGCGAGGCGGCACTGGTCGTCGCAGATGCCCAGCAGGCCGTCTTCGCCCCAGCGGTAGGCCCGGCTCCGGGCCTGGTCGTGCGGGAAATACTCCCAGCAGTTGCCGTCCGCCGAGTAATCCTCCCGCACCGTCCCCCATTGACGCTCGGACAGGTAGGGGCCCCAGAGCTTCCAGGGCTTCGTCTGCTGTGCGGCCTCCTGGAGGCGGGCGGCTTCCTCTCTTGGCATGCGTGCCTCTCCCGGTCGGGGCCGGCGCGACTCGCGCATGTCGGGAAAAACTACAGGACGAGCGGCCGGCCGCTCGGGGGTGGAAATGCAACCCGCTGCCGATAGGTTCCCGGGCGAACCAACATACGTCGAAACTGGCGTCCACTGAGTTCGTGTCCGCCGTTCGTGTGTTTCTATGAGGGACTGAAGTCCCCGCTCGGCCGGCAGGCACCCCCCGACCCGTCTCCGTTCGGGAGACGAGTCCTCACCCTGACCCGTGTCCGTTCGGGAGAAAAGTGCTCACCCCCCCTCTCCGTTCCGGAGAAAAGTCCTCACCCCCCGACTCTCTCTCGAAGGGAGAGAGTTTGGGGGGTGAGGACCGACCAGGCGCGATGGGACAGCGCGGGACCTGGCGCTCAGGCACCGCCGCCGATGGGATGACCCGGCCAGACCGGGCGGGGGATGCCCGCTTCCACTTGGTAGAAGCCGAGGTCGCGGTCAGTACGGAGCTTGGCGATGTAGAGGATCTGCCCCGTGTGCATGCCGAAATGCTCCACGGCATGATAAATGGCCTGAAGTGGGGTGACGGTTCGGCCCTGCACCGCGCCGCGGTCGTTGAGCCCGGCCGGATCGGTCCGCGCGAGCACCGCGTCGGCTTCCAGCACCGCCTCGGTGAGTATCGCCACGAGCTCGTCCCGCGGGAGCGGGTCCCGCCGGGCGAACTCGGCGCTGCGATCGCGGACGTCGGGCGCTCCACCGACGCCGCTCACGATCCACTGCCGGATGTTGCCGGCGAGGTGCAGCATCAGGTTGCCCACGCTGTTGGACGCCTCATTGGGACGCCACCAGGTGTCTTCCTCGCTCAGCCGCTCGACGGCGGCCCGGATCTTGGGCAGGTAATGGCCGGTCAGGTACTCCCGGGACATGGCGAGGAAGGCGGCACCGGTCTGCATCGGGTCACTCCCAGAATTTCAATCCACCTCCGGGAACCATGCGGCGTGTCGGAGCGGCCGTCAAGGAAACCGGACAATGGGTGAAGTCAGGCCGCCAGGCGTCGCGGCTCGAAGGGCCACGTCCGTCCTTTCCAGGACCACGCTCCGAAGGACACGGCACCCAGCGCCAGCGCGCCCAGTCCAAACGCGATCACCGTGGGCGGCGTCGTGGCAAAGATGAAGATCCATCCCAGCAGCGCGACGAGGCTTGGCAACGGATAGAGCCACATCCGATAGGGCCTCGGCATGTCCGGCGCTCGCCGGCGCAGCAACGTCACCGCGCCGATCTGCCCGATGAACTGCACGAGGATCCGCGTCGTGATCAGCGCATCTATCACCACGCCAAGTGACACGAAACCGGCGAGGATCGAGAGGACGCCAAGCACGACGAGCGAGACGTCCGGGAATCCCGCGGACGGATGGAGGCGCGCGAACACCTTGAAGAAGTAGCCGTCCTTCGCCGCCGCGTACGGCACGCGCGAGTACCCAAGCAAGAGGGCGAAGACCGAGCCGAACGCGGTCCAGAGGATCATCGCCGTGAACATCGTCGCGACGCGCGGACCGTACATCCGCTCCATGAAGAGCGAGACGACGAAGTTGGACTGCGGGTGTGACTGGGCCGGGACGAAGTCCCGCCACGGGACGACGCCGATAATCGAGAGATTGATCGCGAGGTAGATCACCGCGACTAGGGCGGTGCTGACGAGAATCGACCGTGGAATGACTCGGCCGGGGTTCTCGACTTCGTCGCCGATGTAGCAGACATCGTAGTAGCCGAGGTAGTCGTAGACGCCGATCCGCGACGCGGCGCCGACGCCGATGAGAAAGCCCAAGGAGAAGTTGAACGCGCCCGGCGGGAAGTCGAAGGCGACTCTGGGGTCGAAGTGCAGTGCACCGGTGACGACGACCACGATGACGGTGACGATCGTTCCAACCCACAGCGCGACGGTGATCGTCGCGATCGATTTGATCCGCCGGTAGAGGAGCGCGAGGTTTACGAGCCCGATGATCGTCACGGCGAGGATCGTCTGGCGCGCCGTGATTCCCTTCCATATGTAGCCGAGGTACTGCGAGAAGCCGATGTACCCGGAGGCGATCTCGAGGGGGCCACTGAGCACGAATTGCCAGACGAAGAGAAACCCCATCAGGCGGCCGACCTGCTCCGCGCCATAACCGCGGCGCAGATACCCGAACGAGCCGCCGGATCCCGGCATCGCCGCCCCGAGCTCGCTCCAGACCATGCCGTCGCAAATGACGATCACCAGTGCGACGAGCCAGCCGAGCATCGCTTGCGGACCGCCAAGCGCGGACATGAGGAGCGGGATCGTGATGAACGGTCCGATTCCGATCATATTCGTCATGTTGAGCGCCGTGGCGTGAATCAGGCCGAAGCGGCGGACCATCGGCGGCGACGCGATCGGATGCGTCACGACGTGTCGGCGCGTTCCGGGGTCTTCCAGAGGTCGATCGGCTTCGCGATGCCTTTCGGGCGGAAGGGCAGCACGATCTTTCGACCCAGTCCGGCCGACGCGTACGCGGCATACAGGACCTCTTGCACCATGCGTCCGGTCTCGCCGTCGGAGATCGGCGTCTCCTTGCCGCGCGCGCAGCGGGCGAAGTGCCGCATCTCCTGGGGGAAGCCGTAGTTCCAATGCTCCTCGAACACGGGGTAGCTCCAGCCCTTGGTCGTCGCCGCCTTTTCGACGGCGTAGCCGAACCCCACGTCCGAGTAGGTCGGGAGCGCGTTGCCCATGAGCAGGTCGGCGTAGGTCTGCCCCTTGTCCCCGAACACCTCGATGCAGTCGTCCATCCCGCCGGGCCGGTTCCAGCTGCTCTCGACCATCCCGACGGCGCCGTTCTCGAATTCGATGATCGTGACCGCTTCGTCGTCGCCCTGCGTGCGCCCTTGGTGCACCTGCGTAGCCATCTGCGAGTAGACGCTCTGGATCTTCGGTTTGCCGAGGAACCACCAGCAGAATGCGATCCCGTGGCACCCCAGGTCCATGACCGCGCCGCCGCCCGACTGCTCCACGTCCCAAAACCACTCCGAGTGCGGGCCCGAGTGCTTCTCGCCCTGCTTCACCAGGTGCACGCGGCCGAACGCACCCTCGTCCGCCATCTGCTTCGCCTTCACGTATTTCGGCGCGAAGAACAGCTCTTCCGCGTAGAGGAGCAGCACGCCCGCCTTGCGGCACGCGTCGATCATCGCGTCGGCTTCCTCCAGCGTCAGGCACAGCGGCTTCTCGCACACCACGTGCTTGCCGGCCTTGGCGCCGTCGATCGCGAGCTGCGCGTGCAGCCGATTGGGCGCCGTGATCGAGATCATCTCGACTTCGGGATCGCGTAGCAGTTCGCGGTAGTCGCTATACGCGCGCGGGATGCCGTGCCGCTGCGCGAAGCCTGCGGCGTGTCCTTTGGTCGGCGAGGCCACGGCGACGACCTCGGCTTCCTCCGGCATGGCTCTCACGGCCGCCGCGATGCAATCCGCCTGAAAGCGCGAGCCGAGGATCCCGATTTTCACCTTCGACGATTGCATTGGCCTCGCGCCCCGTGTAACTAAGCGCCGTGATGGCGACGGAGCTCGTCGACCTGCTCGAGCGTGAAGGTGTTGAGCTGTACTATCCTGGCCTGGGAGCGGAACGCGGGTGGCACAATGCCGCGCGCTTCATCCCTGCTCCCCACCTCTACGATGATCCATGCCCTGTGCTCCCCGTCCATGCAGCCCCACTCGGCACGAGTCAGGAAGTGGGACCCGGTCCGCAGGAAGATTTCGGCGGCTCGGGCGCACTCGGCCGCCTGGTTGTCGTGCGGGACCTCAATGAGGAATCTTGCCATTGAGTGAGATCTCCTGGTTCGTTCGACTACGCTTCCTCACAAGGACATCCATAGGAACACTTCGCAGCCATTGGAGCGAGCATTCTGGGCAAGGAAATGCAGCTCCGTCAAAATATTCGCAACCAGCTCGGGTGAGCCTCGATCAAGTCGCCATTCTCGAGTTTCAGCCCACTGCGCCGCTATTTGTGCCACCTCCGACTCGCTCAGCCTCGCCAGAACGTCGGTAACGCCGGCAGGTACTGCAAATAACCAATGTCCCTCAGACGTGGGCTCGCCCACTACACGGCACTTGAGCGTGGCGAGGACTGGATCGCTGACAGCCGTAGCCAGGATGCGTTGCAGAGCGGCCAGCTTGACGGTATCAGCGCTCTTTGCCCGTACGGTGGGAAACCTGTCCGCAGGACTGGTTTGAATGCGCAGCGTCTGCAAATCGGCCGGCGACGCGATGAAGTAGTCAGTCAACACGATGGTGAGGGTTCCTCGCGGTGCGGTTATGGATGGCATGCATCGCGTCATGAAGGCCGCGCGCCAGGGCCGAGATGACATCCAAGCCGTGCAGTTTGGGGAAGATCCTGAGCCGGATCACATGGGCGTTGGACCGAAGGAGTTGCCGTATTGAGGCCGCCGTCCAGCGCTGGTGCCGCGAGATCCTGATTCGAGCGACGTGGCGGGCCGTCAGGGTGTGCAGACCGAACTCGGAGTTGCCTGCGATAATGAGTCCGAGGTCAAGGGACCAGAACCCCCCGGGCGTGAGTGGCTGCTTACTCGGGAACCCGAGGACTCGGAGGGAATCGCAGCGCCCCGCCAGACAGGTTCCGTTGGTGACGAGCAGGGTCACACCGGCGCGAGGCTCGACGATGGATGAGCAGGAAAGAACGGCCAAGAGCGGCAAGGGAGCCACGCCGACGGAGCGGCGCACACTCGTCATTGTTGGCCCTCACCCCCAGAGTCCCGCACCGAGAACCGTGGCAGCCATCGCCGTACGCGCGTCTGGTAGGCCCGGTACTGCTGCCCGAACAGGCGCGTCAGCGTGGGCTCTTCATACCAGACGACGAACGCGTGCGTGGCGAGGAGGAACAGGCCCAGGTAGCCAAGCAGCGGCAGCGATCCATAGCAGATCGCCGCTCCGACCAGCGCAAGGCCTGCTCCGATGTACATCGGATTGCGAACATACCGATACGGTCCGACGACCACGAGACGACGAGGCGGATCGAACGGGGCCGGCGTTCCCTTGCCGACTGTCGCGAACGCGAGGATGCACCAGAGCGCCAGCGCGCCACCGGCCACGCCGACGAGAAGTCCCGCGACCTCCCAAAGGCCAAGCCTGGTGGGCGGGACTATTCCGGACGCTTGGAGGATGCGCCTAGGGAGGAAGACCAGGAGCAGGCCGACAAACAGGGTGGCGTAGGTCGCCGCCCGGGCAAGAACGAACGTATGGAGCCTCTGACAAGCGGATCGGGTGCCGGACCCCAGCCTCCACCACTAAGGCGCCGTCAGCGTGAATGGGTCGGACACTCGCTGCTCCAACGGTAGCGGCTCTCCAAATGGATACACCCGATCGTCGTAGGAAGTGAGCACGCCGTACCAGACAAGGCGGTATTCGCCTGGGATCTGCGGCGTGTCAAATTTCGGGTAGACGTTATTTGCAGGATAGCCGGCAAAGAGCTGGAGGTGGCCATGGTACTCTTGGCCTGCCGCGATAACAATCGGTGCACTCAAGCACAAGGGGACAATTGCCGACCACGCCCTAATCCACGCTCCATCGACAAACTTCTCCAATCCGGGCGGTGCGCTGCCGCCGCAGTTGACGACGTAGACAGGCGCCTGGCGCGGGTTCGTAAACACGAAGCCGATCGTTGCCGCATAACCGGTGGAGCCGGCCTCAAGCTGGTAGGCCGCAGCATCTGTCTGAATAGGCGCGGTACCGCTGCGTGGCGCGGCACCGCCGCGTGGCGCCGAGGCTTCCCGACATCCCGACGATGCAGCCAGGAGTAACCAAAGCCAGGTCACAGATTTCATTCTCTCCGCCCTCGAAATCCTGTAGAGCAGGCTGCAGGGGCCGGCGAGGCACCCGGATCTTCGCCGCCGCGTGTCCCCGTACCAACTATACCCCGGCGGAATATTCGGCGTCACGTTGGCGGCGCCTAGCCCCGTCACCTTCAAGCGCTTGTAGACCGCCGCCGGAACGACAAGTCCATGGACACCTTCGCGGCGTGAGCCTAGGACGGACAGGGTCTACTCTTCTTTTCTGAGCCGGGGGTCCGACAGGATCGCCTCGACCTTCTCGATCAGCGACTGCGGCACGTCGATCCGCCGCAGCTTGGCCTTGAGCTCTCGGAGGACGCTCGCTTCGAACGCATGCTCGCCGGCACACTGCGCGCAGGTGTCGAGGTGCTCTTGCACCAGCGCCATCTCGGCGGGCGACAGCTCCCGATCGAGATAGTCGTTGAGCCGCCGGAACACCTCTTCGCAGCTGTAGCGATCAACGGCGTTCATCCGGGCTCCTTGGCCCCCTCGGGGACGACGCCACGCTCCAGCCGTCAACGCGAGCGCCACGAGCGGCGCGAGCAACCGCAGCGACCCCGTCCAGTCCGGGGCGGCGAGCATTGCGAATAGTGTACCTCCGCGGGGTTGCCCCGCAACCGCAGGGCGGACAGCCGGACGGGCGGACGGTTGGACGGGGAGACGTGGTACCAACGGACCGCCTGTCCGCCATCCGGCTTACAATGCGTTTGCGTCAACAACGGTTCCAAGCGCCGCCGCGCCGGGAACCTTTCGGAGCCTCCGCACATTCGCGCGTTGCGGCTCGCGCGTGCGTGCCCGATTCTCCCCCACAACTGTTCGAGAACAGGATCGTCCATGAGCGCTGCGACCCGTTACGAGGCCATCGTCATCGGCGCCGGCCAGGCCGGGGGCCCCTTGGCCGGGGCACTCGCCCGGGCGGGCCGGCGCACCGCGCTGATCGAGCGCGTCCACGTCGGCGGCACCTGCATCAACGAGGGCTGCACGCCAACCAAGACCATGGTCGCGAGCGCGAGGGTGGCGTACCTGGCGCGCCGCGCCGCCGCCTACGGCGTCCGGGCTGGCTCCGTCACTGTGGACATGGCCGCCGTGCGCCGGCGCAAGCGCGACATCGTCGAGAGCTTTCGCTCGGGCGGCGAGCGTCGCATCAAGAGCACCGCCGGGCTGGACCTGCTGTTGGGCGAGGCGCGGTTCCTCGGCCCCCACGCGGTCGAGGTCATGGGCGCGGCCGGGACCGAGCAGCTCGCCGCGCCGCTGATCTTCATCAACACCGGCGGCCGGCCGAGTCGCCCGGCGCTGCCGGGGATCGACGGCGTCCCGACCCTCGACTCTACCTCCATCATGGAGCTGGCCGAGTTACCCGAGCACCTCCTGGTCCTCGGGGGCGGGTATATCGGGCTCGAGTTCGGGCAGATGTTTCAGCGCTTCGGAAGCCAGGTGACGATCGTCCAGCGCGCCGCGCAGCTCGTGCCGCGCGAGGATGCCGACGTCGCCGAGGAGATCCGCAAGATCCTGTGCGAGGACGGTGTGGAAGTGCTGCTCAACACCAAGGCAGCATCGGCCGAACCCGTGGGCGACGGCCGGATCCGCCTCGTCGTACAGAACGGTGGGAGCGAGCGCGCGTTGCTCGGCTCGCACCTGCTGCTCGCGGCGGGCCGGTCACCCAATAGCGAAGCCCTCAACCTGGGGGCCGCCGGCGTCGAGACCGACAAGAACGGCTTCATCAAGGTGAACGAGCGACTCGAGACCAGCGTGCCGGGCGTCTACGCCCTGGGCGACGTGAAGGGCGGGCCCGCGTTCACGCACATCTCCTACGACGACTTCCGGATCATCCGCACGAACCTGCTCGAGGGCGGGAACGCGGACCTCCGCGACCGCCTGGTACCGAACACCGTGTTCATCGATCCCCAGCTCGGCCGCATTGGCCTGAGCGAGACCGAAGCCCGGGCCCGGGGAGGCAACATCCGGGTGGCGAAGCTGCCGATGAATTACGTGGCGCGGGCGCTGGAAATGGACGAGGCCCGGGGCTTCATGAAGGCCGTCGTGGACGCGGACACGGGCCTAATCCTGGGCGCGGCCGTGCTCGGCATCGAAGGGGGGGAGTTGATGGCGGCGCTCGAGCTCGCGATGGTGGGGAAGCTGCCCTACACGGTCTTGCGGGACGCCGTGTTCGCGCACCCCACGCTCGCCGAGGCGTTCAACAACCTGTTCACGACGCTGACGCCCTGAGCGCCCAGGACACGGCGCAGGGCCAGGGGGAGGGGGAGGTCACGCAGCGCCCACGATCCCGCTGTCGACGGCCAGATCCCACAGCGCCCGCTGGAGCAGCCTGCGGGCACGGTGCAGGCGGGACCGCACGGTGCCGACCGGGCATTCGAGCATCGTCGCGATGTCTTGATACGAAAGGTCATCCACGAAGTACAGAGTCGCGACCGCCCGGTACTCCTCCGGGAGGGTCTGCAAGGCGCCAGCGACCTGCTCGGTCTCTAGCTTGCTGAAGAACGTCGCTGCGGGATTCGCAACCACCCCATGCCACCCCGCGGCGGCGGTCTTGGTGTAGAGGTGGAGGGGTGGGACCTCGTCCAGTGAGACCGTGGTGCCCGCGACGCGAGCGCGACGTCCCCTCCCGTAGAACACGTTGGTGAGAATCCGCATGAACCACGCCTTGAAGTTCGTCCCGAGCTGGAAGCCGCCGAAGCCCCTCAGCGCCAGCAGCACCGTTTCCTGCACGACGTCCTCGGCGTCCGCCTGATTCCTCGTCAGGTGCAATGCGGCGCGGTACGCGGTCGGGAGCAGCGGCTTCAAGAGGGCCTCGAACGTGGGTGCGGGCCGATCCGCGAATGTCTCCGGGGCACCGGCACTTGCTGGGAAGGGCGCGGAATGGGTCACGGAGTCCGACCGCCGTCGAGCAGCTCGCGGATCAGGGGAGCGCAGTGGCTGATCGTGACCTGCGCCCGTCCGAGCCGCTTCAACACCGCCACTCCCCTCGTATCCACGAAGCTCACCCCTGCCAGGTCGAGGTCGACCGCGCCGAATTCACGTGCTGCCGCTTGGCACTCCTGCTCCAGCAAGACGGTCCACTCGCCCACGACCCGCCCTTCCACTCGCAGGGTGACCTCTAGGGCGTTGCGTGGAACTCGAGTGAGTCGCAGAATCGGGCTTCTGGTCCGTGTGGGTCGGTCTCTTGAGAGAGCAGGGGCCGTGCCGGGCGCGAGGATCTGGCCGTCTGTTGAGTAACTCGTTGGGGAAAAGACGGTTGAAGCGGACGGCGAGAACGGCAGCGTCGACTGTACAGGGCGTGTCTTCCCAAAATATTGTGACCCTCACAACATGTTGGGAGCCTGGGGAGCGGGTCGCTGGATACCCAGCTTCTTCATCCGAGCCTCAAGCGTCGTAGGCTTCAGTCCGAGCACGCCGGCGGCGCCTTTGGGGCCGCTGACGCGCCAGCCTCTCTGCTCGAGGACCGTGATGATGTAATCACGCTCGACGTCCTCCAGGCTGCGGATGCGGGCCTGCTCGGCGGCAGCCGCCTCGCCCGGCGCCCAGTCGCGCAATTCGAGCGTCGTCCCCTGCGTGATGATGAGGGCGCGCTCGATGACGTTGCGGAGCTCGCGGATGTTCCCGGGCCAATCGTAGGCCATCAGGGCATCGAGGGTGCGCTTCGGCACGGTCTCGATGCGCTTTCCGAGCTTCACGCCGTACTGGAGCGCGAAGTGCCGGACGAGCAACGGGATGTCCTGTTTGCGACCCCGTAGCGGCGGCGTCTCGACCGGGAACACGTGGAGCCGGTAGAACAGGTCGGACCGGAACCGGCCGGCGTTCACCGACTCGCGGAGGTCGTGATGGGTAGCGGCGATGACGCGGACGTCGATCTTGATGGTCCGCGAGCCCCCCACGCGCTCGATTTCCCCCTCCTGGAGCGCCCGCAGCAGTTTCACCTGCAGGTCGAGCGGCAGGTCGCCGATCTCGTCGAGGAAGATCGTGCCGCCGTCGGCGAGCTCGAAGCGCCCGATCTTGCGCGCCACCGCGCCGGTGAACGCGCCCTTCTCATGTCCGAACAGCTCGCTTTCGACGAGCCCCGGCGAGATCGCGCCGCAGTTCACCGTGACGAGCGGCCGGTCGCGACGGCGGCTCAGGCGGTGAATACTGCGGGCAATCAGCTCTTTGCCGGTGCCCGTTTCGCCCACGATCAGGACAGTGGAGTCGGTCGGCGCGACCTGCTCGACCTTGCGGAGCACGACCGTGAGGGCGGGGCTCTCTCCCACGAGGTCTTCAAATCCCTGTTGCGTCTTGATCTCTTCGTGCAGCACGACGTTCTCGGCCTCGAGCCGGTCGCGCAGCTCTGACACCTCGGCGAAGAGTTGCGCGTTGCTGATCGCGATCGCCGCCTGCGCGGACAGCATCTGGAGTACCTGGATGCGAGCGGGCGTGAACGCCCCGGTCGTGAGGTCGTTTTCGAGATACACGACGCCGACCAGGTGGCTCTGGTTCAGCACCGGCGTGCAGAGGATAGACTTCGACTGGTGGCGTGCGATGTAGGGGTCGCTCCGGTACGTTGGGTCATTCGCCGCATCGACGAGCACGACGCTCTCGGATGTCCGCCACACGTAGTTCACGATGGCCGGCGCCAGGTCTCGACTGGCGGCGACCGGGGCTTCCCGGAGGACCTTCACCGCCGGCGTGTCGAGCGACCCCCGGGCCAGTATGAAGGGCTGGCCGTCGTGCTCGAGGATAAGGAAGCCTTTGCGGGCGCCGGCGTTTTGGATCAGGATGCGCATCAGGTTGGCCAACAGCCGCTCCAGGTCGATCTCACCGCTGATGGCCTGCGCCGCCTTCATGACGGTGACGAGGTCGATGCTCGACGCGTCGTCCTGCGTGGTGGACTGCGTGGGGCCGGCGGCGACCAGGCCCTCGGGTCCGAGCCGCGCACTGTCGGCTGCGGATCGGGTCGGCGGCGCCCCGTGGCGTCGCTCGAGGTCGGAGACCTTCGCCATCGCGCCCCATCGGGCGTAGGCGTCCCGCGCCTCCGCCACGAAGGGGGCGGCGACGCGCGCATGCCCTCGCTCGAGCCAGAACCTGGCGTACAGCTCGTTCGCCAGGGCCTGGTGCTGGAGCATGCTCGTCTCCCCGGCGTAGCGAATGGCTCGCTCATACAGGTCCAACGCTGCGAGGGGCCGGCCGGCGATGCGCTCGATCTCCGCCGAGAGCAACAGCCACTGGCAGCGGAAGTTCTCAGGGCAGTTCTCCGCCAAAACCGCAAACGATGCCCGAGCCTTTTCCATCTCCTCGAGGTAGGCCGCTCGCTCGTCGGCGGGGGCGCCGGCGTAGTTCGCGGCCAACGTGAGACAATTCCAGAAATCGAACAGGACAGGCCAGATCGTCCCCAAGAGATGGTGCACAACCCTGCGCGCGCTGTGGGCGGCCTGCAGCGCTTTTCCATACTCGCCAAACAGGTAATAGATCTGGAGCTTGCAGACCGCGTGAAACGTCGTGAAGAACGGGTTGCCGCGGTACGTCTCCACGTACTCATCTTCGTCGATCGTTTCATCCGACAGCGAGAGGGGTGTTCTGGTCTTCCCCTGCAACGCCTGCGCCCAATTCAAGAAGATCTTCAGGGAATCGGCGAAGCCGGCGGCCTTCAGCCGGTTGATCAACGCCACGCTCGGCGAGTACTCGCGCACGAATTGCGCGAGGTCTTGGGTGGCGAGCATCGCCGGCCAGGCTTCCGTGCTGGCGCCGTACGCCGCGTAGAGGAAATCGCCGCTTTCGAGGCCGCTGCGGCAGGCCTCGCGCGCGAAGGGGATGCACGTGTGCATCGGCTGCCGCCAGAGGTTCACGTGCGCGTGGAACTGCTGATGGATCTTCGCGCGCCGCCTGGAGTCGTTGAAGCGCTCGTTCACGCGCAGCGCCAGCTTGCCGAATTCGTAGGCCGACTCGTAGTCACCACGCATCGGCCCGACCGTGATGGCGTGGGTCACGTAGCCGTAGGCGGACTCTTCCACGTTGCCGTGGGTCAGCGAGAGGCGCACCATCGTGGCGGAGATGAGGCGTGCGAGGAGCGCGTCTCCCACGATGTACGCCGAGGCCCAGATGTCGGTCAGAATGTTCATGACCATCCGAACCTCGGGATCGGCCATGACCGGCAGATCCACGAGCGAGCCGATGCTGCGGGGGCCGAGCAACCCCTGAATGGAAGCGATCTCGCGCTCCAGCGCGGCCTGCTTCTCGTCGACCGAATCGGGAAAGGAAACGCCGAAGAGACTCAAGCCGTCTCGAGCGCTGGTCAGGGCATCCGCATAGCGCGACAGGTTCTCGTACTGGACGCTTCGCAGGCGGTAGACCCGCGCCTTGTCCAGCTTGGTCGCCGCCTGCCCGAGGAGCAGCGCGAATTCCCGCTCCGCCTCGTCGAACCTGCCGCACAGATACAGGCACTCGGCGCCCTCGAGGTGCAGGGCGAACGCCAGATCGTAGGCGGACTCCCACAGCGCATCGGTGACGACGCGCATTCCCGCCTGCAGATAGCCCAGCGCCGCTGCGTGGGCGGTCGAGGCCTTGGCCTTCTGCCCAGCGCTCAGGTTCAGCCGCGCGAGGGCCACCCGCTCCGCCTCGTCCGCGATCAGGTCGCTGCCGAGATTGAGGTGTTGGACGATGTCGAAGATCCGCTCGTCGAGCTCGGCGGCGGGACAGTGGGACAACATGAGCTGCCCCACGGTCAGGTGCACCTGCCGCTTGGCCTCGTCGGCGATCAGCGCGTACGCGGCCTGCTGCACGCGGTCGTGGAGGAACCTGTAGGACGCCGACGCGCTCGGCGCCGAACCGGGCTCCTCCCCCCGACCGGCCCCCACCGGGTCGTCGAGCGGGAGCACGAGTCCCTGCTCCATGGCGCCCCACAAATTGCCCGCCGTCACCTCCGCAGTGCTCGCGCTGACGGTCGCGAGGACGGGCAGGGCGAATCGGTTTCCGATACAGGCCGCGAGCTTCAGCGCCTCCTGGGTGCCCGCCGGCAGCTTGCGGATCTTCGCGGCCATGAGGTCCACGACGTTGTCCGTGATGTCCATCCGCCGAATACGGTCGAGATCGAACTGCCAGTGGCGAGCCGCATAGTCGAAGGCGACGAGCCGCTCCTGGTGCAACGTCTTGAGGAATTGAGTGACGAAGAACGGATTGCCGGCGGTCTTCGAGAGCACGAGGTCTGCGAGCGGCCGGGCCCGGTCGCCGTCGGTATGGAGCGTGTCCGCAACGAACTGCGTGAGGTGCGCGGGCGGCAGTGGGCCTAGGGTGATCTCCCGTACGGGCGTGCCGGCGGCGCGGATCTCGCCCAGAGTGAGCGTCAACGGGTGCCGGTCGCCGACCTCGTTGTCCCGGTACGCGCCAATAACCAGCAACCCCTTGAGGTCGGTGTCGGCGAGGAGCGTGTGCAGCAGCGCAAGGGTAGCCGAGTCGGCCCACTGCAGGTCGTCGAGGAAGATCACCAGCGGATGCGCCGGCGTGGCGAACACGCCGAGGAACTGCTGGAACAACAGGTTGAACCGGTTCTGGGACTCCATCGCTCCCAGGAGCGGCACGGGAGGCTGCTTCCCGACGATGAGCTCGATCGCCGGGATGACGTCGATGATCACCTGCGCATTGACCCCGAGAACGGCGAGCAGGGCGTCCTTCCACCCGCGAACCGCCTCCTCGCTCTCCGTCAACAGCTGTTGTACCAGCCCCCGGAACGCCTGCGCCAGGCCACCATAGGGGGCGTCGCGCACCAGCTGCTCGAACTTCCCGAAGATGAAGCGGCCCCGCCGGTCTGTGAGCGACTTGTGGACCTCATGGATGAGGGACGTCTTCCCGATCCCGGAGTAACCCGAAACCAGCAGCAGCTCCGCGCCCCCGCCCGACGCGCGCTCGAACGCCGCCAGGAGCGTCGCGACCTCCCCGTCCCGCCCGTACAGGCGCTGCGGGATGAGGAACCGGTCCGCGAGGTCCGTGCGTCCGGCGACGACGCCCTCGATCCGGCCCGTTGTCTCCCACTCCGCGAGACACCGGGCGAGGTCCTCCCGGAGCCCGAACCCGCTCTGGTAGCGGTCTTCGGCCGTCTTTGCGAGCAGCTTCATCACAATGTCGGAGAGGGGTCCGGGGATGGCGCCGTCGAGCGCGCTCGGCGCCAGCGGCACCCTCGCGATGTGACAATGCACAACCTCCAACGGGTCCGCTGACTCGAACGGCAGCTTGCCGGTCAACATTTCGTAGAGCGTGACCCCGAGCGAATACAAGTCGGTCCGATAATCCACGTCGCGGTTCATCCGGCCCGTCGCCTCGGGCGACATGTACGCGATGGTTCCCTGCAACACGCCGGGTTGTCTCGGTTGCCGTTGCTCGAAGGGCAGCCGCGAAGCGATGCTGAAGTCGACGAGCGTGGCGCGTCCGGTCGGCCGGTCGACGAGGATGTTGTTGGGGTTGACGTCGTTGTGAATGATGCCGCGCTGGTGCAACGCGGCGATGGTATCCGCGAGCTGCACGCCCAGCCGGAGGGCCGTTCGGAGATCGAGCCGCCCGGCGGCGAGGACCGCCTTCAGGCGCTCACCGCCGCCGTCCTCGAGAACGAGTACCACCCGGTCCCCCACCCGCGCTAGGCCGTAGGCCCGGGCTACGCCGGGTAGATCGAGGTCCTTGATCAGCTCGTATTCCCGTTGCAGGCTTGCGGCGGCCGGGAGCGCGTCGACGGACGTCTTGAGGACCACCGGGACGCCGTCGGCTTCACGTCGCCCGCGGTAGACGACCCGCGTGCGGCCGCGATAGACCCCTTCAAGGATGGTGAAGCCGGGAACCTCCATGGGCGCCTCGGGAGGCTGGCGTCAGCCCGCACGCTGAAGAACCGCCTTTCATCTTACTCGCTGCGGGCGGCTCTGGCGAGCCGGCGTGCAGTCCCGCACCCGATTCCCATTGCGGCCCAGGCCCGCACCTTCAGCGGGCGCGGCGTGGCCAGGGCTTCCCACTCACTCTCAGGAGGAGCGATGCAACTCATCGAAACGCAGGAACTCGTACCCGGCTGTCATCGTCCCGAAGTGGTCGAGACGAGCGAGCTGCAGCCGACCTGCCACTCCTGAGGGAGCGGCTCGCGGCACATGAGGGCCCGGGAGCGATCCCGGGCCCGGTTCGTTGGTGGCGGGGAACCATCCGATAGGCGCCCGCATTATAGCCCGGCGAACGGACACCCACACAAAGGAGACCGCATGGCTTCGCGCAGGACCGTTATCGCGATTTCGGCAGCCGTGGTGGCTGTAGCGGCGTGGTATGCCTTCCGGCCCGAGCGCCTCTTCGTCAACAAGACCGTCAGCGAATCCTTTCCCGCGGCGTCGGCCGCGCAGGCCGCCGTGCCCACCGCTCCGACTAGGGTCGCGAGCGGGCGGTTTCACACGAATGCCCATGAAACGAAGGGGCTGGCGGCCGTGTACCGGTTAACCGACGGGAACCGCGTGCTGCGGCTGACCGAGTTCGCCACCTCCAACGGCCCCGACGT
>WNGK01003775.1_pt1 | contig 16349 bp, 15 predicted proteins | sample 5400601 | NCBI WGS metagenome assembly WNGK01 (sample SAMN13153376, study PRJNA577476) | soil metagenome | isolation source: 60 cm soil or saprolite under Garry oak tree replicate 1 | place: USA:California | collected 2016-06-15
GGCCCATCATGCGCAGCACGTCGTGCACCGCACCGGTGTAGCAGTTCATGAGCCGTTGGCTGAGATTGTCCACAGCTATCCGTCGTCCTTGTTACGCGGGTTGATTCTCGCCGGGTACCGGCGCCGTTTCAAAAGAGCTGAAGCTGAGGACTTTCCGCACCGCGTCTCGGCGGTCGGAAAAGCCACGTATCCATCGACGTTCCCTCGCGGTTGAGGCCGAGCCGCTTGCACGCGAGCTCGAAGCGCCGCGCGATCAGGTCGGCGAATTGACCCTCGCCGCGCATGCGCGAGCCGAACTGGGCATCGTTGTCGCGACCGCCGCGTGTCTGCCGCACGACGTTCATCACGTGGCCGGCGCGCAGCGGATAGTGTTGCGACAGCCAGTCGCGGAAGAGTTCCTTCACCTCGTACGGCAGCCGCAGCATCGTCCAGCCCGCGAAACGCGCGCCGCTGTCCGCTGCGGCTTCGAGAATCGCCTCGAGGTCCTTGTCGGTGAGCTGCGGAATGACCGGCGCGGTCATCACGCCGACGGGGATGCCGGCGTCGGCCATGGCTTTGATGGTCGCTAGCCGCCGCTGCGGCGTCGCCGCGCGCGGCTCGAGCTTGCGTGCGAGATCGCGATCGAGCGTGGTGACGCTCACGAAGACGCAGGCAAGCTTCTTCGCCGCCATCGGACCCAGCAAGTCGATGTCGCGCTCCACCAGCGACGACTTGGTGACGATCGATACCGGATGATCGCATGCGGACAAGAGCTCGAGGACCTGCCGCGTGATCTTCCATTCGCGCTCGATCGGCTGGTAGGGATCGGTGTTGGTGCCCATGGCGATCGGATCGCACACGTATCTGGGCTTGGAAAGCTCGGCGGCGAGGAGTTCCGCCGCGTTCGGCTTGGCGAAGAGCTTGGTCTCGAAGTCGAGCCCGGGCGAGAGATCGAGATACGCGTGCGTCGGCCGCGCGTAGCAATAGATGCATCCGTGCTCGCATCCCTGATACGGATTGATCGACTGCGTGAAGGGGATGTCGGGCGAATCGTTGCGGGCGATGATGGTGCGCGAGCGCTGAATCGTCACCGTCGTCTTGAGCGGCGGCAGGTCCTCGTCGCCTTCTGGAAGCGGCACTTGCCAGCCGTCGTCCGCCTTCTCGCGCATATCGCGGCGGAAGCGATTGCCGGGATTGAACGTCGCGCCGCGCCCTTTGTGCGGCGGTTGCGGACCCGATCCCAAGTCTTCAGCCCACCAGCTTCGCGTCCATGGTAATCGTCGCATTGAGCACGCGAGACACGGGGCAATTGGCTTTGGCGCCGCCGGCGATCTCGGCGAATTTTGACGCATCGATGCTCGGCACCCGCGCCCGCGTCATCAGATGGATCGCGGTGATCGTCCAAGCATCGTTAACCTTGTCGAGGGTCACCGCGGCCTCGGTGTCGATCGCCTCGGCGGTAAACCCTGCGTTGTTCAGCGCAAAGGACAGCGCCATGGTGAAGCAGCCCGCGTGCGCCGCGCCGAGCAGCTCTTCGGGGTTCGTTCCCTTGCCTTCGGTGAAACGTGCATTGAAGCCGTAGGGCGCGTCGCTGAGGGCGCCCGATTGTGTCGAGATGCTGCCCTTGCCTTCCTTTAATGTGCCTTGCCAGCGTGCCGATGCTTTGCGCTGCATGTGGGGTCTCCGGGATTGCGACGCGGGATCGCGAGCACCGCAAGTTTAAGCCGTGCCCGCCGCGCGGCCAAGGGGCGGCGCGAGCCACCCGGCGCGGGGCCCCGTGCGTAGCACGGGGATCGACGGGGAATTGCGAGTAGCGGCGCGAGCCACTCGGCGCGGGGCCCCATGCGCCCTTTGCATGGGGATCGACGAGGAATTGCGAGTCGACGCAACGAGGCCGACACGCGCCTTTCTATACTGCGATGATCGTCCTAGGAGGCCAAGGACGCAGGAGGCCGAAACGCCGGTGCACCGCTTCACTTTGTGGTGAATGAGGCCGAGGCGCTATTGAGCTACCATAGCCCAGAGGTTTCTCCGCCAGGCCGACGATGAGCAAGCCCAAGACCACGCACTTCGATACGCTTAGCTTGCATGCGGGAGCGCGCCCCGATCCTTCGACGGGCGCGCGGGCGACGCCGATCTATCAGAGCGCGTCGTTTGTCTTTCCCGACACCGATCACGCCGCGGCGCTGTTCAACATGGAGCGCGCTGGGCACGTCTACTCGCGGATCTCGAACCCGACGTGCGCGGTTCTGGAGGAGCGCATCAGCGCGCTCGAGGGCGGCGTCGGCGCGATTGCGGTGGCCAGCGGGCAGGCCGCGCTGCACCTCGCGATCGCCACCCTGCTCGGAGCGGGCTCGCATATTGTCGCCTCGCGCGCGCTCTACGGTGGATCGCATAATCTGCTCGATTTCACGCTGCCGCGGTTCGGCATCGAGACGACGTTTGTCGATCCCCGCAATCTCGACGAGTGGCGCTCGGCGATCCGCCCGGAAACGCGCCTGTTGTTCGGCGAGACGCTCGGCAATCCCGGGCTCGACGTGCTCGACATCCCGCGGGTCGCCGGGCTCGCGCACGAGCATGGCCTGCCGCTGCTGGTCGACTCGACATTCACGACACCTTATCTGATGCGCCCGTTCGAGCACGGCGCCGATCTCGTCTATCACTCGGCGACCAAGTTTCTCTCCGGGCACGGCGTGGTGATCGGCGGCCTGCTGGTCGACGGCGGGCGCTTCGACTGGGTGAGCTCGGCGAAATTTCCCACGCTGACCGAGCCGTACGTGGGATTCCACGACATGGTGTTCGCGGAGGAGTCGACTACCGCGGCGTTTCTCCTGCGTGCACGGCGCGAAGGCATACGCGACTTCGGCGCGTGCATGGCGCCTATGACCGCGTTCCAGATCCTGCAAGGCATCGAGACGCTGCCCTTGCGCATGCAGCGACACGTCGAGAACACGCGCAGGATCGTGTCATTCCTCGCTTCGCACGCCTTCGTAGGGTCGGTCGGGTATCCCGAGCTTCCCGGGCACCCCGACCACGAGCTCGCGAAGAAGCTCCTGCCGCTGGGCTGCGGCGCCGTGTTCAGCTTTTCCATTCGCGGTACGCGCGATCAGGGTCGCAGATTCATCGAGTCGTTGCGTATCTTTTCGCATCTTGCCAACGTCGGAGACGCCAAATCGCTGGTGATCCATCCGGCGAGCACGACGCATTTTCGCGTCTCCGCCGAAAAGCTGCGCGCGGCGGGAATCGACGAGGGCACGATACGCCTGTCGGTGGGGCTCGAAAATCCGGACGACCTCATCGAGGACTTGAGCCGCGCGCTGCATGCAGCATCGAAGGCGTGATGTAAGCGATGCTATTGAGCGTCAACGGAAGCCCGGTCTACGCCTATACCGGCTCGCGTGCGTTCGATTCAACGTTGGAGAGCGTCGTGTTCGTGCACGGCGCCGGCAACGACCATAGCGTGTGGGCGCTCCAGTCGCGCTACTTCGCGCATCATGGTCGCAACGTGCTGGCAGTCGATCTTCCGGGACATGGCAGGAGCGGGGGCGCTCCCCTCGCTTCGGTCGCGGATATCGCCGACTGGATCGCCGCCTTGCAGGACGAAGCCGGAATCGATCGAGGGGCTCTGGTCGGACACAGCCTCGGATCGCTGGCGACGCTCGACGCGGCAGCGCGCTATCCGTCTCGCGTCAGCAGAATTGCACTCCTCGCCCCCGCGGTGCCGATGCGGGTCGCGGATGCGCTTCTCGACGCGGCGAAGCACGACGACCACCTCGCGTTCGAGCTCATCACCGGCTGGAGCTTTTCACCCGGGCACATCCTGGGCGGCAACCGCCTTCCCGGCGTTTGGATGACGGGCAGCGCGATGCGCCTGATGGAGCGCTCGCGGTCCGGTGCGCTGCATGCGGACCTGCTTGCATGCCATCGCTACGAGCGCGGCCTGCAGATGGCGGCGCAGATCGCGTGTCCGTCGCTGCTCGTTCTCGGTCAGCGCGACCTGATGGCGCCTCCCGCCAATGCCAAAGCGTTGATCGATACGCTCGAGCATCCGCACGTCGCAATGCTTGCGGACTGCGGACACAGCCTCATGTCCGAAGCACCCGATGAGGTTCTGGATGCCTTGCGCGCATTTCTTCTCTAGGAAACCACTACATGAGTCCGTTCGTGGTGAGGCGGTCGAACCATGAACGGACGATCTCCACCTCTTGACTGTCGTCCTTCGACAGGCTCAGGGCGAACGGGCAACTTGTCGGAGCTTTCGTAGGCGATCATCCTGGCGCGATCGCGATCGGGACCACATGGCTCTGTCCCGATCGGCGCCTACGCAGTCGCCCGCCACTTGATCGAGCAGCCGATGCTCGCGGTCTGTTGTGCCGGACCACGCCCGGTGCGCGCGACCTCCAGCATCGCCGCGTACAACTCGCGCGGCGCATCCGGCGCAGGCGAGCGCCCGGCGTTGTCGAGGCGGCCGCGATACTGAAGCTCGAGCGCAGCGTCGAAACCGAAGAAGTCCGGCGTGCACACCGCGCCGTACGACTTCGCGACGGCCTGCGATTCGTCCCACAAATAAGGAAAAGGAAAGCGCATCCTCTCCGCGAGCGCTTTCATGTTCTCAAAGGAATCCTCCGGATAATCCGCGGCGTCGTTGCTGCAGATCGCGACCGAGCCGATGCCCTGCGGCGCGAGATCGCGAGCGTCGCGCACGATCTTGTCGAGAACGGCTTTCACGAAGGGGCAGTGATTGCAGATGAACATGACGAGCAGGCCCTTCGGGCCCCGCACACTTTCGCGCCGGTAGCGCTTGCCGTCGGTTGCGATGAGCTCGAAGTCCGGAGCGGGCCAGCCGAAGTTGCACACCGGGGGCGTTGCTGCCATGACGACCTCCTCGATTCAGAACCTCAAAATGCTAGCATAGCGGCGGCCACCATGAGAGCCCGCCTCTACTGTCCGCTGCCGCTGCGATCGGGCGTCGTAATCGAGCTGCCGCAGCACGCCGCGCATCACGCCGCGCGGGTGTTGCGCCTGCGCGCCGGCGATACGATCACGCTTTTCACCGGGGAGGGCGGCGAATTCGAGGCCGAACTGATGAGCGTCGAAACGCGCGCCGTTCTGGCGCGAGTGGGCGACGAGCACGCGGTCGAGCGCGAATCGCCGCTCGCAGTTACGCTGGTGCAGGGCCTCGCGAGCGCCGAGCGGATGGACTGGATCGTGCAAAAAGCGGTCGAGCTCGGCATCGCGGCGATTGCACCGGTCGCGACGGCAAGGAGCGTCGCGCGACTCGATGCCGCTCGCGCTGCGCGGCGCGAAGCGCATTGGCGCTCGATCATGGTCTCGTCGTGCGAGCAGTGCGGGCGCAATCGCGTACCTGTGTTGCGTCCGCTGTGCGACCTCGCGCAACACCTCGCGCTGGCTTCGGACGCAACGCTGCGCCTGCTCCTCGCGCCCGACGCGCAAGTAACGCTTTGCGCGGTCGCGCCGCCCGATGGAACCGTCGAGCTGCTGGTGGGGCCCGAAGGCGGGCTTGCGCCCGATGAGCTTGCGTCGGCGCAGCGCGCGGGATTTCGTGGCGCCCGACTCGGGCCGCGCATCCTGCGCACCGAAACGGCGGCGCTTGCGGCGATGTCGGCGATGAGCTGCCTGTGGGGAGACTGGCGGTGAGCAGGGTGCATGCCACGTGCGAGCGCCACGAGCAGACGGAGCGTGCGCTCGCACTCGCGGCCGGTGTTGCGCACAACGTCTTTGTGAACCATCATCCGATCCTCGGATTCGCGGCCGATCCGACGCATCTGCCGGACGGCGTCTACCCCGGCAACGCTTCGCTGCAATCGGTTCTGGCCGCGTACGGCGGGGAAGCGCTGTTTCCCTCGAACGTCGATTTTCTTGTTGCCGGGCACAACCACTTGTTCGAGCTCGTGAGCTTCACGACCGCGCACCCGATCCAGCTTATCGCCGGAAACGGCGGCACGTGGCACGACGCGGCGCTTCCGCGTACGCTCTCCCAAGGCGCCGGGGTGGCGCCGGGCGCGCGCGTTGATTTCATCGTGTCGACGAATCAATACGGGTTCACGACCCTCGAGCCCGACCCGCCGGGCGGAGGCAGATGGCGGGCGCAGGCCTGGGACCGCAGCGGCAAGCTCCTTGCGACGTGTACTCTCGCTGGAAGGACAACGCGATGCACACCTTCGATGTTGCAGTAAGCCTTTCGCGCCGTGCCGCAGCGGCTACGATCATCGCGGCGTTGGCTGTGGCATTGCCGGCCGCGGCGCAACAGGCGCCCGACATACCCAGGTTTTCCAGCGCGCAGCCGGGAGGGCCGCCGCCGGGCTGGCAGCACCTTCAGCTCGCATCGTTCAAGAGCAACACCGAATACCGGCTCGTGACCGACGAAGGCGCCGTCGTGCTTCGCGCGACATCGCATAACGCCGCGTCGTATCTGGGGTTCACCACGAGCTTCGATCCGCATCGCTTTCCAATGCTTTCGTGGCGCTGGAAGATCGTTCAGGGCATATCCGACGCCGACACCAACGATCGGCACAAGGAGGATGCGCCTGCGAGGCTCATGGTCTCGTTCGACGGCGATGCGAGCAAGCTGCCTCTCAAGGATCGGGTCGCGTCGTCGGCAGCCAAGTCGATCTCGGGTCAGGCGCTGCCCTATGCGGAGCTCATGTACGTCTGGGGAGGCAAGGTCGCGGTCGGTTCGATCACCACCAGCGCGCACACGTCGCGCATCAAGATGATCGCGGTTGCCGCCGACGACGCCGGCGTCGGGCGATGGCAAAGCTACACGCGCAACCTCGTCGAGGACTACAAGCGCGCGTTCGGCGAGGATCCCGGAAACGTCACGGCGATCGAGCTCATGACCGACACCGACAATACCGGAGGCAATGCCGAGGCGCTCTACGGCGACATCAGCGTTGCGCCGCCGCGCTAGCCGGGGCCTCGGCCGCGACTAGGATGCTGCAGCGAACGCGCTCGATCAGGACCGCGTCCACCGAGCCGCGCCACCAGCGCAGCGCGAACGACTTGCTGCGCGGGTGCCCCAGAATCAGGAGGTCGATCCCCAGTTCGGTCACAAGCTTGGTCAACACGTCGACGGGCTCGCCCACGACCAGGTGATCGATGACGTGTAGGCCCTTGCTCTCGAGCAGCGCGTGCGCGCCTTTGAGATCGGCTTCCATATGCTCGCGCTCGTCGGCCAGCGCGACTTCGGGCACGTACTCTCCGGCGAGCAGGTACGCCGACGGATAGTGCACGACGCCCGCGAGGTGCACCTCGGTCGAGGCGTCGGGCACGAGGCGGACCGCTTCGTCGAGCGCGGACCGCGATTCGGGCGTGCCGTTATAGGCGACGAGTATTTTGCGGTACATGGCACCCTCCTGGCGAATCGCACGCCCCTCGGATCGAAAGCGCGGCAATCGGCGCGGCCGCTGACGTTCATCGTAACCATCCCGGCGCAATCTTGGAAGGCCGGATTGGCCCTTCGGGCTGATTCCTGCGTGCGCGCCTGCTTGCGACCTCATGACTTCGTCATGCGGACAGCGGAAGCGGCGTTCCCGCGATTTCAAGCGCGAGCCCGCGCAGATCCTCCCAGACATTGCCGCGGCCGATCCCCTTCGCGAGCGCATCGAGCCGCGCCAGGCGATTGAGCAGGCCCGGAATGGCGCCCGGCGTCACGCGTTTCGCGGCGCGCTCCATCGCCGCCTGGCGCTTGCCCCAGATGCGCGCCTGCTGCACCGCCGTCGAGGCCGGTGTGCCCGATGCGCACGCCGCGATCACCGCCGCGAGCGCATGCAAGTCCTCGCCCAGTTGCCACAACACGAGCGGCACGCCTTCGCCTTCCGTCTCGAGGGCCGCGAGAATGCGGCAGGCGCGACCCGCATCGCCCCGGAGCCATGCCTCCGACAGCTCGAAGACATCGAAGCGGGCAACATCGGCGATTGCATTCTCGACGGCGGCGGGATCGAGCGTGCCCTCGGGTAGAAGAAGGGCGAGTTTTTCGACCTCCTGCTGCGCGGCGAGGAGGTTGCCCTCGGTGGCGTCGGCAAGGAGTTGCAGGGTCTGGGCGGATGCGCTTTGCCGCTGCCGCGCAAGCCGCGCCGCGATCCATTGCGGCAGCTCGTTGCGCTCCAGTGGATACACGGCGATGGCGACGCCCGTGCGCTCCAGCGCGGAAAACCACGCGGAGTTCATCGCCGAACGGTCGAGCCTCGGAAGCGTGATGAGGGTCAGCGTATCGGCGCCGGGATGGGCGGCGAAGTCCTCGAGCACGCGCGCGCCGTCCGCGCCCGGCTTGCCGCTCGGGATGCGAAGATCGACGATCTTGCGCGATCCGAAGAGGCCTAAGTTTCTGCTCGTCGCGGAGAACGCGTCCCATTTGAAGCCCTGCTCGGCCACCAGCACCTCGCGCTCATCAAAGCCGGCCGCGCGCGCGGCGGCCCGGATCGCATCGCCTGCTTCGATGGCGAGCAGCGGCTCGTCGCCATGCACGATGTAGAGGGGGCCGGGTCCTTTGGCGAGATGCCCCGGCAGCTGACTCAGGCGAAGTTGCATCCGGGCAGCAATCGCGACGCGAGAAAATAACTCTTGCGGACGGCGGTATCGTCAGGCGACCGGTTTGCGCGCCGTCTGCAGCCGGCGGACGATCTGCTGCACGGCGTCGGTCTGCATTTCCCGCCACAGACGCTGCTCCTGCGCTTCCTTGGCCAGCGCCTCGGTGTCGTTGTAAGTATAGCTTCGGCGAACCAGCACCTCCGCGGTCGGAAGCCAGTCATTGCCGTCGCTGTCGTGAACCCGGAACAGCACGCGCTTGGTGAGCAGGAACTCACGCACCTTGCCGCCGCTGGAAAGGGAAAGAATCTGCTTGTTGTCCTCGACGCTGTTGAGATCGAGCACGACCTGCGCCTTGTCCGCGGCGGCGACGAGCTGTGCGGAACCGATGCCCTCCAGCGAGCGCTTGAGCTCGACGGTAAGCGGAATAGCCGCAGGCGAATTGACGAAAACCGTCGAGAAAGCATATTCGGCCTGACCGCGAAGGTGAAATCCGCAAGCGACGAGTCCGCCCAAGAGCGTGACTCCGAGCATACGGAGGAAGCGCGATTGGCGAGCGAACTCGGCGTCCCCGCGCAGGCGGGGATCCAATGTCGCTTGGGAACGCAATACCAGCTCGTCGTCCCCGCGAAAACGAGCCCGCAGGGCGAAGTTTCGAGGAACGGCCAAGCGGGGAACCCGCGTCGTCTTGGGCTCGTCAGTGCGACGGCGCGTCTGCTGGAGTGGTCGCATGGCGGGATGCTTTATTCGATCTTCAGGATACTGAGTGACTCCAGCGCCTTGAGCTCCTGCCCGGGATCGAGCTTGTCGCCTCCTGAATACGTGATCTGGACGGGATAGGCGGAGGTCTGCAAAGGCTTTCCTTCCAGGATGTACTGCTGATTCTTGGCATCGAGAGGCAACATGCCGACGGAGCGGCCCGTCGCGCCGGGTAGCAGCGGACCGCGGATTTGCAGGTCGGGAATCACCGCTTGATGTCTTCCGGAGGTTTCCCGAAACTCGGCTCTCACCGCAAACTGATCGATCGTCCGCTTTCCACGGTTGGTGGCCTGGATCACAAACTTGAGCGATTTTCCGGACGTCGCTCGCGCCGTGTCGTCGGCGATGATCGTCAGATCCTTGACCTCGACGCGGAGATCCGCCTTGGCCGCGGCAAGTTTCTCCTTGAAACTCGTCTGCGCTTGCGCGACCTGCGCCTGATAGCTCCGCTGCAAGTCCAGCGCTTTTGCAACCGTCAATCCGGCGGGCGTCGTCTGCGTGCCGCGGGCCTCGAGCTCATCCAGGCGCGCAATGAAACTCCTGAGCAATATGCGTTCGTCGGGCGCGAGCTTCGGTGCGACGCTATCGGCGAGCGCCTTGCGTGCCGCCGGCGAGGAAGGGATAGTCTTTTCGGTCGGAGCGGAACACGACAACAGACAGAGCACGACAATCGCGCAGAGAGCGTGCCGAGCTCGTCGGCGGGTCATTGCGTTCCTCCCTTATCGCCTGCTCCTAGCGCTCCAGCATCGTCGACGGCAGTCGTGGCTTGTGCCGGGTTCCGACGCAGCACGACGTTCACCAGGCGGTTGGGTACGACGATGACCTTCGGCGCCGCGCTCGCCGCAGCTTGGCCGCCCGCGCCATCCTCCGCGAGCACCTTGCGCACCGCCGCCGACGCGAGCGCTGCCGCCTCGATCGCGCTCTTGTCCGCGTTGGCCGCCACCGTGAGCTTGCCGCGCAACTTGCCGTTGATCTGCAGCACCAGCTCGATACTCTCCTGAGCAAGCGCATCTGCGGCGACCCGCGGCCACGGCGCGTCGACGACGTCTCCGAGGTGCGCCGCGTACCCCAATTCCTCCCACAGCAGGTGCGTGATGTGAGGTGCCGCGGGATTGAGAACGCGCAGGAGCAGCGACAGCCCCTCCCGCGCAAGCTCGGCGCTGGCGTGGGTCGCCTCCGCCGGAGCGGCCTCGAGCGCATTGAGCATTTTCATTGCCGCCGAGACGACGGTGTTGTACTGCATGCGCTGATACGAATTGTCCGCCTGCTTGAGATGCAGATACAGCTCGCGCCGCACGGCGCGCAGGTTGGCGGGCACGTGCGCCCAATCGACCCGCGTCGACGCGCGCGCGAGCGCCTCGGCGCGGTTCTGCGCATACGCCCAGAGCCGTCTCAGGAAACGGTGCATGCCCTCGACGCCCGCGTCGGACCATTCCATCGTCTGCTCGGGCGGGCTCGCGAACATCACGAACAGCCGCGCTGCGTCGGCGCCGTAACGCTCGATGATGTGCTGAGGGTCGACGCCGTTGAGCTTGGATTTGGACATCGTGCCGACGCCGGCGTACTCGACCGGGCCGCCGTCGGACTTGAGCCGCGCGCCCGTGACACGGCCCGAGTCGTCGTGCATGACACTTACGTCGTCGGGCGCGATGTAATCGATGCCGCCTTTGGAATTGCGCCGGTAGTAGATGTGATTGAGCACCATGCCCTGGGTCATCAGGCGGGTGAAGGGCTCGTCGAATTCGAGCATCCCCATGTCGCGCATCACCTTGGTCCAGAAGCGCGCGTAGAGCAGGTGCAGGATGGCGTGGCTGATGCCGCCGATGTACTGGTCCATCGGGTTCCAGTAATCGTTGCGCTCATCGATCATGGTCGGCGCGTCAGGGCACGCGTAGCGCATGTAATACCACGACGAATCGACGAAGGTATCCATCGTGTCGGTCTCGCGCATAGCCTTCGCGCCGCACTTGGGGCACGTGCAGTTGACGAAATCGGAGCGCTTCGCGAGCGGGTTGCCCGTGCCGTCGGGCACGCAGTCTTCCGGCAGCACGACGGGAAGATCGCTTTCGGGCACCGGGACCTCGCCGCACGCCGGGCAATGAATGATCGGGATCGGCGTGCCCCAGTAGCGCTGGCGCGAAATGCCCCAGTCGCGCAGCCGATACGTCACCTGCTTGCCGCCGAGCCCCTTGGACGCGAGGTCGACGGCGATCGCGTCCACTGCCTGGTGGTACGTCATCCCGTCGTATTTGCCCGAGTTGACGCAGACGCCGCGCATCTTGTCTTCGTACCACGCCTTCCAGACGTCGGTCGTGAATGCCTCGCCTTCGACGGCGATCACCTGCCTGATCGGCAGCCCGTACTTCTTGGCGAACGCGAAATCGCGCTCATCGTGCGCGGGAACTCCCATCACGGCGCCGTCGCCGTAGGCCATCAGCACATAATTGCCGACCCAGACCTCGATCTTCTCGGCGCTCAGCGGATGGGTGACGTACAGCCCCGTCCGCACGCCTTGCTTCTCCATGGTGGCGAATTCGGCTTCGTTCACGCCGCCGCGCTTGCATGTATCGACAAAGGCGGAAACCCTGGGATCGTGCTTGGCCGCGTGCGCCGCGAGCGGATGCTCCGCGGCGACGGCACAGAAGGTGACACCCATGATCGTGTCCGCACGCGTCGTGAACACGTATAGGCGCCCGTCACCGATGCGTTTTCCGGTGTCGTCAGGGATGCCGTGTGTGAAGGCAAAGCGCACGCCTTCGCTCTTTCCGATCCAGTTCGCCTGCATGATCTTCACCGGCTCCGGCCACCCCGGCATCCTGCCCAGATACGACAGCAATTCCTCGGCGTAATTGGTGATGCGCAGGTAATACATCGGAATCTCGCGCTTTTCCACCGGCGCGCCGGAGCGCCATCCTTTGCCGTCGATCACCTGCTCGTTGGCGAGCACGGTCTGATCGACCGGATCCCAGTTGACGACTCCGCTCTTGCGATATGCGACGCCCTTTTCGAGCATGCGAAGAAACAGCCATTGGTTCCAGCGATAGTATTCCGGCGCACAAGTCGCAAGTTCGCGCGACCAGTCGATCGCCCATCCCATCGTCTGGCACTGGCGCTTCATGGTCGCGATGTTTTCGTACGTCCATCGCGCGGGCGGCACGCCGTTCTTGATCGCAGCGTTTTCGGCGGGCAGGCCGAAAGCGTCCCAACCCATGGGCATGAGCACGTTGTGCCCGTTCATGCGCAAGTACCGGTACATCATGTCGTTGATGGTGTAGTTGCGCACGTGACCCATGTGCAGCTTGCCCGAAGGATAGGGCAGCATCGACACGCAATAGAACTTCGGCTTCGGCGAGGTCTCGCTCGCGCGAAAGGCCTGGCGCGAAGCCCAGTGAGCTTGCGCAGCAGCTTCGACGTCGGCGGAACGGTACGGTCGCATTCTGGGAACCGATGGGCAAGCAGGCGATTATACCGGCACGGCCGCGGCGTTCGCTCCGCGAAGCCTGCAGGTGCTAGTCGAATCCGGGCGCGAGCAGGACAGCGACGCCGAGCAGCGCAAACACGCTCGCCGCGAACCAGCGCAACAGGCGATAAGGAATTTTCCGCGCGACGACGTTGCCCAGCAGCACCGCGGGAACGTCTGCGATGAGCATGCCGACGGTGGTGCCGGCGACGACGGCAAGGAGATCATCGAATCGCGCCGCGAGGACCACGGTCGCGATCTGCGTCTTATCGCCGATTTCGGCGAGGAAGAATGCCACGACCGTGACTACGAACGCACCGAAACGCTCTTGGTCGCGGCGCGTCGTGCCGTTGCCGGAATCGGGCCGCAGCGCCCACAGTGCAACGGCAAAAAATGACGCGGCGAGCATCCAGCGCAAATACGAGGGCGGCACGGTTCGGCGTACCCACGCTCCGGCGATCCCGGCGAGGGTGTGATTGAAAAGCGTCGCAACGGCGATGCCTCCTATGATGGGCAGCGGCTGCCTCAAGCGTGCGGCGAGCATCAGCGCGAGCAATTGTGTCTTGTCGCCGATCTCGCCGATAGCGATGGCGATCGCCGATATCAGAAAGGCTTCCATGCCGGGATAGGGAGGAGAACTGCGGGCGTATTCGGCCGCTCGTCGGCCGGCGATCGACGTTTGCCGTCCACCGCCGCAATGGGAAGGATGCACCGGACGAGACTGCTAGAATTGTAACCTCCCGGGAACCGAATCGCTGCCCGGCCACCCAATACGGTCAATCGCGTCTCGACTTCGATCATGCGCCGCCTGATTTTGCACACCGCATTCGCCTGCGCAGTTGTCGCGGTGTGCGGCTGGCCGCGCGCGTGCCTGGCCGATGCGGTGCGCACGCCCCACGTCGAGGCCGAGCTTGTCGCCGAGCAAACTGCGCTGGTGCCGGGGCGCCCGCTGACGGTTGCGCTGCGTCTCGCGATGGATCGTGGTTGGCACAGCTACTGGCAGAACCCGGGCGATTCGGGCCTGCCTACGACGATTGCATGGAAGCTGCCGGACGGCGTCACGGCGGGTCCAATCCTGTGGCCTGCGCCGAGCATGCTTCGCGTCGGCCCGCTGGTGAACTACGGATACGAAGGCGAGGTGTTGCTGCCGAGCGAGCTCAAGGCCGTCCCCGATTTCCTGAGCGGCAAGTCGATCACGCTGGCCGCGCGCGCGGATTGGCTGGTGTGCAAGGAAATCTGCATTCCCGAAGGCGCGGACTTGTCGCTGACATTGCCCGTGATCGCCGACGCCGACCGCGTGCAGCGCGATCCGCGCTGGGGCGACGCGTTCGCGCGCACGCTCGCGGCGATTCCGCGGCCGCTCAAGGGCTGGCGCGCTGTGGCAAGCGGCCGGGGGCAGGTGGTCGAGCTCGTTCTCACGCCGGAAACCGGCGCTGCGGTGGCCGATGTCTCGTCCATGCATTGGTTTCCGTTTGTGCAAGGGCAGATCGAAGCAAGCGGGCGGCAGGCCTTCGTGCGCGATGGTCCGGCGATCAAGCTCACGTTGCCCGTGGCAAGTCAGCGCGTCGGGACATTCGATCGCGTCTCCGGCGTGCTGGAGGCCAACCCGAGCATCGGCGGCGCGACCGCGGCAATCGTCGATGTGCCGCTGTCGGGAACGGTCGTTGCGGGCGCATCGACCGCACCGCCAACCGGGACCACCCTTGCGCTGTCATCGCTTGAGGGACACTCGCTATCGCTCGGCGTCGCCATCGGATTTGCGTTCCTGGGCGGCGTGCTTCTCAATCTCATGCCGTGCGTATTCCCGGTGCTGTCGCTGAAGGTGCTCGGCTTCGCGAAGCACCACGAAAACCGCGCTTCGATGCGCAAGCATGGAATCGCCTTTGCCGCCGGCGTGATCGTGTCGTTCTGGCTGCTCGCGGCGTTGCTCGTTGCCTTGCGCGCCGCCGGCGAGCAGCTCGGCTGGGGATTCCAGTTGCAGTCGCCGACGGTGGTCACCGCGCTCGCGCTGCTCTTCTTCGTTCTCGCGCTCAATCTTTCCGGCGTGTACGAAGTTCGTCAATTCGTTCCCTCCTCTGTAGCGTCGTGGAATGCAAGAAACCCGCTGCTCAACGACGCCTTGTCAGGCGCGCTCGCGGTCCTGGTCGCGTCTCCCTGCTCGGCACCGTTCATGGGCGCCGCGCTCGGATACGCGCTGACCGAAGCGTCCTTGTTGACGTGGCTGATATTCACCGCGCTCGGCGTCGGAATGGCGCTGCCTTATGTCGCGCTCGCTTTTTTTCCGCGCTGGAGAACGAGGCTTCCCAAAGCAGGCCCCTGGATGGTGCGGCTCAGGCAATTGCTCGCGTTTCCGCTGTACGCAACGGTGCTGTGGCTCTTGTGGGTGCTGGGCGCGCAGCTCGACAACGATGCGGTTGCGAGGCTGGGCGCAGCCTTGCTTCTGATCGCGTTCGCGCTCTGGGCGTGGCAGGCCATGCGCGCGGGCGGCGCTCGGGCGTGGGGCGCCGTTGCGGCCGCGAGCGTTGCGGGGGCGCTGGCGATTGGCTGGCCGGTCGGAGCCGCGTCGGTGGTGGAATCGAATTCGACCGGGACCAAGCAGGTTGCGCGCGATTCCGGGCCGTGGCAGGAATTCAGCGCTGAGCGCGTATCGCAATTGATCGAAGCAGGACGTCCGGTGTTCATCGACTTTACGGCGGCGTGGTGCGTCACCTGCCAGGTCAACAAGCGCCTGGTGCTCAACAGCGACGCGGTGCATGACGCGTTTGCTAGCCATAACGTGGCGTTGCTGCGCGCCGACTGGACGCGCCGCGACCCTGCGATCGGTGCAGCGCTGGCCGCGCTGGGGCGCGACGGCGTTCCGGTTTACGTCCTCATGAGCCCCGGCAAGGAACCGCAATTGCTGCCCGAGGTCCTACTCCGGCAGGATGTTCTCGACGCAATCGCGGCGCTTCCCAGTGCGCTGCCTGCAATCGCGGTTAAGCCATAGGAGGTTTCATGAACGTCGAAGCAAGAATCTGGAGCATTGCGGCAGGTGCCGCGCTGGCGATGATGCCCTTGCCATCGATGGCTGCATCGGCGGGCCAGGCCGCGCCGGATTTCTCGGTCGCCGACACGCACGGCAACACCGTGCGTCTCAACGATTTTCGAGGCAAATACGTCGTGCTCGAATGGACGAATCCGGACTGCCCGTTCGTGCAGCGGCATTACAACAGCACGAACATGCCGGGGCTGCAAAAGGAGTGGGGCGCGCGCGGGGTGGTATGGCTGTCGATCGATTCCTCCAACCGTGCGAGCCGCGAGTTCAAGACAGCGGGAGAGCTCGACCGATGGATGCAGTTCCACCGCGCCGCGCAGACGCAGGTGCTGCTCGATGCGGATAGCGCCACGGCGAGGCTCTACGGTGCGAAGACGACTCCACACATGTTCGTGATCGATCCCGAAGGCCGCATCGTCTATGCCGGCGCGATCGACGACAAGCCTTGGGCGAGCCCGGAAGAAACGCTGAAGGCCACGAACTACGTTCGCGCGGCGCTCGTCGCCAAGGCGGCGGGCAAGGCCGCCGACCCGGCGAACACGACACCGTACGGCTGCTCGATCAAGTACT
>WNGK01003776.1_pt1 | contig 16345 bp, 8 predicted proteins | sample 5400601 | NCBI WGS metagenome assembly WNGK01 (sample SAMN13153376, study PRJNA577476) | soil metagenome | isolation source: 60 cm soil or saprolite under Garry oak tree replicate 1 | place: USA:California | collected 2016-06-15
TCCTGCTACGCATGGTCACCACGCACTCGGAGCGCTACGGCCAGGACTACTGGGCCGCCTTCGACGCCGGCGTGGCGCCCCATCTGCCCGCGAGTCCCGTCGTGATCGACCTTGGCTGCGGCCCGGGCCTCTTCCTGCGCGACCTCGCCCGGCGCGACCCGTCGATGAGTCTCTACGGCTACGACGTCACGCCGGCGATGATCGTGTATGCCCAGGGCCTGACGTGGCCCGGAGTCACGCCCACGCTGGTGGTCCACGACGTGACCGCCGCCCCGCTCCCCCACGCCGCCGGCGCCGTGGACCTGGTGAGCATGACGTCGGTTCTGCACGTCCTCGACGAGCCGCTGCCGGTGCTCGCCGAGATCCGGCGGGTGCTCTCCCCGCGGGGCCTCTTCCTGCTCCACGACTGGATTCGCCAGCCATTCCAGAGCTATCTCGCCTGGCGTCGGGACGGGCTCGGCGAGACGGGACCCGAGCACCTGGGGCGGGCCTTCCGTCTCTTCCCCGTGCACAACAAGTACACGAGCGAGGACTGGCAGTGGCTACTGGCCGAGGCCGGCTTCGCCATCCGCCACGAGGCGGCGCTCCGCCAATCGCACCGGATGTTCGTCGCCACCACCGCCGCCGCGGCGGGGTGACGCGATGAGGGAGGTCCCGATGGCCCACTGCATCGTCTCCGCCAGGATCGCCTCCGAGAACGCGGGCACATTGGTCGGCCTGACATGAGCGCGCCGCCACCGAGGAACCGACGCCAGGAGATCCAGCTCACCCCCGAGGAGCAGGCCGCCTTCCTCCGCCAGCACCACAAGGCGGCGTTCGCGACCATCGACAAGGATGGATTCCCCCATGTCGTCGGGATGAACTACGTCGTCAAGGACAGCGCCTTCTACATGACCTCCTACGGCAAGGCCCAGAAGGTGCTCAACGTCCGGCGCAACCCCAAGGTGGGGCTGATGGTCGAGACCGGAGACTCCTACGCCGAGCTGCGGGGTGTGATGGTGCGCGGGCACTGCGAGATCATCGAGGACCCCGAGGCGGTGAAGGCGACGTTCGCGTTCCGGGCGGAGGGACGGGACACCAGGGCCGCCACGCCAGGCGCGCTCGCGAGCGCGCCGAAGCGGGTGGTGCTCAAGGTCCTCCCGCGCCGGGTGACGAGCTGGGACCACCGCAAGCTGCGCGGAGGCTACTGAAGACGGAGGCAGACGGCAGCTGTCTCATGGCTCGAAAATGCTAAGCGGAGCCGGCAAGAGAAATTGGTGCCCAAGCGGGTCCAAGGTTCGAGTCCTTGACGGCCCACCAACACTATCGGGCGCTTCGGCGATGAGCCTGAAGCGCCCGATTCATTTCAGGGCACGCGCTACGAGAAGATCGCTTTCCGAACGAGCTCGATTCCCGAAGCCAATACGACGATCAGGACGAGCCGCCGGAACATCAGCGCGGGGACGGCGTCCCGAAACCGCTGCCCGATGACCATCCCCACCGCGACCGGCGCCACCGCGCCCGCGGAGATCGCCAGGTCGGACTGCCGTCGATGATCGGAGCCAGCGCAGCGGCGACGTGCTCGTCCCATTCGGTTTCTAGGCGGCTTGTACTGGCGTGGCGCCGAGAGGTGACGGGTGGAGTATTGCCGGGGACTCGGCGGGACGCGTAACTGGCTCCTGGCGCCAGCGCTGCGCCAGCACGCCGCCCACCATGAGTTGCAGTGGGTGGTAGATCATGATCGGCAGCAGAATCAACGCAAGACCGGGGTGCGCACCGAAGATCAGTTGCGCCATCGGCACTCCTGACGCCAGCGTCTTCTTCGACCCGCAAAAGATCGCGGCTACCTTGTCCTCGCGCGAAAATCCCAGCGCCCTCGCGGCGGCGGACGTGAATCCCATCACCAGCGCAAACAGGGCTGCGCACATGAACGCCACGAGCCCCACCTGCCAAGCGCCGGGGCCCCACCAGACGCCATGAGTGAACGACTCACAGAACGACGTGTACACGAGCAGCAGAATCGTGCCGCGATCGACGAGGCCGATCCTTGCCTTGTGCCGTTTGGCCCACGCGCCGAGCCACGGGTGCAGTCCCTGGCCGATCGCGAGCGGCAGGACGAGCCAGCACACCAGATCGAGTATGACCGGCCCGAGCGACATTGCGTGACCGCTCGTCGTCAGGACCAGCGCCACCCACATCGGCGTGAGGAACGTTCCGATGAGACTCGACAATGTCGCATTGAACACCGCCCCCGCCACGTTCCCACGCGCCGCCGCTGTCAGCGCCACCGACGACGACACCGTGGATGGTAGCGCGCACAAGTAAAAGATCCCGAGCCTCAGCTCCGGCACCACGTGGCCGTCAAGCGCCGCACTGAGCCCGAATCCAATGAGCGGAAATACCAACGACGTGACGGTCTGCACCAGCGCGTGCAGCCGCCAGTTGAGCACGCCGGCGCGCAGGGCGCCGGATGACAACCCCACGCCGTGCAGGAAAAAAACCACCGCCACGCCCGCCTTCGCCAGCGCCTCCGGATGGAGCCACCCTCCATGGGCGCCGGGCCCGGGCACGGCCCACGCGAGCACGATCGCGACGAACATGCCGCCAAGGAACCAGTCGGGTTTCACGGGCGAGGCCATCAGTCCGCTACCTCGGCGCCGACGGCGCGTTGCTCAGCGAGCCACACGACGCCGAATCGCTCGGCGACCCCGTGGACGACGTCGCCCACTTTCAAACGCCGAAGAGTCGCCGCATCGCGGATGACGAGGAAGATGGAGTCTCCCTCGGTCCGCATCGACGCCCCTCCCACCGTCGTGACGATGCCCGAGTTGCCGACGCCCCGCTCGTCGCGCGCGAGCGACACGAGCCGGATCACCGTCACGACGTCCTCCGAACGATCGGCCGCGCTCATGGGCGCGCGGCCGTCCGCATGGCATCATGCTCGAGCAGCATGCGACGCACCAGGTCCGCACGCTGCGTGTCGCCGAGGCGATCGAACGCGTCGGCGATTCGCAGGATCGTGTCGCGCGATCGTTCGGCGCGTGCCCGATGCGCGGCGTGCATATAGATGTGCCGCGCTTCTTTCCGGAAGTAGCCCGACCCGGCGGAGATCTCGGCGAGGCGCGTCGCGCGGTCGCCGACGGCGATCAGTCCTTCGGACCGTCCGCTCCTGACGGCAGCGCCATACGCCTCCCGCCACTCGTAGATCGCCCGGCTCAAGTCCGAGCGTTCGAGTGCGGCGTCGACCAGCGCGATCCGCTGAGTCCACGCAGGCGACGATTCCCGTTCCACGAACACCACGTGATCGAGTCCGAGGACGGCGCTCACGCCAACCACGAGCGCCAGCACGACCGCTCCCGCCAGCCCGAGGCCCCACCTGTTGTCTTTGAGCATTTTGGCCCTCCCTTTCTGAGGCGTATTGATTCCACGTGGCGTACCAATCCCAAAAGTGAAATAAAACGGTTAGTTACACGTATACAGACGGGCGGGTCTTCAGTTTCTGAATAGTCAACTGAGCAGGTCTGAATAGTCAGCTAAGATGCGCGGGTGACCGCCCTCGAGGAGATCCTGGGCTCCAGCGCCGGCATCCGGCGATTGCGCGGACAACTCGAACTGATCCTCAAGCGCGCGGCAACGGCGCCGCGTCCGCCGTCGCTTCTCCTACGCGGGGAGACGGGCACGGGCAAAGGGCTCGTCGCCCGGACCATCCACCGAGCGGGGCCACGCGCCCACGCCCCGTTCGTCGACGTCAACTGCGCGGCGATTCCCGAGAACCTGCTTGAAGCCGAGCTCTTCGGGTACGAGCGCGGGGCGTTCACGGGCGCGAACCAGGCGAAGCCGGGCCTCTTCCAGCTCGCGCATCACGGGATGCTCTTTCTCGACGAGATCGGCACGCTCTCGCCGGCGCTGCAGGCGAAGCTGCTCAAGGTCCTCGAGGACGGCGCCGTCCGCCGCCTCGGCGGCACGCGCGCCGAGCCCGTCGACGCGTGGATCGTCTCGGCCACCAACGAAGATCTCGCTGAAGCGATGCGCGCGCGGAGGTTTCGCGAGGACCTCTACCATCGGCTCGCGTTGCTCTCGCTCGAGCTGCCGCCGCTGCGCGAGCGCGGCGACGACATCCTGCTGCTCGCGGAACGATTTCTCGCGCGCGCGTGCGCCGACTACGGTCTGTCCACGAAGACGTTCGCTCGCGACGCGCGGATGACGCTCGTGGCGTACACGTGGCCGGGCAACGTGCGCGAGCTCGGCAACGTCATCGAACGCGTCGCGCTGCTCGCCGACGAGTCGGTCGTCACCGCGGCCATGCTTGCGCTGCCCGTGACGGCCCCTGTCGACGACCCGCCCGACACGGAGGCTGCCCCGTCGCGGTCGTCACGTGACCAGATGAGCGCGCACCTGCTCGAAGTGCTCACCGAGACGGGCTGGAACATCTCGCAGACCGCGGTGCGTCTCGGCGTCGCGCGCAACACGGTTCTCGCGCGCATGGCGCGCTTCGGATTGAACAGATCCGCGCCGACGCAGACCACGAAATCTCAGCCCCGCAATGACCGCATCGCGGAGGCGACCGCGCCGGCCGATGCGGCAGCTCCACGCGTCACGACCTCGCGGGCAGCCTGGGAGCCGCGCCGCGTGGCGTTGCTCAGTGTGGACGTCGTCGACGGGAGCCGGGTCTTCGACAACATCGTCGGCAAGGTCGAGACGTTCGGAGGCGAGATCGTCGAGCTGGGCCGCAGCGCATTCGTCGGCGCCTTCGGGCTGGAAACGCTCGAAGACGCGCCGGTCCGCGCGGCGCTCGCCGCGCTGGCGATCCTCAAGGCAAGCGAGCGCGCGCGGAGCGACGTCGCGGGACCGCACGTGACGATCGTCGTCCATGTCGGGCATGTGCTCGTGAGCCAGGGCGACGGGACGTGGACGATCGATCTCGAGAGCAAGCGCGCGGCACGCACGACGATGGAGGCGTTGGTGGATGGCGGCCAGATCGATGCCATCGTCGTGAGCGAGGCCGCGGCACCGTTCCTCGAGCGGCGATTCGAGCTCGCGCCGACGGCGAGCAGTCAGGTCGGTGGCGCGCCCGTTCGTCGTCTGGTGCGGCGCGAACCCACCGACTTCGGATTGGGCGGTCGCCCACTCAGCCGGTTCGTCGGTCGCGACGGGGAGCTCCGGCTCGTGACCGATCGCGTGGCGGCCGTAGCGCGCGGCCACGGCCAGGTGATTGGGATCGTCGGCGAGCCGGGTGTCGGGAAATCGCGCTTCGTGTACGAGGTCACGCGGATCGCCGCGATGCATGACTGGCGCGTGCTCCGCGGCGGCGGCGCCTCCCACGGAGCGACGACGCCCATGCTCCCGATCAGCGAGCTGCTGCGCCGCCACTTCGCGATCGAGGACGCCGACACGCCGGAATCGATCCGCGCGAAGGTAAGCGAGGCGCTCCTCTCCCGGCACGAAGAGCTGAGATCGTTGCTCACGCCGCTGCTCGCGCTCCTCGACGTCGCCATCGACGATCCGGCGTGGAGCGATCTCGACCCAAGCCAGCAGCGCCGACGGATTCAGGACGCGGTCAGACAGCTCTTGCGCGACGAGAGCCGGATTCAGCCGCTCCTGGTGATTGTCGAGGACCTGCACTGGATTGATGCGGCGACACAGGCGCTGCTCGACGGCCTGGTCGAGAGCCTGCCCACGATCCGGCTGCTCCTGCTCGTCAATTATCGTCCGGAATACCAGCATCGTTGGGGGAGCAAGACCTCGTACACCCAGCTGCGGCTCGACGCGCTCGCGCCCGAGCGTGCGGGCGAGCTCCTGCATGCCCTCCTTGGCGACGACCCGGGGCTGGAGCCACTCAGGCACCTCCTGATCAAGCGCGGCAATCCGTTCTTCATCGAGGAGAGCATCCAGACGCTGGTGGAAACTCGGACGCTCCTCGGTGAGCGGGGCGCGTATCGACTGACCCGGCCGATCGAGGCGATTGAGATTCCCGCCACCGTGCAGCTGATCCTGGCGGCGCGGGTCGCGCGGCTGGCGGCGGCAGACAAGCAGTTGCTCCAGACGGCGTCGGTCATCGGCAAGGACGTGCCCTTCGCGCTGCTGCATGCCGTGACGGACGCCGGAGAAGAGGACGTGCAGCGGGGACTCGCACGCCTGAATGCGGCAGAGTTCCTCTACGAGACGCGCCTCCCTCCCGATCCCGAGTACACGTTCAAGCACGCGCTCACCCACGAAGTGACGTACGGGACCATGCTCGAGGACCGGCGCACGGATCTCCACGGCCGCGTCGTCGGTGCCATCGAACGCCTCCATCCGGATCGGCTGACCGAGCACGTCGAGCGGCTCGCTCACCACGCCGTGCGAGGCGAGGTGTGGGAGAAGGCCGTCACGTATCTCCGTCAAGCCGGGAGCAAGGCCCTGACGCGCTCGGCCACCAACCGTGAAGCGGCGATGTGCTTCGAGCAGGCGCTGACGGCGCTCGGGCATCGGCCCGAGAGCCGCGAGACGCTGGAGCTCGCCATCGATCTTCGCATCGATCTCAAAGCGTCCATTCTCGTCTTCGGAGAATTCGACCGCGTCATCCGGTCCCTTCGCGAAGGCGAGCGCCTGGCCACGACGCTCGGCGATCCACGGCGACTGTGCCAGCTCTACATGCACATGTGTCAAGCGCTGGTGCTCGCCGGGAATCCGACGGAGGCGCTCGCGTTCGGTCGGAAGGCCCTGGCGCTCGTCGAATCGGTCGAGGATCTCGCAATCAAGGTGGCGGCGAATCTCTACTTCAGCTCGGCGCTCTTGTGGACGGGCGCACTGCGAGAGGCCGAGGATCTTCTTCTGAAGGTGCTGAAGGTGCTCGACGGTGAGCTGAGCCGGCAGCGGTTCGCCCACACCGGATTTCCCGCCGTGACGGCGCGCAGCTATTTGACCCTGGTGTACGCCGACCTCGGACGGTTCGACGAAGGTATCGCGTGCGGCGAGGAAAGCATCCAGCTCGCCGAAGCGGTCGATCATCCGTACTTCGTCCTGGCTGTCACCGTGTATCTCGCGCAGCTCCAGGTCGCGAGAGGCGCGTTTGGTGAGGCCGTCGGCTTGCTGGAGCGCACGGCGCCGCTGGCGCGCGATCGCAGCCTCTTTTCCCTGGTCCACGCTGGAACTCAGGGGTACGCGTATGCGTTCTCGGGGCGGCCGGCCGAGGGCATCCCGTTGCTCGAGGAGAGCCTACGCGCCCTCGAAGCCATGGGACACACGGTGGGACAGTCGGTCCAGTTCGTCTATCTCGGCGCAGCGTACGCGCTCACCGATCGGCTCGACGACGCTCTCGCGGCGGCCGGGCGCGCCCTCACCGTCTCGCGCGACCACGGTCACCGTAACGCCGAGGCCAAGGCTCTCCGGCTCCTCGGCGATATCTCAGCCCGCCGCGATTCGATGGAGGGAGCCGAGCGTCATTATGGCGATGCGCTCGGATTCGCCGAAGAGCTCGAGATCCGCCCACTCATCGCGCACTGCCACGCCGGTCTCGGACGGCTCTTCGAGCGCGCGGGCGAGCGCGAAGAAGCACGCCGGCATCTCACCGCCGCAACGGCGATGTATCGCGAGATGGACATGACGTACTGGCTCGAAAAGGTCAGCGACGGGTGACGGCCCTCGCGGACATCGTCGGCGACAGCGCCGGCATCCGGCGGCTGCGGGACCAGCTCGATCTGATCCTCAAGCGCGCAGCGACGGCGCCGCGCCCCCCGTCGATCCTTCTTCGCGGCGAGACCGGCACCGGCAAGGGGCTCGTCGCGCGTACGCTCCATCGCGCGGGCCCACGGGCGCGCGGGCCGTTCGTCGACCTCAACTGCGCGGCGATTCCCGACAACCTGCTCGAAGCGGAGCTGTTCGGCTACGAGCGCGGCGCGTTCACCGATGCGCGCGAAGCCAAGCCGGGCCTCTTTCAGCTCGCGCATCGCGGGACGCTCTTCCTCGACGAGATCGGCATGCTCGCGCCCGCGCTGCAAGCGAAGCTGCTGAAGGTGCTCGAGGACGGGGTCGTCCGCCGTCTCGGCGCCACGCGCGCTGAGCCGGTCGACGTGTGGATCGTGTCGGCCACCAACGAAGACCTGTCGGAAGCAATACGCGCGCGAAGGTTCCGCGAAGACCTCTACCATCGTCTCGCGTTGCTCTCGCTCGAGCTGCCGCCGCTGCGAGAGCGCGGCGAGGACATCCTGCGGCTCGCGGAACGATTCCTCGCGCGGGCGTGCGCCGACTACGGTCTGCCGCCGAAGACCTTCGCCCGTGATGCGCGCGCCGCGATCGCTGCGTACGCGTGGCCGGGCAACGTGCGGGAGCTCGGCAACATCATCGAGCGCGTCGCGCTGCTCGCCGACGAGTCGGTCGTGACGGCGGCCGTGCTGGCGCTGCCCGTGACGGCCCCGGTCGCGGAGCCGCCCGACACGGAGCCGGTGCCGTCGCAGTCGTCACGTGACCAGATGCGTGCCCACCTGCTCGACGTGCTCACCGAGACGGGCTGGAACATTTCGCAGACCGCCGTGCGTCTGGGCGTTGCGCGGAACACGGTCCTCGCGCGCATCACGCGCTTCGGATTGAACAGATCCGCGGCGCCCCAAACCACGACATCTCGGGCCCGCGACGAGCGGGTTGCGGAGGCGCCGCCGTCGACCAATGCGCCGGTCCCGCCCGTCGCGGCGTCGAGAGCAGCCTGGGAGCAACGCCGGCCGGCGCTGCTCCGTGTAGACCTTATCGAGGCGCGCGGCGCGCTCGATAACATGATCGGCAAGGTCGAGACGTTCGGCGGCGAGATCGTCGAGCTGGGCCGCAGCGCCTTTGTGGCCGCCTTCGGCCTGGAAGCCGTCGAAGACGCGCCGGTGCGAGCGGCGTTAGCGGCCCTCGCGATCCTGAAAGCGGCGGAACGCGCGAAGGGCGACGGCGGCGCGGGAGTGCGCGTGAAGATCGTCGTGCATGTCGCGCCGGTTCTGGTGAATCAGCTCCACGGCGCCGGAACCATCGATCTCGAGAGCAGACGGGCGGCGTGGACGACGCTCGAGGCGCTCACGGGCCTCGATCAGGTCGACGCCATCGTCGTGAGCGAGGCGGCGGCGCCATTTCTCGACCGCCGGTTCGAGCTCACGCCCGCGGCGCCGGGTGATGCGCGCGGGGTCCCGTTCCGGCGGCTGACGCGACGCGAACCCACCGGATTCGGATTGGGCGGGCGCCCGCTCAGCCGGTTCGTCGGCCGCGACGCGGAGCTGCAGCTCGTGACTGGTCTGCTGTCCAGAGCCAGGCGCGCTCAGGGGCAGGTGATCGGGATCGTCGGAGAGCCGGGTGTGGGCAAGTCGCGCTTCACGTACGAGCTCACGCGTCTCGACGCGACGCAAGGCTGGCGCGTGCTCGGCTGCAGCGGCGTATCCCACGGATCGGCGACGCCCTGGCTGCCGATCAGCGATCTACTGCGACGGTACTTCGGGGTCGAGGACGCCGATGAGCCGGAGATGATCCGCGGAAAGGTCACGGAGACGATTTTGTCCCGCCACGAGGGACTGAAGCCATTCGTCACGCCGCTGCTCTCGCTGCTGGATCTCACCGTCGACGATCCGTCGTGGGGAAATCTCGATCCACCGCAGCAGCGCCGGCAGATCCAGGATGCGATCAAACGTCTCTTGCTGGACGAGAGCCGGATTCAGCCGCTCTTGTTGCTGATCGAAGACCTGCAATGGGTCGACACCGAAACGCAGGCCCTGCTCGACGGCCTGGTCGAGAGCCTGCCCACGGCCCGGGTGCTCCTCCTGGCCAACTACCGGCCCGAGTACCAGCATCGCTGGGGAAGCAAGACCTACTACAGCCAGCTGCGGCTCGACGCGCTCCCGCCCGAGCGTGCGGTCGAGCTCCTCCAGGCCCTCTTGGGCGACGACCCGGGGCTGGAGCCGCTCAAGCGCCTGCTGGTCAAGCGCGGCAATCCCTTCTTCATCGAGGAGAGCACGCGGGGGCTGGTGGAAACGGGCGCGCTCATCGGGGAGCGCGGCACGTACCGCCTGACCCGGCCACTCCACACGATCGAGGTCCCGGCCACCGTGCAAATCATCCTCGCGGCCCGCATCGAGCGGCTGTCCGCGGACGACAAGCAGCTGCTGCAGACCGCTTCGGTCATCGGCAAGGACGTGCCCTTCGTGCTGCTCCATGCCGTGGTGCAGGCGCTGGAGGAGGAGGTGCAGCGGGGGCTCACGCATCTGCAGGCGGCGGAGTTTCTCTACGAGACGCGGCTCTTTCCGGATCCCGAGTACACCTTCAAGCACGCACTGACTCATGACGTCACCTATGGCACGTTGCTCGAGGACCGGCGCAACGCACTTCACGCGCGCATCGTCGGCGCCATCGAACGTGCCTACCCGGACCGGCTGACCGAGCACGTCGAGCGGCTCGCCCATCATGCCGCGCGGGGCGAACTGTGGGAGCAGGCGGTCACGTACCTGCGTCAGGCCGGCGCCAAGGCACTCGCGCGATCGGCGAACCGCGAAGCCGCAGGGTACTTCGAGCAGGCGCTGACGGCCCTGCAACGCTTGCCCGAGACCCGCGAGAGGATGGGGCAGGCCATCGATCTTCGTTTCGATCTGAGAACTGCACTCTTCCCGCTCGGCGAATTCGAGCAGACGCTCGGCTTTCTCCGCGAAGCCGAGGCCCTGGCGAGGACGCTCGACGATCAACGGCGACTCAGCCGGCTGTCCGTCTATCTGTGCCAACACTTCATCTTGACTGGCCATCCGGAGGAAGCGCTCGGGTTCGGCCAGAACGCCCAGGCCATCGCGGACTCGCTTCGAGATGTTTCGCTCCAGGTGACGGGAACACTCTACTTCGGCGCGGCCTGCCTCTACGTGGGTGACTATCGACAGGCCGAGGATCGTCTCCTCAACGTCCTGCAGTTGCTCGAAGGTGACCTGAGCCGGGAACGCCTTGGCCTCGCCGGATTTCCTGTCCTGATGGCCCGCAGCTATTTGACGTGGACTCTCGCCGACCAGGGAAAGTTCGTGGAAGGGATCGTCCAGAGCCAGGAAGGCCTCCGCTTCGCCGAGCCGCTCGATCACCCCTACAGCCTGGTCGCCACGTACTGGACTCTGGCCTGTCTCCACATCACGAGGGGAGAGATCGGCGATGCCGTCCGCCTGCTCGAACGCGGGCTGACGCTGAGTCGCGAGTGGAACCTGACCTTCTTTTCCGTGCAACAGACGGCGACTTTGGGCTACGCCTACACGCTCTCCGGGCGAATGGGTGAAGGCATCCCGTTGCTGGAGCACGCGCTGAGCGCCGGTGAGACGATGGGATTCGCGATTTATCAGCCGCTCTACCTGGTGTATCTGGGCGAAGCGTACGTCCTCGCCGACCGGCTCGAGGACGCGCTCGACTTCGCCGGGCGAGCCCTGACCCTTGCCCGCGAGCGCGGTCAACGCGGCTGCGAGGCGTTGGCCCTGCGGCTCCTCGGCGAGGCCACCTCCCGGCGCGGACCTCCGGAGCACGCTGAGGGCCACTACGGGGACGCGCTCGCGCTCGCCGAGGAGCTCGGAATGCGGCCACTCATCGCTCACTGCCACGCCGGTCTCGGACGACTCTGCGAGCGCGCGGGCAAGCGCGAAGAAGCCCGCCGGCATTTCACCACCGCACAGGCGATGTATCGCGAGATGGACATGCCGTACTGGCTCGAGAAGGTCAGCGACGGGTGACCACTCTCGCGGAGATCATCGGCGACAGCGCCGGGATCCGCCGATTGCGCGAGCAGCTCGAACATGTCCTGAAGCGCGCCGCGGCAGCGCCGCGCCCACCAGCCATCCTCCTGCGCGGCGAGACGGGCACGGGCAAGGGCCTCTTCGCGAGGACGATCCATCGCGCCGGCCCGCGGGCTCGTGGCCCGTTCGTCGACATCAACTGTGCGGCGATTCCCGAGAACCTGCTTGAAGCCGAGCTCTTCGGTTACGAGCGCGGGGCGTTCACGGGCGCGAACCAGGCGAAGCCGGGCCTCTTCCAGCTCGCGCATCACGGGATGCTCTTTCTCGACGAGATCGGGATGCTTTCGCCCGCGCTGCAGGCGAAGCTCCTGAAGGTCCTCGAGGATGGTGTCGTGCGCCGGCTCGGCGGCACACGTCCCGAGTCCGTCGATGTGTGGATCGTGTCTGCCACCAACGAAGATCTGACGGAGGCGATGCGCGCGCGGAGGTTCCGCGAAGATCTCTACCATCGTCTCGCGTTGCTCTCGCTCGAGCTTCCGCCGCTGCGCGAGCGCGGCGCGGATATCCTCCTGCTCGCGGAACGATTCCTCTCACGCGCGTGCGCCGACTACGGTCTGCCTTCCAAGACATTCGCCCGTGATGCGAGGGCGGCGCTGGCCGCGTACGACTGGCCGGGCAACGTGCGAGAGCTCGGCAACGTGATCGAACGCGCCGTACTGCTCTCCGACGAATCGGTCGTGACCGCTGCCATGCTTGCGCTGCCAATGACGGCCCCTGTCGATGACCCGCGCGAGACAGAGCCTGCGCCGTCGCAGTCGTCCCGTGAACAGATGCGCACGCACCTGCTCGAGGTGCTCACGGAGACGGGCTGGAACATCTCGCAGACCGCGGTGCGTCTCGGCGTCGCGCGCAACACTGTGCTCGCGCGCATCGAGCGCTTCGGGCTGAAAAGATCCGCGGCCGCCGCGCCCGCCGAATCTCGAGAGGGCGCTGCGACACACATGACGCCGGCGCCTGCACCAACCGACGTCGCGGTCTCGCGCATCTCAACGTCGCGCGCGGCGTGGGAGCCGCGCCGCATCGCGCTGCTTCGCGTCGACGTTGACGGAAGCCGTCACCTCGACGCGCTCGTCGCCAAGGTCGAGACGTTCGGCGGCTATGTCGTCGAGCGTGGTCGCAGTGCGCTCGTGGCGGCGTTCGGCCTGGAAGCGATCGAGGACGCGCCGGCGCGCGCTGCGCTCGGGGCGTTGGCGATCCTGAAGGCGAGCGAGCGTGCGAAGAGCGACGACGGCGCGGGACCGCGCGCAAAGATCGCGGTGCACGTCGCGCCAGTCCTGGTGAGTCAGCATCAGGGCGCTCCCACCATCGATTTGGAGAGCAAGCAGGCGGTCTGGGCGACGATCGAAGCGTTGGCCGGGCTCGATGCGTTCGACACGATTGTCGTCAGCGAGGCGGCAGTGCCGTTTCTCGAACGCCGGTTCGAGATCAGTTCGGCATCGGTGAACGACGCGATCCCATTCCGGCGCCTGACGCGACGCGAGCCCACCGGGTTCGGATTGGGCGGCCGCCCGCTGAGCCGGTTCGTTGGTCGCGACGCCGATCTCCAGCTCGTGAGCGATCGCGTGGCGGAGGCAGCCCGGGGGCACGGACAGGTGATCGGGATCGTCGGGGAGCCGGGCGTCGGCAAATCGCGCTTCGCGTACGAGCTCACGCGTATCGAGGCAACGCATGACTGGCGCGTCCTTCGCTGCGGCGGGGTCTCACACGGATCGACGACGCCGTTTCTCGCGGTCGGCGATCTTCTGAGGCGCTACTTCGCGATTGACGATGCCGACGGGCCGGAAGCGATGCGGGAAAAGGTCACGGAGACGATTCTGTCCCGCCACGAAGAGCCAAAAGCATTGCTCGCGCCGCTGCTCTCACTGCTCGATATCGTCGTCGACGATCCGGCGTGGAGGAATCTCGATTCCCCGCAGCAGCGTCAACGGATCCAGGAAGCGGTGAAGCACCTACTGCGCGACGAGAGCCGGATGCAGCCGCTCGTGGTGATCGTCGAAGACTTGCACTGGATCGATGCCGAGACGCAGGTCGTGCTCGACGGTCTCGTCGAAACCCTGCCCACGGCTCGGTTGCTTCTGGTCGTCACCTACCGACCCGAGTACGAGCATCGGTGGGGGAGCAAGACGTACTACAGCCAGCTGCGGCTCGGTGCGCTCTCGCCTGAGAGTGCGGGCGAGTTCCTCGATGCGGTTCTTGGTGAGGACTCGGCGCTGGAACCCCTCAAGCGATTGCTGGTCAGACGCGGGAACCCCTTCTTCATCGAGGAGAGCATCCGGGCGCTCGTCGAAACCGGCGCGCTTGTCGGCGAGCGCGGCGCGTATCGACTGGCGCGACCGATTCAAGGCATCGAGATCCCGGCGACCGTGCAGATCATCCTCGCGTCCCGGATCGAGCGGTTGTCCGCGGCCGACAAACAATTGCTCCAGACGGCATCGGTTATCGGCAAGGATGTGCCTGTCGTGCTGCTGCACGCCGTCGCGGGCGCGGACGAAGATGGCGTACAGCGCGGACTCGCGCGCTTGCGAGCGGCCGAGTTTCTGTACGAGACGCGGTTCTTTCCAGACGCCGAGTACACCTTCAAGCACGCGCTCACTCATGAGGTCGCCTACGGCACCCTGCTCGACGACCGGCGTCAAGATCTCCACGCACGCATCGTCGGCGCGATCGAACGTAGCTATCCGGACCGGCTGAGCGAGCACGTCGAGCGACTGGCTCACCACGCGGCGCGAGGACAGTTGTGGGAGCGTGCCATCACGTATCTGCAGCAGGCCGGCGTCAAGGCGGCAACGCGGGCGGGCTACCGGCAAGCGGCGACATGTTTCGAGCAGGCGCTGGCTGCGCTTGAACATCTGCCTGACGGCGTCTCCACGTCGAAATGCGCCATCGAACTTCGCCTGGACCTGAAAGGTGCGCTCTTTCCGCTCGGCGAATTCGCCCGGATCTTCGAGTATCTCCGCGGCGCCGAACGCTTCGCCTTATCGCTCGACGATCGAAGACCTCTTTGTCGGCTGTACACCGATCTTTGTCATACCGTCGGGCTCGCGGGGCATCCGAAAGAGGCAATCGTGTTCGGCGAAAAATCCCGAGCGATCGCCGAGTCGCTTGGAGATGTTCCGCTTCAAGTGATGGCGAATACGTACCTTGGGGGAGCGTACCTCCGGACAGGGGACTATCGACGTGCCGAGGATCTTCTCGCACGGGTGTTGCACTTGCTCGAAGAGTCGGACGGAGTCGCCGTAACCGGATCTGCTGCCGCGACTGTGCGCGGCTATTTGACGATGATCTTCGCCGACTGGGGACAGTTCGAGCAGGCGGTCACACATGGACGGGAAGGTGTCCGCCTCGCCGAGCAACGCAACCAGCCGGTCGCCCTGGCCAACATTTGGTGGCTTATCGCCTATGTCCACGTGGAGAGACGAGAGATCCAGGACGCCGTCGGCCTGTTCGAACGCGGGCTGGCGGTGAGTCGTGAATGGGATCTGTCGAACTTCGTCGTGTTTTACTCAACGGGCCTGGGCTACGCGTACGCGCTTTCAGGGCGAGTGGCTGAAGGTATCCCGCTGCTGGAGCGCGCGGTGAGCGCCTACGCGACGATGGGACATCGATTCAGCCATGCGATCGCCACGGCGTATCTGGGTGAAGCGTACTTACTTGCGGGTCGGCTCGACGACGCGCTCGAATTCGCGGGCCGAGCGCTGACCATGGCCCGCGAGTGGGATCTCCGCTGCTGGGCGGCGAGGGCGCTCCATCTTCTCGGCGTCGTCACGGCTCAGCGTGGTTCCCTGGGGCACGCTGAGCGCCACTTCCGCGACGCGCTCGCGCTCGCCGACGAGCTCGGCATGCGACCGCTCGTCGCGCACTGCCACGCCGGCCTCGGGCGGCTCGTCGAGCGCGCGGGCAAGGACGAAGAAGGGCGGCAACATCTCACGACCGCCAGGACAATGTATCGCGAAATGAGGATGACGTACTGGCTTGAGAAAGTCAGTCACGCGTGACCGCACTCGCGGATGTCATCGGTGACAGCGCTGGAATCCGGGCGACCTGCTTTGGGAGACAGTCCGGTGCGTGATGTTCTGGCCATTGGGGACACGGTCAAGATCACGCTGAAGATCAAGGATGACGGCTCCTATACCGGAAGCCCTTCGCGTGGCAATCCGTTTACCGGGCAACTCTCATTGAACGGCGGGCAGGTTTAGTTTCAATCCTCACGACCCGCAAACGGGACCGTAATCCTCCTCGAAGGGGACGGCAAGCGAGTCCTACGTTTCACAACGACTGAAGGCTCGACCGACTTCATTACCGTCAAATGAGGCTCAGGGGCCTCTGTGCCGTCGACTCCTCGGGCGGCCGGTGTCCGAGTCTGTAATTTCTTTTCCCAATCTAACGCTCAAGTTCGCTCTATCGGAGACAGGATTGTATATTTTCTGCGCGCGCGCGAGTTTTTGCTCGCGAAACTGTCAAACCGGCCGACACGGGTGGCGGCACGCACGAGTGAGAATTGCGTCGGCACTGCGAGCATCACAGGACTCTCGCCGTGAACGCCGAGCGCGTTGATGGAACTTCGTCGAGCGCGCCCCTAGATCTGCTGACCGTTGCCGCAGTTGCAGAGCCTC
>WNGK01003777.1_pt1 | contig 16345 bp, 18 predicted proteins | sample 5400601 | NCBI WGS metagenome assembly WNGK01 (sample SAMN13153376, study PRJNA577476) | soil metagenome | isolation source: 60 cm soil or saprolite under Garry oak tree replicate 1 | place: USA:California | collected 2016-06-15
CCGAAGGGCTACATCCTCACGAACTCCCATGTGATCACGAACGCGGGCGAGGGAAGCGGCAAGGTCGGGGCCGCGGACCAGTTGTTCGTCGAGTTCCAGGACCGGGATCGCATCGCGGCGAAGGTCGTGGGCTGGGACATCTACGACGACGTCGGGCTGATCAAGGTGAATCCGGCCGACCATCAGCTCAACCCGGTGCCGCTCGGGGATTCCGCGCAGGTGAAGGTCGGCGAACCGGTCGCGGCAATCGGAAGTCCGTTCGGGAACGTCAACTCGCTCAGCGTGGGCGTGGTGTCAGCAACAGAGCGCTCAATCGACTCGCTGACCTCGCAGTACAGCCTCGTCGACGCCATCCAGACCGACGCCGCGATCAATCACGGAAACTCGGGCGGGCCGCTCTTCGACGCACGCGGCCGGGTGATTGGAATCAACGCCCAGATTCGCAGCGACTCGGGCAACGCCGAGGGCGTCGGCTTTGCCGTGCCGATCGACTCAGCGCGGCGGTCGATGACGCAGCTGATCGCGGCCGGCCGTGTCTCCTATGCCTACGTTGGGATCGAGACGGAAGACCTGATCCCGACGATCGCGAAGCGGCTCCACTACCCGGTTTCGCACGGCGCCGTCGTCACGAAGGTCAATCCGGGCACACCGGGCGCCGAGGCCGGCCTGCAGGCCGGAACCGTCAGCCGGCAGCTGCTCGGTGCGCCATTCATCAGCGGCGGGGACGTGATCGTCTCGATTGCCGGCCACCCGGTCGGGAGTGCCGAAGACGTTGTCCGCGTGGTGACGGAGCAGCTCTTCCCGGGGCAGTCCGTCCCTGTCACCTTCTTCCGCGCAGGGCGACGGCATCAGGTCACCCTCAAGCTGGCGCAGCGGCCGGCGAGCCCCGGCTGATCCGGCGTGGCGAGAGGTTAGGGCCGTTGCGGAGAGGGAAGAGGGCCTCGATGGGCTCCCCAGACCGAATGGTCCGGCTGACGATCCCGGCGAAGGCTGAGTACATCACGCTCGGCCGGCTCGCCCTGACCGCGATTGCGCGGGTTCGGCCGCTCTCGGAGGAGACGCTCAGCGACCTGAAGCTCGCACTGACCGAGGCCTGCACCAATTCCGTGCGCCACGCCTACCGTGAAGGCCGCGCCGGCACGGTCGAGATCGTCTACCAGATCGAGCCCGACCGGCTGGTCGTCGAGGTTGCCGACGATGGTCAGGGTTTCCAGCCCGCGGACCTCGGCGGCGGGGGCAACGGCGACCTGAGCGAAGGGGGCCTTGGGATCGCAATCATCCGGGCGGTGGCCGACGAAGTCGAGATCGACGAGCGCGAGTCGGGAGGATCACGGCTCCGCTTCGTGAAGTTCCTCGGCGAGTAGCCACTATTCTCCGCGCTCTCGCCACCTGAAGACACCCCCGGGTCCCCACATGCTCCAGCTCATCAACGTCGGAAACAAGTCGCTGCTGGACTACGGCACGATCGCGTCGCGCGGCCTGATGGAGGAAATCCGCAGGCTCGCAGCCCAGCTGGAAGGCAAACGCGTGCTGCACCTCTCAGCGACTGCGTTCGGAGGCGGAGTTGCCGAGATCCTCTACGCCCTCGTTCCCTTGATGCGCGACGCCGGGCTCGACGCCGAATGGCGAATCATCCGCGGCGCCGACGAGTTTTTCGCGGCGACGAAGACGATCCACAACGCCCTGCAGGGCTCACCCCAGGGGCTGACGCCTGAACAGGAGGAGGTCTTCCGCCGCTACAACGAGGAGAACGCCCAGGAGTTCGAGGACGAGTACGACTTCGTGATCGTCCACGACCCGCAGCCTGCATTCATGATCGAGCGCTTTCCCTCCTCGCCGGCGCGCTGGATCTGGCGCTGCCACATCGACCTCTCGTCGCCGAATCAGAGTGTGCTCGACTTCCTGCTGCCGGCTCTCGGCCGCTACGACGCGGCGATCTTCCACATGAACGAGTACGTCCCCGCGGCGCCGGGCCTGCCTCCCTCGTACATCTGGCCGCCGGCGATCGACCCACTGACGCCGAAGAACATGGCGCTCTCGCCCGAGGACGCGGCGTACATCGTCGACCAGTTCGGAATCGATGTCGAGCGCCCGCTGCTGACGCAGGTCTCGCGTTTCGATCCCTGGAAGGACCCGCTCGGCGTGATCGACGCCTACCGAGAGGTGAAGGAGCGCTTCCCAGAGGTGCAGCTCGCGCTCGTCGGCTCGATGGCCCACGACGACCCCGAGGGGTGGGACTACTACAACCAGACCGTCGGCTACGCGCAGGGCGATCCCGACATCTACATCCTTTCCAACCTGAACAACATCGGCGGCGTCGAGGTGAACGCGTTCCAGGTGCACTCCCATGCGGTGATCCAGAAGTCGATCAAGGAGGGGTTCGGACTGACCGTCACCGAAGGGCTCTGGAAGACCCGGCCGACCGTAGCCGGGCGAGTGGGTGGAATCGTCCGCCAGATTCAGGACGGAGAGACGGGCTGGCTCGTCGACTCGTCCGCCCAGTGCGCGGATGCCTGCATCGAGATCCTGCGCGACCCGGCCGAAGCTCGGCTGCGGGCGCTGAAGGGCAAGGAGTACGTGCGGCGGAACTTCCTGATGCCGCGGCTGCTTCGCGATTGGCTTGTGCTCTTCAATCGGCTGCTCGGCAACGACACCGCCGGCGCCGAGGTCGCTGTCGTCGGAGCGGCCTAACAGAGCCAGGGGGTTACCCTTCGCCTGATGGCGGAGCGGCGCAAGCTCATCGTCGTCTCGAACCGCGGGCCGGTCTCCTACTCGCGCCAGAACGGCGAGCGGGTCGCCAAGCGCGGCGGGGGCGGTCTGGTCACGGCCCTGCGCGGCCTGGTCTCGTACCACGACGTGACCTGGATCGCGAGCGCGATCTCGGATGAGGACCGAGTTGCCGCCGACGAGACGATCGACGAGACGGCGCGCGACGGCTCGTCGTTCCGCCTCCGCCTAGTCGCCCACGACGAAGCGGCCTACGACTGGTTCTACAACGTGGTCGCGAATCCGATGCTGTGGTTCCTCCAGCACTACCTCTGGGAGCTCGCCTACACCCCCGCGCTCGACCACGGCTTCCGCCACGCCTGGGAGCAGGGGTATGTCCGCGTCAACGAAGGCTTCGCCGCCGCCGTTCTCGAAGAGCTCGAGGCCGAACCCGACGCCGCGGTGCTCTTCCACGACTACCACCTGTATCTGGCGCCGCGGCTCGTCCGAGAAGAGGCGCCGGACGCGACGCTCTCGCACTTCGTCCACATCCCGTGGCCCCAGCCGGACTACTGGCGGATCTTGCCGGCGGAGATGCGCCATGCGGTCCACGACGGGTTGCTGGCGAATGACGTCGTCGGCTTCCACTCGAGTCGTTGGCGGCTCGCCTTCCTGCGCTGCGCCGTCGACATTACGGGTGCAGCGGGGAACTTCAGCGACTGGACTGCGGACTACCGGGGTCGCCGCACTTGGGTGAACGCCTCGCCGATCTCGATCGACCCGGAGGAGTTCGACGAGCTCGCCGAAAGCCCGGAGGTGCTCGCGGCGGAGCAGGAGATCGTCGAGCGGCGGCCGGAGCGCCTCATCGTGCGCGTGGACCGAACCGATCCGTCCAAGAACGTCGTCCGCGGCTTTCGTGCCTTCGAGCTCTACCTCGAGGCGCATCCGGAGATATACGGGAAGGTGGCGCTGCTCGCGATGCTCGACCCCTCACGGCAGGACATTCCCGAGTACGCCGAGTACCTCGGTGCCATCCAGCGCGAGGCCCGCCGTGTCAACGATCGCTTCCAGTCCGAGAACTGGCTACCGATCGACCTCCGCATCGAGGACAACTTTCCGCGCTCGGTCGCCGCTTACAAGCAGTTCGACGTCCTGTTCGTGAACGCGCTCTTCGACGGGCTCAACCTGGTCGCGAAGGAGGCGCCGCTCGTCAACGCGCAGGACGGGGTTGTTGTCTTATCGGAAAACGCAGGTGTGTGCGAGGAGATCGGGTCGTGGACGCTGACGATCAATCCGTTCGATGTCGCCGCACAGGCCGAGGCGCTTCACGAGGCGCTGGAAATGCGGGTGGACGAGCGGCGCGGCCGGCTCGATGCGATCCGGGCCCATGTGCGAGAGCACGACCTGGCACGCTGGCTGGCGTCCCAGCTCGAGGAGCTCGATCGCGCCTCGGCTCGCGTTTCCTAGCCCGCGGTACGGTTCACCGCATGAGCGAGCTCTCGCACGTCGACGAAACGGGGGCGGTGCGGATGGTCGACGTCGGCGGCAAGGAGCCCTTGCGGCGGCGGGCAGTCGCGCGCGCCGAGGTGCGGATGGCGCCCGAGACGGCCCGCCGCCTGCGCGAGCTGCCGAAAGGCGACGCGCTCGCGACGGCCCAGGTGGCCGGAATCATGGCCGCCAAGCGCACGGCCGAGCTGATCCCGCTCTGTCACCCGCTGCCGCTGTCACACGTTGGCGTCGAGCTCGAGGTGGGCGAGGGTGAGGTCACGATTCTCGCCAGCGCCGAGACGACCGCTCAGACCGGCGTCGAGATGGAGGCGCTGACGGCCGCATCGGTCGCGGCTCTGACCGTCTACGACATGGCCAAGGCGGTCGACAAGGAGCTCGAGATCACGGGCGTGCGGCTGGTCGAGAAGACGAAAGAGCCGGCGTGAAGGCCGCTGTCTTGACCGTCTCCGACGGCGCTGCAGCGGGCGAGCGCGACGACGCGAGCGGCGACCTCCTGGTCGAGCTGCTTGGAGCCGAGGGCTACGAGGTCGAGCGGCGCGTCGTTCCCGACGACCGTGAGGCGATCGCCGATGCGATCGTCGAGCTGGCCGAGGATGCGGCGCTGGTGTTGACGACGGGAGGCACGGGGCTCGGCCCGCGTGATGTGACCCCTGAGGCGAGCGCCGAGGTGATCGACCGGCCGGCGCCCGGGATCGCCGAGGCTATTCGCGCCGACTCGATCGCGAAGACGCCGCACGGCCTGCTCTCGCGTGGGATCGCCGGCGTTCGCGACCGCACGCTCGTCGTCAACCTGCCCGGCTCTCCCGGCGGCTGCCGCGACGGCTTCGCCGTGCTGCAGCCTGCGCTCCGCCACGCGCTCGAGCTGCTCGCGGGCGAGCAGACCGCGCACCGGCAGACATGAGCACGACGGCTGTTTCGTACCCGCGGCGGTTCGCGTCGCTGGTCAAGATCGAGCACACAGTCTTCGCGCTGCCGTTCGCCTACGTCGGTGCGCTGCTCTGCGTGAACAGGATCCCTTCGGCGCACGACCTCGTCTGGATCACGCTGGCGATGATCGGGGCACGCTCGCTTGCGATGGGCCTGAACCGGTTGATCGACGCCGCGATCGACGCCCGCAATCCCCGCACGGCGGGCCGCGAGCTGCCGAGCGGGCTGCTGAGCCGTGCCCAGGTCGTCGTCTTCTGCCTGGCCTCGCTGGCGCTCTTCCTCGTCGCCGTCTTCCAGCTCGATCCGATCGTGCGCTGGCTCTGGCCGATCCCGGTCGCCGCGTTCGTGATCTACCCGTACCTGAAGCGTTGGACCTGGCTCTCGCATCTCTGGCTCGGTGCGGTCGACGGACTCGCGCCCATTGGCGCCTGGGTTGCGATCACGGGGCATCTGCCGTGGCCGGCCTGGGCGCTCGGCGGCGCAGTCGCCCTCTGGGTGGCGGGCTTCGACCTCTTCTACTCGCTGTTCGATCTCGAGTTCGACCGCGAGCAGGGGCTGCACTCGTTTGCGACGCAATTCGGAGAGCGGCGCCTCTTCTGGGGCGCGCGCCTCGCCCACGCGGCAACCGTTGCCTTGCTCGCCGCGGTCGGCTTCGGGCTCCATCTCGGCTCCCTCTACTGGGTCGGCGTCGCCGCCGTGGCGGGACTGCTCGCCTACGAGCACGCACTCGTCCGGCCCGGCGATCTGCGCCGGCTCAACGCCGCGTTCTTCACGATGAACGGCATCATCAGCGTCGTCTTCTTCGGCTTCGTGCTCGCGGAAGCAGCCGCGTGAGGCGTCGCTTGCGATGCCGACCTGGAGGCCGTGGCGGCTTTGCCGCTGTGGCCGTCCAAACCCGGCTCATGGGTTCATGCGCGTGGAGCGCAGAGGATGGCGCCCTATGAGAGTCGCGGCGCTCTATGACGTTCACGGCAATCTGCCGGCGTTGGAGGCCGTGCTGGCCGAGGTGCCCGACGACGCAGCGATCGTGAGCGGCGGCGACGTGTTCTCCGGGCCGATGCCGGCGGAGACGCTTGCGCGACTTCGCGGCCTCGGCTCGCGCGTTCAGTTCATCAGAGGGAACGCCGACCGCGACCTTGGCCCCTACGAGGAGCGCTGGCGAGCCCGATACGAGTGGCTGATGGCGCAGTTGACGCCGGAGGAGCATGCGCTCGCCGAGGCCTGGCCCCCGACGGTCACGCTCGAAGTCGACGGGCTCGGCCGCACGCTCTTCTGCCACGGCACCCCGCGCAGCGACCTCGAGGCGATCACCGCCGTCACCTCGGACGAGCGCCTGCGGAAGATCCTCTCCGAGGTGGGGGAGCGCACAGTCGTCTGCGGTCACACGCACCATCAGTTCGATCGCGTGATCGACAACATCAGGGTCGTCAATGCGGGGAGCGTCGGCATGCCGTACGAAGGACAGCCGGGTGCGTACTGGGCGCTGCTCGGGCCCGACGTCGAGTTCCGGCGAACGGAGTACGACCTCGCCGCGGCGGCCGACGCGATCCGTGCGACGTCGTACCCCGATCCGGAGGAGAAGATCGAGCTCCTGACGAGCCCTCACTCCGCTGAGGAAGCGGCCGAGGTTCTGGAACAGCGGGCGCTGGAGGGGGTGCCGTGATCCGGGCGCGCGGGCTGGCCAGGCGCTTCGGCGACAAGCGCGCGCTCGAGCCGGTCGACTTCGAGCTTGCGCGCGGCGGCTTCCTCGTCGTCACCGGTCCGAACGGCTCCGGCAAGACGACGCTGCTGCGCCTCTGCGCCGGCCTGCTGATCCCCACAGCGGGCGAGCTCGAGGTCGACGCCGAGCGCGGCCAGGTTGGCTATCTCGCGCACGAGCCGCTCGTCTACCGGGAGCTGACGGCGATCGAGAACCTCGACCTCTATGGCCGCCTCTACCGCGTGCCCGAGCGGCGCGAGCGGATCGGGATGCTGCTCGAGCGCTTCGGGCTCTGGGAGGCTCGGGCGGAGCGGACGGGCTCGTATTCGCGCGGGATGCTGCAGCGGCTGGCGCTCTGCCGTGCGCTCCTGCACGACCCCGAGCTGCTGATTCTCGACGAGCCCGGCAACGCGCTCGACGAGGCGGGCGAGGAGCTGCTCGAGCGGGAGCTCGACGAGCTTCGGCGCGAGCGGACGCTGCTCGTCGCCAGCCACGCGCCCGAGCGGCTCGAGCGCTTCGCCACCGGAAGGCTGGCCTTGGCATGAGGCGGTATCTCGCGGACGCGGGGGCGCTCGCCCGCAAAGACCTCCTTCTCGAGGTGCGGGCGCGCGACACCTTGCCCGCGATGCTGCTCTTCGTCATCGCCGTGCTGGTCGTCTTCCACTTCGCGCTGCCGACGAGCGCCTCGGCGGACGCGTCGCTCGGTCTGCTCTGGGTAGCGATTCTCTTCACGGCGCTGCTCGGGCTCGGCCGCTCGTTCGTCGCCGAGCGCGAGCAGGGCGTGCTCGACGGCCTTGTGCTCGCGCCGTCCGATCGCAGCGCGATCTGGGTCGGCAAGGTCGTCGCCACGCTCGCCTTTCTCGTCGTCGCCGAGATCGTGGCGCTGCCGGCGTTCGCGCTCTTCTTCACCTCGATCGACGCCTCGACGATCGCCGGCATCGCGCTCGCCGACGTGGGCATCTGCGCGGTCGGCACCGTGCTCGCGGCGATGGCGGCGGCCGGCCGCGCTCGTGAGCTGTTGCTGCCGCTGCTCTTCCTGCCGCTCGCAATCCCGATCGTCGTCGGCGGCGTCGGCTCCAGCCTTGCCGATTCCAGCGGCAAGTACCTCGCGTTCCTGGCGCTCTACGACGCGATCTTCGTGCTCGTTGCCTGGGCGGCTTTCGAGTACGTGGTTACGGAGTAACTGCTACCGCGGCGTCGCTTGCGATGCGGTTCAAGAGGCAGCGCCTGCCCGCTAGCTCCTCCCGGGAACAGGCAAAGGAACGCCAGGCTCGGAGCGCGCCGCCAGCCGCCGCTGCTCTCTCGCGTCGGGCCAGAGCGTGATCACGGAGCCGAGCAGGAAGACGAAGCCCGCGAGCCAGATCAGGTTGACGAGCGGTTTCACGAGCACCTTGAGGTAGACCGCCGTGACCGCGTTCTTCTTGAACTTGAACTCGTCGCCGATCACGAACAGATCCTGGGCGCGCAGCCAGTCGTGCTTGATCGCGACCTCGTTCGACGTTTGCTGCTCTGCGAAGTACGAGTTCTTGCCGGGCGTGATCGTGCCGACTGACTTGCCGTTCTCGGTCACGGCTACGCGCGCGCGCAGCTCGTCGTGATTCGCCGAGTGCCGCTCGACGCTGTTGAGATAGGTCAGCGTGTAGCCGCGGATCTTCATCGTGTCCCCAGGGCGGAAGCGCTGGATCTTCGTCGCCCCGTAGGCGCTCGAGCCGGCGACGCCGATCGCGAGCAGGACGACGGCGGCATGGACGACGTAGCCGCCGTAGCGGCGGCGATTTCGCGCGACGAGGCCGGAGAAGGCCGACCACCAACTCGGGGCGCCGAGTGCCTTCCGGGCGCGCGTTCCCCGCGTGAACTCGAGCACGATCGCGGCGAGCGCGAAGACCGAGAAGGTGTAGGCGAGCAGGCCGGCGGGGCTCGAGCCGGCGCCGAGGGCGATCAGGATGACGCCGACCGAGAGCGCGGCGAGCGCCGGCCCGAGCACGGTCTCTCCGAGCGCCCGGAGTGATGTTCGCCGCCAGGCAACGAGGGGCCCGATCCCCATGAGCAGCAGCAGGGGCAGACCGAAGACCTTGAGGAAGAAGTCGTAGTACGGCGGACCGACCGTGACAGCCTCGCCGCGGACCGCGTCCGACAGCAGCGGGAACGCAACGCCCCAGAGGACCGTCAGCGTGAAGGCGACGAGCAGCAGGTTGTTGTAGAGGAAAGCGGCCTCGCGCGAGGCGAGCGACTCGAGCTTCGTCCGCGCCCGCAGCAGCGGCAGCCGCCAGATGATGAGCACAGTCGAGAAGGTCGCCGCGAGCGCGATGAAGCCGAGGAACCAGGCGCCGATCGGGGACTGCGCGAAGGAGTGGATCGAGTTGATCAGCCCGCTCCGTGTCAGAAAGGTGCCGAAGATCGAGAGGCAGAACGCTCCGGTGACGAGCGTCGCGTTCCAGACCCGGAGCATGTTCTTCTTCTCCTGCACCATCACGGAGTGGAGGTAGGCGGTCGCGGCGAGCCACGGCATCAGCGCCGCGTTCTCGACCGGGTCCCAGGCGTAGTAGCCGCCCCAGCCCACCTCCTCGTAGGCCCACTTCGCGCCGAGCAGAATCCCGATCCCAAGCGCCGTCCAGGCGAGGATCGTCCATCGCCGCGTCGCGACGATCCAGCGCTCGTCGAAGCGTCCGGACAGCAGCGCGCCGGCGGCGAAGGCGAACGGGATCGTCAGCCCGACGTAGCCGAGATAGAGCAGCGGCGGGTGGATCATCATGTACGGGTTCTGCAGGCTCGGATTGAGCCCGGCGCCGTCGGCGGGCGCGACCTGGGTCGCGAACGGGCTCGCCACGAAGACGAGCAGCAGCGCGAAGAAGGTTGCGACCCCGCCCAGCACCGGCACCGTCCAGGGCAGCACCTCCGTGGTCAGGCGACGGTTGAAGGCGACAGCGGCCGAGCCGATCCCCGTCAGCACGAGCAGCCAGAGCAGCAGCGAGCCTTCCTGGCCGCCCCAGAACGCCGTGTAGACGTAGGGGAACGGCAGCGCCTTGCTCGAGTGCTCGGCAACGTAGGCAAATGAGAAATCACGCGTGCGGAACGCGTTCAGCAGCACGATCGACGCGACTGCGGTGGCGCCGAACGAGGCGAAGAGGGCGTTTCGCGCAGAGGCGACGAGCCGCCGCCGGCGCGTGTAGGCGCCTAGGCCGCCGCCGATCGCCGCGTAAACGACGAGCCCGAACGCGAGCACGAGTGCTGCACGGCCGAGGTCCTGCATTAGCGCACTAGCTCTTAGCCGGCGCGTACTTGGACGGGCACTTCGTCGTGATCGACGTCGCGGCGAGGCTCGCGCCGTTGTAGCTGCCGACAACGTAGACATGGCGGCCTGCCCTGAAGAGATCCGGCTCGGAGCCGTGGAAGACGACGGGAACGTGAATGTTCTTGTGCGGCCCGTCGATGTCGCGGAGCTTGAAGCGGAGTCCACCGGCCGCATGCGGGTCGCCTTTGACCGGCCCGAGGACGTAGCCGCTGACGCTGAGCGTGCCCTTGTGTCCGGCGAGCTGGCTCGGCTTCAGCGAGGGGGTCGCCCCGCCCGCGAAGCTGGTGTAGAGCAGAAAAACGGCGAGCGCGGCTGCCACCGAAAGCGCAATCACGAGCCGCACCGGATTCCCCCGCCGCTGCACGGGTTCGAGTCTACCGCCGCCTCTCAGGGACTGTCCCCGAGAGGGGACTGTCCCTAAAGCGGTGTCGCAGCCCAACTCGTTGCAGGGACAGTCCCCGTTCGGGGACAGTCCCTGGCCGCCTCGGTACCGCAGTTTTGCGAAGATGCAGGCGTTTCCGTGCGCCTTCGAACGAGTGAAAATCCGCTGGCGGCGCTCGCCGCTCTCGCCGGGGTGCTGATCGCGGCCTCGGTTGCGCTGATCTTTTTCTACGTGCCGACCGACGCCGATCAGGGGTTCTCGCAGCGGATCTTCTACATCCACGTTCCGATCGCCCTGACCGCGTACGCCTTCTTCGGCTGGGGGGCGTGGAAGGCGCTCCGTCACCTCTGGAAGCGAGAGCCGGGCGCCGACCTCGAGAGCTACGTCGCGATCCACCAGGGCGTCATCTTCGGCGCGCTGACGCTGCTGACGGGCTCGCTCTGGGCCAAGATCTCGTGGGGGCACTGGTGGCTCTGGAGCGAGAGCCAGCTCGTGCTCTTCCTCGTTCTCTTCCTCTTCTACGGCGCCTACTTCATGCTGCGTTACTCGATCGAGCCCGGCCCGGCGCGGGCCAACATCTGCGCCGTGTACGCGCTCTTCGGCGTCGTCCTGATCCCGATCAGCTTCCTGGCGATCAGGTTGGCGAACCAGCTGATCCACCCGGTGGTCTTCACGCTGCAGGGGCCGCAGATGGCGGGGTCGATGTTCCTCACCTTCTGCGTCTCGCTGGCGGCGATGCTGACCCTGGCCGCGACGCTCTTCCACGTCGAGCTGGCCGGGAAGCGGATCGACTCGCGCCTGCGGGAGCTGCGGGAGCTGCTCGCATGATCCTCGGTGTGACCACTGCCGAGAAGTACGTTGCAGCCGCCTATGGAATTGTCTTCCTCATCGTGCTCGTCTACGTGCTGATCATCGCCCTCAAGCTCGGGCGGCTCGAGCGCGAGCTCGACGAGTTGACCGGACAGGTTCGCGAGCGGCGTGAGGCCGAGCGGGAGCAGCGCGAGCAGGTGCCCGTTGGCTGAGCTGTCGCTCGTTGGCATCTCCCATCACGGCTCCTCGCTCGAGGTGCGCGAGCGCGTCGCCCTCGACCCCGACGAAGCGTCCGAGCTCGCGCGCGAGCTCGCTGGTGACGAGGGCGAGGCCGTTTGCCTCTCGACCTGCAACCGGACCGAGCTCTACGTCGCCGGGCCGGGTGCGGAGGACCGGGCCGCGGGAGCTCTCAGAATGATGAATGGCCGCGCGAGTGAATCGCGCGACCTTTCAAGCGACATCGCAAGCGATGTCGCGGTCGCCGGAGCGCTGTACCGGCGCGCGGACGACGAGGCCGCCCGACATCTCTTTCGGGTCGCCGCCGGGCTCGACTCGCGCGTTCGAGGCGAGACGGAGATCCTGGGGCAGGTTCGCGCCGCCTACGCGCTCGGGACGCCCGGCCCGCTGCTCGACCGCCTCTTCCGCGAGGCGCTGCGCGTCGGCCGCAAGGTGCGAGCGCAGGCTCCGGTCGGCGATCCGGCCGCGTCCGCGGCCTCCGCCGCCGCGGTGCTGGCCGAGCGCGTGCTGGGCGACCTGACCGACCGGCAGGTGCTGTTGGTCGGCGCCGGCGAGATCGGCGAGGCGACCGCGGGCAGGCTGCTCGCCCGCGGGGCACAGATCGCGTTCGTCGCGAATCGCGGCGAAGAGCGGCGGGCCCGTGTGGCGCGGCGGCTCGAGGCGGAACCGCTCGCACTCGCCGAGATCGCGCCGGCCCTTGGCGAAGCCGACGTCGTCGTCGCCTCGACGAACTCCCGCAACCTGCTCGTTTCGCGGGACGACGTCGAGCAGGCACTCGCGACGCGGGAGCGCCGGCCGCTGCTCTTGATCGACCTCGCCGTCCCGCGTGACCTCGATCCTGAGATCGCCACCCTTCCCTACGCTTTCCTCTACGACGTCGACGACCTCGACGAGGCGGTGGGAACCGGCACTGTCGAGGGCGCCGCCGCCCGCGCGGAGGCGATCGTGGCGGAGGAGGCGGAGCGCTTCCGTGCCTGGCAGGCCTCCCGCGGCGTCGTCCCGGCAATCGCCTCGCTGCGCGCACACGCCGAGGAGATTCGCCTCGCAGAGTTGCAGCGGGCGGGCCGACGGCTCGCCGATCTCTCGCCGGACGAGCGAAAGGCCGTCGAGGCGGTGACGGTGCAGATCGTCAACAAGCTGCTGCACGACCCGACGGTGCGGCTGAAGGAGGCGGCCGCCGGCGCCGACGGCGCGACCTACGCCGACGCGGTTCGCCATCTCTTCGGCCTTGACACTGATCAGGATCGGCAGTCGGGGTAGCCGCCTCGCGCTGACGCAGGCCGAGCTCGCGGCCGAGCGGCTGCGCGGCGACGGCGTCGAGATCGCGCTCGTCCCGATCACGACCGCGGGGGACAAGGACCGGACGAAACCCTTCGGCGAGATCGGCTCGCGCGGCGTCTTCGTCAAGGAGATCGAGGAAGCGCTGCTCGCGGGGAGGATCGACGTCGCGGTCCACTCCGCCAAGGACATGACCTCCTCCGACACCGACGGCCTGCTCGTCGGCGCCTACCCAGAGCGCGAGGACCCACGCGACGCACTCTGCGGCGCCTCCGAGCTTCGGCCGGGGATGCGGGTTGGCACGGCGTCGGTCCGGCGCAGGGCTCAGCTGCTGGCGCTCGAGCCCGAACTCTCGATCGAGCCGCTGCGCGGCAACATCGACACGCGTTTGCGCAAGCGCCGCGAGCGAGGGCTCGACGCGGTCGTCTTGGCGGCCTGCGGTCTCGACCGCCTCGGTCTGGCCGCCGAGATCGGCAACCGCTTCGAGGCGGATGAGCTCTTGCCAGAGGCCGGCCAGGGCGCGCTCGCGCTGCAGGTGCGCGCAGGCGAGGAGGAGCTGGTTGCCCGCGTCGACCACCCCGAGACGCGCCGCCGCGTCGAGGCCGAGCGCGCGTGTGTCTTCGCGATCGGCGGTGGCTGCCTGGCACCCGTCGCGGCGCACCACGACGGCGAGAAGCTGACCGCGCTCGTCGCTGCGGAAGACGGATCGTGGCTCGAGCGGCGAAGCGGCGACGATCCTGCCGAGCTGGCCCGGGAGCTCCTCCAATTCGCCGCGGGCTGACCGTTGTCCTGACGCGCCCGGCGGAGCGGTCGGCCAAGCTCGCCGGGAGGCTCGAATCGCTTGGCTTCGACGTCGTCGTCGCCCCGCTGATCGAGCTCGAGCCGATCGAGACCGGGCCGATCGACCTCTCACCCTATGACTGGCTGCTCCTGACAAGCATCACCGGGGCGCGCGAGCTTCGCCGCCGGGCCGAAGGCGAAGCGCGGCGGGTGGCCGCGATCGGGAAGGCGACCGCCGAGGCTTGGGGCCGCAAGGTCGATCTCGTCCCGGCTGTCTCGACACAGGAGGGCCTGCTGGCGGAGCTTCCTCGTCCGGCCGGGCGCGTTCTCTTCGCCGGCGCCGAGGACGCCCGACGGTTGCTCGTCGACGAGCTCGGCGCCGACTTCATCGCCCTCTACCGAACACGGACGGTTCGGCCGGCCCAGCCGCCGGAAGGCGACTTCGTTGTGCTCGCCTCGGCGTCTGCCGCGCGGGGGTACGCAGAGCTCGGGCTCTCGATCCCGGCCGTTTCCATCGGCCCGGAGACGACTGCTGCAGCGCAGGGAGCCGGGGTGCGAGTCGTGCGAGAGGCCCGCACGCACGATCTCGAGGGTCTGGTCGAAGCCGTTCTCGCCGCCAGCGCTTAGAGTCGCCGCGTGTTCGTCACCTTTCTGAGCGACTTCGGGCTCCAGGACGACTTCGTCGGTACCTGCCATGGCGTGATCAAGTCGATCGCGCCGGAGGTCGAGATCATCGACGTCACGCACGGGGTCTCGCCGCAGCACGTCCTCCAGGGCGCGCTCGTGCTCGCGAACACGACGCCGTACATGCCGGCCGGCGTTCACCTTGCGGTGGTCGATCCGGGCGTCGGCAGCTCTCGCCGCCCGCTGGCGCTGCGAAGCGGCGACGGCCGGCTCTTCGTCGGCCCCGACAACGGCCTGCTCGTGCCGGCGGCCGAGCGGCTCGGTGGCATCGCGGCCGTCCACGAGCTCGCGAATGCCGACTACGCGCTCGACATCGTCTCGCGCACCTTTCACGGCCGGGATCTCTTCGCGCCGGCGGCAGCGCACCTAGCGTCCGGTGTCGAGCTGGAGCTACTGGGCCCACCGGTCGCGGTTGACGCGCTGGCGCGACTCGACCTGCCGGAGCCCGAGATCGGCGAGAACCGAATCCACGCCACCGTCCTCTACATCGACCGCTTCGGCAACGTACAGCTGAACCTCACCCGCGAGCACCTGCAGCGGGCCGAGGTTCCGCCGGGAACGGTGATCGAGATCGAGCTCGGCCTCGATCGCTACTACGCGGTCGTCGCACGCACCTTCGCCGATGCCCGCAAGGGCGACGTGATCCTCTACGAGGACTCCTACCGGAACATCGCGCTGGCGATCAGCGGCGGCAACGCGGCCGAGCTGTTCGGCGCAGCACCGGGGCAGGAGGTCCGGATCCGCCTCCAGGCTGTATGAACTTTCAGAGCCTGACGCGGCGGTTTGCCCGGCTGACGACGGACATCGTCGTGCGCTGGCCTCGGCTCTGGTTCTTGTTGCGGCCGGTGCTTCGGTTCCAGTTCGACCGCCTCGCGCCGCAGTGGGACGCGATCCGCGATTCGGAGACGGCCTACGCGCCCTACGAGGCGGCACTCGAACGGGTCGAGCCTCCGCCTAAGCGGGCTCTCGATCTGGGCACGGGTACCGGGGGAGCGGCCTTCGCACTCGCCCGACGCTTCCCGGACGCCGAGGTCGTCGGCGCTGACGTTGCCGAGCGGATGATCGAGCAGGCGCGCCGCAATTCGCCGGACGACCTTGGTGATCGGGTGCGCTTCGAGGTCGCCGACGCCTCGAAACTTTCTTACGGAGACGCCTCGTTCGACCTCGTCGGGCTTAGCAACATGATTCCGTTCTTCGACGAGCTCGACCGTGTGCTCGTGCCGGGCGGCTTCCTGATCTTTGCGTTCTCGGGCGGTGCCGAGACGCCGATCTACGTTCCGCCCGAGCGGCTGCGCGCCGAGCTCGAGCGCCGCGGCTTCACGGATTTTGCGGAGTTTTCGACTAACCCCGGGACGGCGCTTATTGCCCGCAAGCCCGACGATCCCTAGGATTTGGTCTACAAGGGCGTTCGCGGCACGGTAGTACCGGCCCGGACGTCCTTTTTTCGCGTCGCACCTGCGGCGCTCGCTTTCACGGGGGAAACCCGGTTTCCCCCGTGGGCCCCCTCGTTGGGGTCCACAAGTGCAACGAGGCCGGCAAAGCCGGCCTCTCTTAATAGCCTCTTCCTATGCGGATCAAGTCGTTGGAAGCTGCCGCAGCGTTCGTTGATCGGGTTGGGATCGCGGTTGCGTGGGGGAAAGCGGACCTCGTCCTGCCCTCGCTCTGGCGGGGAATCGCGGGGCTGGATGCGGACTGGGCGATCCGCGACGAGGACGGCAAGCCGACTGGGTTCACGCCGGAGTTCGACCGGCTTTGGCGCTGGAAGGACGAGCTGCCGGAACGGCGGCTCGCCTGCGCCGGGAAGCACTTCGGCAGTGCGGCACTCCTGATCGCGCCACGGTTGCTCGCTGCGGCCTACGCCTTGACGGGACGGTTCGGTGCAGCCGGCGACTTTCGCGAGGACGAGCTCGAGCCGCTCGAGCGCGAGATCGCCGAGGTCGTGCTCGACAACGAGCCGCTGACCGGTCCGGAGATTCGGCGGCTGCTCGGGACGACCGACCGGAAGGCGGTCGACCGTGCCGTTGCCCGCCTCCAGCGCCGG
>WNGK01005803.1_pt1 | contig 16345 bp, 12 predicted proteins | sample 5400601 | NCBI WGS metagenome assembly WNGK01 (sample SAMN13153376, study PRJNA577476) | soil metagenome | isolation source: 60 cm soil or saprolite under Garry oak tree replicate 1 | place: USA:California | collected 2016-06-15
CGCGGTGAGCAGCAGGTAGAACACCATCTCGTAGGCCAGTGACCAGACCACGTTGGGCAGGGTCGGTGCCCACAGCACGCTCTGCAGCATGAACACGTCCGCGAACGAGGAGGTCACGGCGTCGGAGTTCATGCCGGACAGCGAGCCGATCCCGGTGGCCCAGAGCACGATCATGGCGCCCACGGCGAACAGGTAGAGCGGGTAGAGCCGGAACACGCGGCTCACCCAGAAACCGCGGACGCTGCCCTTGCGCTCCAGGGATGCGGGCACGATGTAGCCGCTGACGAGGAAGAACACGAAGACGCCGTACTGGCCAGGGTCGAACCAGTGGTAGACCGAATGCCGGACGGGCTGGAGCACGGAGTAGGTCAGGTGGTCGAACACCACGCACAGCGCGGCGATCCCGCGCAGCGCGTCCAGCCAGGCGAGCCGTTTCCCGGCCGCGGGCCCGGTCCGGTGAACCTCCGGCTGTGATGCTGGTTGCGATCGTGGCGCTGGCTGGGCAACAGCGTCAGGCACGGGAGCGTAGGCTACCCGGTCAGGCTGTGCGTGCGCTGAGAAAAACGGAAAGGTGATGGCGATGGTCACCTTCGGCGTGATGGTGCTGTGAGGACGCCTAAGCCGAAGTTACTTGGCGGTGGCATGTCACATAAGGCGCTGACCTGGGCCTTCGCGAGTTCGGCGGCCAAGTCTTCTGGCTACATGGCTGACCAGCGCAAACGTGATCATGGTATCTGGTCATGGTCGCGGATTTTCTGTACAGAAAAACCTTGCCCTGACCAGGGTTCTTGCAGGTCAGGGTAGAAATATCTACGGAGAGTTACAGTAACTTCGGCCTAAGCTCCCGCGGGCTGATCTGGCATCGGCTGCCCCTGCCGGTACATCTGCGGCGGCTTGGTGCCCGCAGCCTGCCCGCCGTCGATCGGCATGACGATCCCGGTGATGAACGAGGACTGGTCCGAGCACAGCCAGAGCACCGCCTGCGCCACCTCGGCGGCGGTGCCGACACGGCGCATCGGCGTCGACATCGCGGCCCCGCGCTGCGCCTGCGGACCCGCCGCCTCGAGGTGGTAGGTCAGGATCGGGCCCGGCGCCACGACGTTGACCCGGACGCCCTGGTCGGCGTAGTCGAGCGCGGCCACCTTGGTCAGGCCGATGATCCCGGCCTTGCCCGCGACGTAGGCCGCGAGATTGGCCGTGCCGTTCAGTCCGGCGACGGAGGCCATGTTCACGATCGCGCCTCCGCCGGTCGCCAGCATGGCGGGGATCTGGAACTTCATCCCGAGGAAGGTACCGCGGATGTTGGTGGCGATGCCGAGGTCGAACTCGTCCGGGTCGATGTCCGCGAGCGGCGCCGGCATCGGGCCTGCGGTGGCGTTATTGAACGCCGCGTCGAGCCGGCCGAACACGGATACGGCCTGGTCCACCACGTGACGCATCGAGCCGGCGTCGGTCACGTCGGCGCCCACCGCGAGCGCCCGGCCGCCGCGCGCCTCGATGCCGTCGGCGACGGCCTTCAGCGCGGCGGTGTCGCGGGCGGCGAGGACAACCGCGGCCCCGGCGGCGGCGAACGCGTCGGCGGTGGCCGCGCCGATGCCCTTGCTGGCGCCGGCCACCAGCGCAACCCGCCCGCTCATACCCTCGATGTGATCGGTCACGATATGCCTCCGGTATTGTTTCGACGTCGAAGCGTATGATATCAAACGATTAGAGAGCTATCGAGGAGTGTTACCCTTCGCTTATGCCCCGTCCCGCCCACCAGCCGCTCGGCCTGCACCTGACCAGGGTCTCGAGGACCATCAGCCGCGCCTTCGACGACGCCCTGGCCGAGGCGGGCGGATCGCTCCCGGTCTGGCTGGTGCTGATCTCGCTGAAGAGCGGGCAGCTCGCCAGCCAGCGCGAGCTCGCCGAGGCGGTGGGGGTCCAGGGGGCCACGCTCACTCATCACCTGAACACGATGGAGTCCGCCGGGCTGGTCACCCGGCGCCGTGATCCGGCGAACCGGCGGCTGCACCTGGTCGAGCTGACCCCGGCCGGCGACACGCTCTTCCTCCGGCTGCGGGACGCGGCCATGGCCTTCGACCAGCGATTGTGCACCGGCCTTTCTGCGACCGAGACGGGCCAGCTGGAGGACCTGCTGACCAGGCTCCGCGACAACGTCAGCAGCGACCGCTGACCAGCGGAGAGAGCCAAACGCTAAGCGGAGCCGCGGCGGATAAGCTCCGTCCGGAGTATCACCGCGGACGGCGGATCGCCGTCGATCAGGCCGAGCAGCAGCCGGGCCATCTCGCTGCTGATCCGCTGCCAGGGCTGCCGGATCGTGGTCAGCGGGGGGGTGGTCGTGACGGCGACCGGGGAATCGTCGAAACCGCCGACCGCGACGTCCTCGGGCACCCGCCGGCCGGCCTGCGCCAGCGCCCGCATGGCGCCCCTGGCCATCAGGTCGGAGGCCACGAACACGGCGTCCAGGTCGGGCACGCGGGACAACAGGAGTTCCATCGCCGTGGTCCCGGAGTGCTCGGTGTAGTCACCTGCGGCGATCAGCTCGGGGACCGCCGCCTCGCCGAGCGCGTCCCGGTATCCGGCCAGCCGCTGCGACCCGCCCGGGGTGTCCAGCGGGCCGGTGATGGTCGCGATCCGGCTGCGCCCAAGCGAGCGCAGGTAGCCGGCCATCTGGCGGGCGCCGTCACGGTCGTCGGCCGCGACGTAAGCCAGCTCGCTCTCGTGCCCGATGGGCTGGCCGCAGGCGACCACGGGCACGCCGACCTCCAGCAGCTCGTCGATGACCGGGCTGCCGGAGTGGGCGGACACCAGCAGCGCGCCGTCGACGTGTCCCGCCGCCACGAACCGCAGGATCCGCTTGCGGTCCGGATCGGTGCCGGCCACCGACAGCAGCAGCGGCATGTCGTGCTCGGCCAGCGCCTTGGTGCAGCCGCGCAGCAGGCTGCCGAAGTTGGGGTCCTCGAACAGGCGCTCCTGCGGCTCGGAGAGGATGAAGGCCACCGACTGGGCGCGCTGAGTGACCAGGCTGCGCGCGTGGTGGTTGACCACGTACCCGGTCTTGCGGATCGCCTTGTGCACGGCGCTCAGCGCGGCCGGGCTGACGTTGACGCCGCCGTTGAGCACCCGTGACACGGTGCCCCGCGAGACTCCCGCCACCGCCGCGACGTCCTCGATGGTCGGCCGCCGCCTGCGGGCATGTTCAGATTGTTGTGTCAAGCCTTCACCGAGCCGGAGAGCAGGTCGACCCGCCAGTACCGCTGCAGGCTCAGGAAGAGCGCGATCAGCGGCAGTATCGACAGTAGCGCACCGGTGATGACCAGGGTGTACAGGGCGGGCGCCGACGCACCCCGGCTGAGCAGCGTGTACAGCCCGACCGTGAGCGGGTACTTGCCGGTGTCGTCCAGCATGATGAACGGCAGCAGGAAGTTGTTCCAGATCGCCACGAACTGGAGCAGGAAGATGGTGAGCAGTCCCGGGCTCATCAGCGGTACCGCGATCGACGCGAAGATCCGGCCCTCGCCGCCGCCGTCGATCCGGGCCGACTCGATCAGCTCGTCCGGGACCGCGGCGCGGGCGTAGATGATGCCCAGGTAGATGCCGAACGGGCTGATGGTGCTCGGCAGCAGCACCGACCAGTAGGTGTTGGTCAGGCCGACCTTGGCCAGCAGCAGGTATTGCGGGATGGCGAGCACCACGCCGGGCACGAGCACCCCGGCCAGCAGCATGTTGACCAGCAGCGCCCGGCCGCGGAACCGGTACTTGGCCAGCGCATAGCCGGTCAGGCCGGACAGCGCCGCGCACACCAGTGCCCCGCCGCCCGCGTACAGCGCCGAGTTGAGCATCCACGCCCAGAAGATGCCGCCCTGGTAGCCGGAGAGTGACCTGATGTTGGACCACAGCGACCCGTCGGGGGCGAAGGTGAACGTGCTGAACAGCTGGCTGTTGTTCTTGGTCGCGGCGATCAGGACCCACAGCACCGGGGCCAGGCAGTACGCCGCGCCCAGCAGGAGCAGCACGGTGGGCGCCACGGCCGGCCGCTGCCACCGCCCCGGGCGGCGGCCGGCCGCCCGGGGCGGCGCGGCCCGGCCGGTTCCCGCGAGGGTGGCGGTCACCGCCGGGCCATCCCGCCGAGCGCGCGTCGGCTCGTCATCCGGACCAGGCCGAAAGACAGGACGAGGATGCCGATGGCGATGATGATCGAGGTGGCCGCGGCGGCGTAGATGTTGTTCTCGGTGAACGCGTCCTGGTAGACGGCCATCAGCGGCGACCAGGTGGTGGAGACCGTGTTGGACAGCGGCCGCAGGGTGGTGGGCTCGCTGAACACCTGGAGCGTGGTGATGACCGCGAACAGGGCGGTGACGACGAGCGCGGGCACCACCAGCGGGACCTTGATCCGCAGCGCGATCTGCGTCTCGGAGGCGCCGTCGATCCTGGCCGCCTCGTGCAGCTCGCCCGGGATCGAGCGGAGCGAGGTGTAGATCACGATCATGTTGAATCCGGTGCCGCCCCAGACTCCGATGTTCGCGATGGAGAACAAGATGGTGTTACCCGCGAAGAAGTTAGGCTGCGGCAGGTGCAGGGTGCCCAGCGCGTCGGTGATCGGGCTGACGGCGGGGAGATAGAGGAAGCCCCACAGCAGGCTCGCGACGACCACCGGCACGGCGTAGGGCAGGAAGATCGCGATCCGGGAGAAGCGCTGGCCGCCGACCCGGCGCGCGTCGATAAGCAGCGCGAACAGCAGCGCCAGGCCGAGCATCACCGGCACGAGAACGCACCCGTAGACGATCACCGTGAGCACGCTGTGCAGGAACGGCGCGCTGGTCAGCGCGCTGGCGTAGTTGGCAAGACCGGCGAAGACCTGCTGCCGCGCGCCGGCCCCGAGGCCCAGGCCGCTGACCCGGGTGGTCTGGAAGCTCAGGTAGACGGTGTAGCCGATGGGCAGCAGCGTGAGGCAGATGAAGAGCACGGTCGCGGGCAGGACGAAAGCATAGGGGAGCAGGCGCGGCGCCCTATGCTTCCGTCGGCCGTCATGGTTGCGGGTCACGGCGGTCATGGTCAGCCCGGCGAGACCGTGAACCCGTTCTTCTTCATGTCGTTGATGACCGTCTGCTGCAACGTGGCGAGCGGCGGGGTGAACGAGGACTTGGCGGTCACGGCGGGCTGGAACGCGTTGGTAAACGCGCTGTAGGCGACGTTGACGTCCGGTCCCCAGGTCGGGCCCGCGGTGTGCGCGGCGATCTGGCTGGCCAGCGTGTAGAAGCCGGGCTGGTTGGAGAAGTAGGCCGGGGCCTTGGCCAGGGCGCCGCCGGTCTGCGCCGGGATGTCCGCCGGGTAGATGCCGCCGTCGGTGACCAGCGCGGCGACCGAGGACGTGTTGGTGTTGAGCCAGGCGGCGAACTGCGCGGCGGCCTGCTTGTGCTTGGAGTCGGCCATCACCGCGGTGGACGAGCCGCCCCAGTTGCCGGTGGAACTGGTGCCCGCGGTCCACTGCGGCAGCGGCGCCATCGCCCACTTGCCCGCGTTGGCGGCGGACTCGCTCACCAGGTCTCCCGGCGCCCACACGGCCGAGACCCACGCGGCGTAGGTGCCGTCGTTCATGCCCTTGTTCCAGGCCGGAGTCCACTGCGGCTGGTTGTTGATCACGCCGCTGGCCACCAGGCCGCTCCAGTAGCTCGCGACCTGCTGCGAGGCCGCGCTGTTGATGTTCACGGTCCAGGTGCTGCCGTGCGCGGTCCACCACTGGGCGCCCGCCTGCTGGGTGAGGCCGGCGAACTCGCCCGGGTCCTCGGTGGAGAAGGTGCCCAGGTAGGCCTTCGGGTTCTGCTTGTGCAGCTTCGCCGCCTCGGTCGCGAACTGGGCCCAGGTGGCGGGCACGGTCAGGCCGTACCTCTTGAACAGGTCGACCCGGTAGAACAGCGCCATCGGCGCCGCGTCCTGCGGCACGCCGTACAGCGCGCTGCTCCCCAGCGTGACCTGCTTCCAGATGCCGGGGGAGAAGCTACTCTGCAGGCTGCCGTCGTACTGGGCGATGTTGGCCAGGTAGTTGTTGGTGACGAAGGTGGGGACGGTCTGGTACTCCACCTGGGCGACGTCCGGCGCGTTGCCCGCCTTGGCCGCGGTGAGCAGCTTGGTCATCTCGGGGTCACCGGCCACCGTCTCCGTCGCAGCGACGTGGATGCCGGGGTGCGAGGCGTTCCACAGGGCGGTGACCTTGGCGATGTTGGGCACCCAGGACCAGAAGGTCAGGTTGATCGGGCCCGCTGACGTCGACGAGGACGACGAGCTGCAACCGGCGGCCGCCAGCACGGTGGCCACCACGACGACCAGGGTGGCGGCAACGGTCCCGCGGCCGAAAGATAGCCTCATTGCTCCTCCGGGTTCTCCAGTGGCGGTAGCGGGCCGCGAATGTGCACAGGGACCTGCGTACCGTGGTTGTGAACGCTCCCAGCGTGAAGGCCAAGAGTGGAGCTGTCAAGATGTTGATATTCCCGATTTTCCAGTGATATGACCTTGTTACAGCTCTGTGAGCGATACCAAAAGGAGGCTTGATGCCTGCCAGCGCGAGCGCAGCCACGACCGCCGGGAACGCGGTCCGGTGGCCGCGTCTTGACTCCATCGCCTACGGCGGCGACTACACCCCTGAGCAGTGGCCGGAAGAGATCTGGGCCGAGGACGTCCGGCTGATGCGGGAGGCCGGCGTGAACCTGGTGACCGTCGGCGTCTTCTCCTGGGCGCTGCTCGAGCCGTCGGAAGGCACCTTCGACTTCGGCTGGCTCGACCGGGTGATCGGGCTGCTGCACGACGGGGGCATCCAGGTCGACCTCGCGACCCCGACCGCGGCGCCGCCCGCCTGGTTCCTGCGCGCCTACCCGCAGGCCCGGCCGGTGACCGCCGAAGGGCACGTGCTCGGCGGCGCCTCCCGGCAGTCGTACTGCCCGAGCAGTCCCGCCTACGCGCGAGCCTCGGCGCGGATCGCGGAGCAGCTGGCCACCCGGTACGGCCAGCACCCGGCGCTGACGCTGTGGCACGTGCACAACGAGTACGGCTGCCACGTGCCGGCCTGCTATTGCGATCAGTCAGCCCGCGCGTTCCGCGACTGGCTCCGCGAGCGCTACGGCAGCCTCGGCGACCTGAACGCCGCGTGGGGAACCGCCTTCTGGGGGCAGCGCTACGGGACGTGGGACGAGATCGACGTGCCGCGGCGCGCCCCGACCACGGTCAACCCCGCGCTCCGGCTCGACTTCATGCGGTTCTCCTCCGACGCCTTCCTGGACTGCTTCACCCGGGAGCGCGACATCTTGCACCGGCTCTCCCCGGGCATCCCGGTCACCACCAACTTCATGGCCAGCTCGTGCAAGAACATCGACTACTGGCGCTGGGCCCGCGAAGTGGACGTGGTGTCCAACGACCACTACCTGGTGGCCGAACAGGCGGCCAACCACATCGACCTGGCGATGGCCGCGGACCTGACCCGGTCGCTGGCCGCCGGAGCGCCCTGGCTGCTCATGGAGCACTCGACCGGCGCGGTGAACTGGCAGCGGCGCAACATCGCCAAGCGCCCGGGGGAGATGCGCCGCAACAGCCTGGCGCACCTCGCCCGCGGCGCGGACGGCATCCTGTTCTATCAGTGGCGGGCCAGCCGCAGCGGCGCGGAGAAATTCCACTCGGCGATGTTGCCGCACGGCGGCACCGCCTCCCGGATCTGGCGCGAGGTCGTCCAGCTCGGCCGGGACCTCTCGGCCCTGGGCGAGCTGCGCGCCAGTCGGGTCGCGGCCGGCGCCGCCCTCGTGTGGGACTGGGAGTCGTACTGGGCGGTCGAACTGGAGGGGCACCCGGCCGAGTTCTCCTACAAGGAGCGCATCTCCGCGTTCTACCGGCAGCTGTGGCGCGGCGGCGTCACCTGCGACTTCGTCCACCCGGAAGGCGATCTCAGCGGGTACCGGGTGGTGCTGGTCCCCAGCTTGTACCTGACCACGCCGCGGGCGGCGGCCAACCTGGGCGAGTACGTCGCGAGCGGCGGCACGCTGGTCGTCTCCTACTTCTCCGGGATCGTTGACGCCAGCGACACGGTCCATCCCGGCAGCTACCCGGGGCCGCTTGGCAGCCTGCTCGGCGTCACCGTGGAAGAATTCCTTCCCCTCCGCGCGGGCGAGCAGGTCCGCCTCCGGAGCGCCGGGGCAGTCGGGCCAGGGCTGGCCGACGCCAGTGCCGACGCCAGTGCCGACGCCAGTGCCGACAACTGGGCCGACGCCTGGGCCGAGATGGTGCACCTCGCCGGGGCCGAGACCATCCTCAGCTACGCGGACGGGCCCGCGGCCGGCGCCCCGGCCGTCACGCGGCACTCGTTCGGCTCCGGGCAGGCCTGGTACATCTCCACCCGGCTGGCCGAGGACCTGCTCGGCCGGGTCCTCTCGGCGGCATGCGCCGACGCGGGCCTCGCCGTCCGCGCCGACGGCGGTGTCGAGGTCGTGCTGCGCCGGGGCGATGACCATACCTTTATCACGGTCATCAACCACCAGGACCGCACCGCCGAGCTGCCGGTCACCGGGGTCGACCTGCTCACAGGAACCCGTTACGGCACGCGCCTCGAGGTGCCCGCCGGCGAGGTCCGGGTGCTGCGCCAGGACTCAGGCAGCTGACCTTAGTTCGGCCAGGTCCACGCCGGGCCAGTCCCGCAGGCCCGCCTCGCCCGCCTCGGTCACCGCGACGATGCGGCTGGCTTCCCTGGTGGTGATCCAGCGCCGCTCGAGCATGCTCCTGGTCAGGGCGGCGCCCAGGCTGCCCGCGAGGTGATAGCGGCGCTCGCTCCAGTCCAGGCAGGGCCGGAGCAGCGGCCGGGTCCGCCGCTCGAGCCGGTCCACGTCGATGCCGAAACGGCCGAACTCCGCCGCGCCGTCCGGGGCAAGCAGATAACCGCCGTCGCCCTCGCGGACCAGTCCGCGCCCGATCAGCGCCTCGGTGACCGAGACCCCGACCGCGCCCGCCAGGTGGTCGTAGCACATCCGCGCCCAGCGCAGGCTCCTCGCCCGGCTCGCGTCTCCGAGCGAGCGGACCTTGGTCGCGGGCGCGAGCAGGATGAGGATCTCGAGCGCGTCCGCCACCGGCTCCGAGGCGATCGAGTACAGCTGCTGCCGCCCGCTGGGCCGGGCGCGGACCAGCCTGCCCGCGACCAGCTTCTTCAGGTGCGCGCTGGCGAGCGACCGGGAGATGCCCGCCGCCTCGGCCAGTGCCGAACCCGACTGCGGCGTCCCGCCGAGCAGGGTGAGGAGCATCTGCGCGCGGTGCCGGTCGGCCATCAGGGCGGCCACCGAGGCCAGGTCAGCGTCCGGATCCATGGCCCCACCCTAACCCAGCGACAGTCAAATGAGGATTTGACGGTTTCCGGGTTAAGGTCGATGTCATGGCTACCACAAGGAGCCCGGGTGCCTGGATCAGGATCGCGTTCGCCATGTTCGCGGTCGGCTGGGGCGCCAACCAGTTCTCGCCGATGCTCATCGTCTACCGGCATGAGCTCGGGCTGACCGCGGGCGAGGTAGCCGGTCTTTTCCTGGTCTACGCGCTGACCCTGATTCCCGGCCTGCTCATCGGCGGCCCGGCCTCGGACCGGTTCGGGCGGCGCCCGGTGGTCTGGCCGTTCGTGACGCTGTCCCCGCTGGCCACGCTGCTGCTTGTGCTCGGGCCGCGGTCGCTGGCCGTGATCGCCGCCAGCCGGGCACTGGCCGGGCTGTGCTCGGGTGTCGTGTTCGGGTCCGCCACCGCTTGGGTGCAGGAGGTGTCCCCGGACGACGGGCCCAGTAAGGGGCTCAGCGCGCGGCGGTCGGCGCTCGCGCTGACGGCCGGGTTCGGGCTCGGCCCGGTGGTGGCCGCCGTGCTCGCCCAGTGGGCGAGCGATCCGCTGGTGGTGCCGTACCTGCCGCACCTGGTGATCGGGGGAGCGGCCGCGCTCGCGCTGGGACACACTCCGGAGGGCACGGCGACAGCAAGGCCCGGGGCGCTTCGGCGGCACTGGCCGCCGGCCGCCGTCCGTACCCGGCGGTTCTGGCTGGCGGTCGCGCCGGCCAGCCCGATGGTGTTCGGCTCGGTGTCGCTGGCCATCGTGGTGCTGCCGGAGGAGGTCACCAGCGCGCGGTCCCTGTCGGCCGGGTTCGCCGGGCTGATGACCGCGCTGTCGTTCGCGGCCGGGGTCGCGGTGCAGCCGTTCGCCCGGCGGCTGCGCGACGATCTGGCGGGCTCCGTCGCCGGCCTTGGCTGTGCGACGGCCGGCGCCGCGACCGGGATCGTCGCGGTGGGAGCCGCCGACCGCGTCCTGGCCGGCGCCACTGCAGTGCTTCTCGGCCTGGCCTACGGCCTGTGCCTGGTCTCGGGGCTGCGCCAGGCCGAGCACATGGCCAGACCGGACGAGCGCGGCGCCGTGATCGCCTGTTATTACGCCCTGGCCTACCTGGGCTTCGGGGCGCCCTACCTGGCCGACGGCCTCGGCGCGCTCGCCGGGAAGGCCGGCGCGTTCGTCGCGCTGACCGTGATCATCGCCGGGCTCGCGCTCTGGACCGCCGGGTACGCGGCCAGCCTGCGCCGGTCCGCACGGCAGCCAGAAGGTGACACAATTGTCAGGTGGTCGCCCGGAGACTGCAATTCCGTGTCACGATAAGGTAACATGCCGGTTCGTTCGGGTAATTAAAAATCTTTTTTGGACCAAACGGATCCGGGTGCCCGCCCTGGACCCCGTGACGTGCGGTGCTGAGGGTGCTGTCAGCCCCGTCTCAAGGCCCGCGTAGGCCCCACAATACGTTCCATTCCGGTCCCTACGGTTCCATAATCAAGCTCGTATTTCGGTTTTCAGCCAAGCGTTGACGGCCGCCCATTTTCCCAGTACATCTTGCTAGATAGCCCATTCTCGGCTAACGGGTCGGCAGAGGGAATCGCCACGGGCATCAAGCCGCGGCGGGGGCGGCGGGGAGGGAGTACGTAGTGTCTGGGCTGCCGTTGGTGGGGGACGAGTTCGCGGGCTACCGGGTGCGCTCGGTGCTCGGCCGCGGCGGGATGAGCGTCGTCTACCAGGCGGAGAACCTCCGCCTGAACAACGTCATCGCGCTGAAGGTACTGGCGCCCGAACTAGCCTCCGACGAGGTGTTCCGCGCCCGGTTCCTGGAGGAGTCGCGGATCGCGGCCTCGCTGAACCACCCGAACGTGATCCCCATCTACGACATGGGCTCCCAGGACGACCTGCTGTACATCGCGATGCGGTATGTCTCGGGGACCGACCTGCGGCAGATGATCAAGAAGCGCGGCCGCCTCCTGCCAGAGACCGCCTTGTTCCTGCTGGGCCAGGCCGCCCGGGCGCTCGACGCCGCGCACCGCAAGGGGCTGGTGCACAGGGACGTGAAGCCGGGGAACCTGCTGATCGAGCGGGGCAGCGACGAGACCGATCCGGATCACGTCTACCTGGCGGACTTCGGGATCACCAAGCACGCGATGTCCCGCAGCGGGCTGACCTCGACGGGCCAGTTCCTGGGCACCATCGACTACGTGGCCCCGGAGCAGATCCGGGGCACGTCGGTGCTGGGCCTGGCCGACCAGTACTCGCTGGGCTGCGTGCTGTACGAGTGCCTGACCGGGCGGGTCCCGTTCGAGAAGGACCTGGACGCCGCGATCATCTGGGCGCACGTCGAGGAGACGCCCACGATGCCCACGATCCTGCGTCCCGAGCTGCCCCCCGAGATCGACGATGTGTTCGCCCGGGTGCTGGCCAAGCGGCCCGACGAGCGCTACGGGAGCTGCCGCGAGTTCGTCGAAGCCGCCCGGATGGCCCTGGGCGTCTTCGGGCCGCCGACCGGCTCGTCCGACACCTACGGCACCATGACCACCGGGCCGCGGACCGGTGCGCCGCCTGACAGCCAGGCGGGGGCGCCGGACAGGTTCTCCTGGAGCAGCGTGGCCAGCCGGGCGCACGCGGCCGCCCCCGTCGCGCCCGGCAGCGCCGCCCCCGTCGCGCCCGGCAGCGCCGCCGCCGCCTCGCCGTCCGGGCCGGGTCAGCCCGGGGGGACCCTCACCTCCCACCGTCGCGAGCTCGGCGTCACGGGCCCGGGCGAGCCCGGTCAGCCGGCCGGCGCACAGCCGCCGCCGGGTCCGCCGCGGGGACCCCGCTGGTACCGTCAGCCGCGCTGGATCGCCGTGCTGGCGGCCGCGGTCCTGGTCCTCGCGGGCCTGGGCACCTGGGCCGGCCTGAGCGGTTCCGGCTCGCACGCGAAGGCCGCGACGAAGATGACGGCCAAGCCGAAGCCCAAGCCGACGACCGGCGCGCTGATGAGCGCGCTCATCCTGGCGAACAAGAGCAATGACGCCAAGGGCCAGCTGCCGCCGTCGACCTGCAATCAGGACACCCCGACCTATGTGACCTGCACCGCGCCGGCAGCCGGCATCAGCGGGGTCGTCTTCCAGACCTACCCGAACCAGAAGGCTCTCTACGCCGCGTACACGGCCAAGGTGTCCTCGGTGAACTCGGGTCAGTTCAAGCAGAACTTCAGCGACTGCGGGTCCCAGACCACGTTCGGCGAGGTCGGCTGGAACCACCTGTTCCAGCACACGAAGAAGTACACCGTTGATCAGATGACCATGGGCATGGTCAGGGACGACCAGGCCGCGGGCCGGGTGTTCTGCAACTACACCCAGGGCCTGGAGTACATGGTGTGGACCCAGAACGACGGCCACCTGATGGGTTACGTGGCCGGGCCGGTGCACGGGGACGTATGGACCTGGTGGGTGTCGATCCACCACAACATCGGCATAGGCGGCGCGCCGATGAATATGAACATGCCGTCCCCGTCCACGAGCGGCGGCGGCACGTCTCCGTCCATGAGCCCGTCCCCGTCCATGAGCGGCAAGTCCGCGTCCCCGTCCATGAGCGGCATGGGCGGATGACCCAACCGCCACGTTAGCCCGGCGGAATGATGGCCCTGCTCAGCTATCAGGCCTAGGCGCTTTCTGGCCCGCGGCGGCCCGGTGATCCCTTGCCAGTGGTGATGCTGGCCGGCCGAACGGATCGGCGTGCCGCACCGGCGGCACGGCCGGCCCCGGCGGCCGTAGACCCAGTTCTCCTCGCCGCGGCGCATGTTGCCGGTGGTGATGTGGCCGAAATGCCCCTTGTTCGCCTCGAGCAGCCGCCTGGCCAGGTCGGCCACGGCGCCGAGGTCGGCCACGGCGCCCACGGACTGCCACGGGCTAAGGCCGCGCAGGAATAGCACTTCGGCCTTATATACGTTGCCGATGCCGGTCGGGGGTAAATTTGCTACAATTAGATTATGGGTACTGAGACTGGCCAGATAGCCAAGCCCGTCGACATCTACGCCCGGGTCAGCTACCTGAAGCGCAACGAGAAGCGCGAACCGCCATTCGAAGGCCAGGTCGCGGTGTGCCGCATCAGGCTCGCCGAACTTGGCCTGGAGCAGGGCAAGGTCCTGATCGATCCTGGTCGCTCGGCATGGAACCCGGCTGTCAAGCGCCCAGCGTGGGACGAGTTGATGGACAGGCTTGAGCGCCGCGTGTCCGGCGGTGTGATCGTGTTCGACCTCGAACGGTTCACCCGCCAGCCGAAGGACGGCGAGCGGATGATCGATCTGGCCGACACTGGGCTGCTGGTGCTGGACAGCGAAAGCGAGTACGACCTGCGCACACCGAACGGCAAGAAGGCGTTCCGCGGCGCGATCAACGCCGCCGCCTACTACTCCGACCGGCTGTCGACCAGAACCACCCGCGGCAAGAAGCTCAAGGCGCTGGCGGGCGAGCCGAACGGTTCCTCCCGGCCGTTTGGTTTCGAGGCCGATCTCGTGACCATACGGGAAGACGAAGCTGAAGTCATCCGAGAACTGACCAGGCGGTCGTTGGCGGGAGAGTTCCAGAACGTGCTGGTCCGCGATCTCAACGCACGCGGCGTTCACACCAGCCAAGGTAAGCCCTGGACAGAGACCAGCCTGCGGCAAGTCCTGACCCGAGAGCGCAACTGCGGCAGGATCATTCACACCGACTCAGCAACGGGTGTCACATCCGTTGTCGGCCGCCTGCCGGGTAAGCCGATCATCACAGAGGAAGACTTCGACCAGATATACGCGATGTACGCCGCACGCCGCCGCGGACAAGGTTCGTCGGCCTACCTGTGCTCTGGCATCGCAGTCTGCGGACTTCCGAACTGCGGCAAACCGCTGCACGGCCGTCCGATGAAGCACATGAAGCCGTACGACGACGGTTCGGTGCGCCGTCAATACTGGTGCGGACCTTATGGTCACGGTGGCTGCGGAAAGATCATGATCGATCAGCGCGGCCTGGACGAGGCCGCCGAAGCGCTTGTCATCGAGATTCTGGCCGATCCCCGTCATGCCGATGCGATCGAGGCCACAGCCCGGGAAATTGAGGGCGAAGCCGCTCGGCTGGACCTGACCATCGCGGAAGCTGAGAGCGTTGCCGAGGCCCTTGCCGATCGTCTTGGGCGTGGTGATATGGCTCGTGCCCGATATGACATAGCCATCCGTCCGCTGGATGAGCGAATAGCTAAGCTCAAGGCCGAACGTGCCGCGTTCGGCGGCCTATCCCCACAGCGGCCCCAGACAGCGAGCCGTGAGCACTGGCAGCGACGATGGAAGGGAGCCGATACGGAGGAGAGGCGTGCGCTGCTCAAGATGGCACTGCGCGGCAGACGCCTGATCGTCGCCCCCGCTGGTCCCGGTTCACCTGCCGAACGGGCCGACGTCACCCGCCGGATCAGGATCGAGTAGACCATGGTTGCCGAGCCTGTCAGAGCAGCCAAGCCCGTCGACATCTACGCCCGGGTCAGCCATCGCGTGCGCGGAGAGAAGCGTGAGCCGTCAACCGAAGGCCAGGTCGCCGTCTGCCGCGCCCGCCTAGCCGAACTCGACCTAGAGGAAGGCGAGGTCCTGATCGACCCTGGTCGCTCGGCATGGAACCCGGCTATCAAGCGCCCGGCGTGGGATGAGCTGATGGACCGGCTGGAGAGGGGTATCTCCGGCGGCGCTATCATGTTCGACCTTGAACGGTTCACCCGCCAGCCGAAGGACGGCGAGCGGATGATCGACCTGGCCGCCCGCGGGCTGCTGATCCTGGACAGCGAGAGCGAATATGACCTGCGGACCCCGAATGGCAAGAAGGCGTTCCGTGACGCCATTAACGCCGCGGCGTACTACTCTGACCGGCTATCGACCAGGTCCGCTCGCGGCAAGAAGCTCAAGGCAATGGGAGGCGAGCCGAACGGCTCGTCCCGGCCGTTTGACCTGACGGCGCGCTTTCTAGCCGGGGAGACGCAAGATGCGCTGATTACGGAGCTGAACACACGTGGGATCACCACGTCGTATGGCAAGCCATGGACGCGCGCAGGGCTGCGAAAGGTCCTGACGCGCGAGAGAAACTGCGGAAGGATCATCTACACCGACCCCAAGAACGGGATCACCTCGGTCGTCGGCCACCTGCCTGGCGAGCCTATCCTCACCGAGGAGGACTTCGACGCGGTGATCGCCATGTACACGGCCCGCCGCAGCGGTCGGCCCAACTCGTGGCACTACCTCTGCGCAGGGATCGCTACGTGCGGCGTTGAGGGCTGCGGTCGGCGACTCCACGGAAGGCCACGCAACAACGTGAAGCCATACCCGGACAGCACGGTCAACCGGCAGTACTGGTGCCCGAAAACCCACGGCGGATGCGGTCGCATCGCGATCGACCAGCGCGGCTTGGACGAGGCCGCCGGAGCGCTTGCCATCGAGATTCTGGCCGATCCCCGTCATGCCGATGCCATCGAAGCAGCGTCCCGTGAAGTCGAGAGTGAAGCCGCGCGGCTGGATCTAGCCATCGCGGAAGCTGAGAGTGTTGCCGAGGCCCTTGCCGACCGCCTCGGCCGCGGCGATATCAGCCTGAACCGCTACGACATTGCTGCCCGTCCGCTTGATGAGCGCATAGACAAGCTCAAGGCCGAACGTGCCGCGCTCGGTGAGCCATCTCCGCAGCGGTTGCCGAGAGCGAGCCGTGAGCACTGGCAGCGACGATGGAAGGATGCCGATCCGGGGGAGAGACGGGCGCTGCTCAAGATGGCGCTGCGTGGCAGGCGCCTAATCGTCGGCCCGGCTGGCAGGGGTTCACCGGCCGAACGAGCCGACGTCACCCGCCGGATCAGGATCGAGTAGGCGCGTTCATGCCGCTGGCTCCTCGCTGCTGGCGTCGAGCCGTGCTGCCAGCCTGGCCACCGCGGCCACTTGCGACTCAGTCAACGGCGGCAACGTCGCAGCCAGTTCAGCCGCCCACGTGCTGAGATCTCGGGGCGCGGGCAGCTGGCCGGAGTGGCGTG
>WNGK01003778.1_pt1 | contig 16344 bp, 15 predicted proteins | sample 5400601 | NCBI WGS metagenome assembly WNGK01 (sample SAMN13153376, study PRJNA577476) | soil metagenome | isolation source: 60 cm soil or saprolite under Garry oak tree replicate 1 | place: USA:California | collected 2016-06-15
CTTTGGCGAAAAATCCGCTCACTCCTGCGTACCGTCAGCGCGGAGGAATGCCTAAATTTCCTCCGCCATGCCGGCTATGCCTCAACATGATCGGAATCTGCTCTAAATGTCAGGAGCACGCCGGTGTTGCGCAGCGCGTCGACGCGCCCCGCGTCATCGAGCTCAGTGAGGTAGACGACGTCGGTTGCGCCCGCGAGAGCGTCGTTAACGATCGCTTTGCGTTGCTCGCTTAGCTCGAAGGTGACGACGAGCGGTAGTCGGTTCAACTCCATCCACTCAAATTACCGCACTCTGTTGCCCATTGGGAGGCATGCTAACACAGTCGGACGTCAACCGCTTCAACTCGTGCTGGCCCCGCCCCGGTGAGCGCCAAGATGCCACTCACGGGATTTCATAAACCATGAACTCGTCGGCAATCCCGCGCAGCGATGCCCGCTGGGGCATGGGCTCAAGCCCTTTGGTCTGGAGAACCGACAAGGAGCGCGGATGCTGGACTACAGCCTCGCTAGCAAAAATCGAGCGCGATGCGGCAAGCCCCTGCACACGTGAGGCGATGTTCACCGTCCGACCGAAGTAGTCTTGCCGGTCGTTGAGTGTAACCGCGAGGCAGGGACCCTCGTGAATACCGATTTTGAGAAGCAAGTCACGGTCGCCATGCTTGATGCTGCGCATCGCCTCGCGCATGCGCAGCACGGCAGCGACCGCCCGGTCCGGGGTCGGGAACGTGGCCATGACTGCGTCCCCGATGGTCTTCACCACCGCGCCGGCTTCTGCGGCAATGATCTCATTGAGTACGCGAAAATGCGCTCGCACGAGAGCGATCCCCCACGAGGGGAATTGGGGTGGCAAGAATTTTGCCAAACGTGATCTGCATCACGGACCACTTAATCTTGCAGGGGTATACGTTATCTCCACGCCGGACTACGAGGCTGCGTCTGCAGCAACGGCTTTGATCATTGCCACCGTAAGCGCCGATGCCATGTGGCTGCGATGTCAGTGAAAGGCTCCAGAGCCTGAAGTACAACCTTTAAAAGGAGTGTTGGTCATGATCCTCTCCTCCTCCTACACCTTCAACCCGCTCTCCTATCCCGGAGCCCTCCTCACCCACGGAGACGACATCAACTACTCTGGACAAGTGGTCGGATATTTTCTTGACGAGAACAATTATGAACACGCCTTCTTCTACGACGGGGAAAACTACACGATCATCGATCCTTCGTTTGCCGGACTGAACTATGGATTCGTCGCCGCGGCCTACAGCATCAGCAATGACGGGCATGTGCTCGGGAATGCCTATGATCCCGCCACGAACAACTACGACTACTTCGTTTACGACTCGATAAATCATTCTTACACCATTCTGAACGACCCGACTGGGGGCAGCTTCACCTGGACACGCGAGATCAGCAATGCTGGCGTCACGGGCTACTACTGGAATGGATCAAAAGATGTCGGGTTCAGTTGGAACTGGAACGGCACCTACGTCACCATCGACATCCCCGGCACCGCCGCGGTCATCCCCACAAGCATCAACGATTCGGGTCAGGTCGTCGGGTATGGGGAGTGGGATGATAGCACCGGCCAGGTCAGCTACCATGGTTTCCTGGACGTCGGTGGCGTCATCACTCTCGTCGACGACCCCAATGCCGCTACGTCGTTTCCCATCAACAACTATGAGTACCCCCCTCCGATTGGCACCGTCGCCCAGTTCATCAACAACGACGGCCTGATCGCCGGATATTACTCCGATGCCAACGGCACCCAGATTTGCTTCCTGGACGATCACGGCAAGTTCTTCGATATCGTCGATCCGCTGGCTCTTCCCGGCCTCACCATTATCAATGGCATCAGCGACGCTGGGGTGGTGTTCGGGAGCTACGTCGACGCTGACCAGTCAGGAGGCTATATCACAAACGTGGGTCATGAGCACGGGTTCGTTTGGACCGAGGATAATGGCTTCATCACCGTGGACGATCCCAACCTGCTCTCCAGCATGGTGACCGCCATGAGCGTCTCGGGGCAGATGCTCGTCAACTCGAATGTGTATCAAGCCAACACCGAGATCGGCACGCCCATCGTTGACCCGACCGTTGTGGCTGACCACGACCACGTCAACCTCTATCAGACCGTCGTCGAGAATGCAGCCAATGGAGTGCTGGCGAACGATACCGACCCGATCCCCATCGACGCCCTGAGCGTCTCGGCGGTCAACGGCAGCGTGACGAATGTCGGCATGCCGGTGCAGGGGCTCTACGGCGCCCTGACACTCGCCGCCGATGGCAGCTATTCCTATACCGCCACTCACGCCCTGCCCGACGACGGGGTGGGTTTCGATACCTTCTCCTACACGGCCGCGACGGGGGCAGGCGGCCAGGCCACTACCGACCTCACCATCGTCGTTGTCGGCTCAGACAAGCACTATCTCGGAGGCATTCCCAACGCCACGATCAACGGCGGCGCCTACAACTTTAACGGTCAGGTGCTGGACGGCAGTCAGGGCAATGACATCCTGATCGCCGGCAGCTCTGCCACGGTCGAGATCGGCGGTCCGGGCGATACCCTGACTGGCAGCACTATGGCAGACAAGTTCGTGTTCCACGGCGACGACTTCGGGCATAACGAGATCACCAACTTCAACGTGAAGATGGACACGATCTGGTTGGATTCCACTGAGTTCACCAGCTATCAGCAGGTCCTGGCCAACGCTACGCAAGTCGGTACCGGTAAGAACGCGACGACCATTATCGACGACGGCACTGGAGATGTCATCCAGCTGGATGGTGTCAAACTCTGGACGCTTACGGCGAACGATTTCCATTTCGCGTAAGCCGTAGTCACAGAACCAATGGAGCCCGCCTAACGGGACGGCTCCAACTTCCTTTTGGTAGGATTAGATCATGCAGAAGTCAGAGCTCTCCGATGCCTTAGGTACGCTCCGGGGCACGGTGTGGAGCTTGGTGATGATGAGCGCAATACTTAATGTCCTCTATCTTACCGGCTCGTTCTTCATGCTGGAGATCTATGATCGGGTGATACCGAGCAAGAGCCTTCCTACTCTTATTGGTTTGGCAGTGATCGCCGGGGTTCTCTACGTAGGACAAGGCATCTTGGACTTGATCCGTAGCCGCATCTGCAATCGCTTGGGTGATAGCCTCGACGCCAAGCTTGGCTACCGAGTCTATGACGCCATCATTCGTCTTCCTCTCCGGCTTGGTGGCAATGGTGATAGCCACCAGCCCATTCGCGACCTGGACCAGGTTCGCTCCTTCCTGTCAGGCGGAGGACCACTAGCCTTCCTCGATCTTCCGTTCATGCCGATCTACCTCCTGATATGTTTCCTGTTTCATGTCTGGATCGGCATGGCGTGCCTTGCCGCCATGGCCATTCTGATCGCACTTGCCGGTCTGACCGAGTTAAGGACCAGGAACTCGACAAAGCTTTCGTTTGCCCTGAGCACTCCCCGAAACGTACTGGTCGAGTCGGGTCGACGCAATGCCGAGGTCCTGCGAGCCTTGGGAATGGCCTCGGCCATGACTGAGCGCTGGGTTAAGGCCAACCAAGCATACCTGCTGGCGAATCGCCGAATTAACGACTCGGTCAAGGGCATCGGCTCCATTACCAAGGCCGCTCGCGCCGCCATCCAATCGGCGATGCTCGGAATCGGCGCGTGGCTCGTCATCAGGGGAGATGCCTCGGGTGGCGTCATCATCGCCGCGGCCATCATCACGACCAGAGCATTAGCTCCCGTAGAGATGGCGATTGCCAGCTGGAAGGGCTTCAACCAGGCTAGGCAGTCATGGGCAAGACTCAACAGGCTCCTGTCATTCATCCAGCCAGAAACTGAGAGTATGGCGTTGCCTGCGCCGGAAAGGACGCTCACGGTCGAGAACGTCAGCATAACTGCTCCTGGTAGTGATATCCTGATCGTTGCGGACGCCTCGTTCAATCTTCAGGCAGGGCAGGGACTCTGTATTGTCGGTCCCAACGCCTCTGGCAAGTCCTCACTGGTTAGGTCACTGGTCGGCGTGTGGAGACCCGCCAGAGGCAAGATCAGGCTCGACGGTGCCTCGCTTGAGCAGTGGTCACACCAGCTTGGAAAGCACATTGGATACCTGCCACAGGACGTCGAACTCTGCGCCGGCTCGGTAGCTGAGAACATCAATAGGTTCGAGGTAGACCGAGATCCCGGCGCCATCATCAAGGCAGCCATGGCTGCAGGTGTGCACGAGACGATCTTACGCCTGCCGCAGGGCTACGAGACTCAGATCGGTGAGGACGGTCAGGCTCTATCAGCTGGTCAGAGGCAGCGCATCGGCCTGGCTCGTGCGCTCTATGGTGAGCCATTCCTAGTGGTACTCGACGAGCCGAACTCCAATCTGGACGAGGATGGAGAGCGTGCCTTGGTCAAGGCCATCCTCGGCGTCAGAGCTCGAGGTGGAATTACCGTGGTCGTATCTCATCGACCCAGTGCCCTGGCCTCGGCCTCTCACGTCCTGGTCATGAATGGTGGTCGGGTCACGGGCTTCAAGGCGAGAGACCAGGTGATCCAGGCAGTACAGCAACCGCGCAAGGCGCAAGCCGTAGGGAGAGGGTGATATGTTTGAGAAGCAGGTCACTCGATCGCTTCGACGCCACGTCATGGCCGGAATGGCTACCGTAGTGTTCCTCTCCGTCGGTGTCGCTGGCTGGGCGTCGACGCAGAGCATCAGCGGCGCGGTAGTTACTCCCGGTCAGTTGATCGTGGAAACGAGCGTCAAGAAAGTACAGCATCCAACGGGTGGCGTCGTGGGTGAACTCCTCGTTCAGGAGGGGAGTCGTGTCAAGGCTGGAAATGTGGTCGTTAGATTGGACGAGACGCAGACCAGGGCCGACCTGGAGGTGATACTCAAGGGTCTGGATGAGAATATGGCTCGTCGTGCCCGAATGGACGCCGAGCTCTCTGGCGGAGAGCTCAAGTTTCCAGCCAGCATTCGAGACCGCTCGCTGATGGAGAGCGAGACCAACTTCTACCGGGTAAGACGAGCCGCGAGAGACGGGCTGAAAGCTACTCTACAAGAGCAAATCAAGGGTCTACGGGAGCAGATACAAGGCAAGGACAGAGAGCTGCAGTGGATCAAACAGGAGCTCGTTGGTGTTCATCAGCTCTGGGAGAAGAATTTGGTTCCGTTCACCAAGGTCGTGCAGCTCGAGCGCGACCAGGCCAGGATCATTGGGGAGAGGGGAACATTAGTGGCGACCATTGCAGCAACAGAACTAAAAATCCTCCAAGTCGACGAGGACATGAGGACCGACACGGGTCGCGAGATGGCAGACGTCCGGGCTAAGATATCCGAGCTGATGGAGAAGAGGATTAGCGCCGAGGACAAGCTTAAGCGCGTGGACATCCGGGCACCTCAGGACGGTATCGTGCACCAGCTGCAGGTCCACACCGTCGGGGGTGTTCTCGCTCCCCCCAACGCCGCGGCTGAGCCCATCATGCTGATAGTGCCGGAGAGCGATGGCCTAGTGGTAGAGGCAAAGGCTAGACCTGAGGATGTCGACCAGCTGCATCTGGGACAGAAAGCCCGTCTGAGGTTCACCAGCTTCAACCAGAGGACTACCCCCGAGCTCGAGGGCGAGGTTAGTATGGTCTCGGCCGACGTTACCGTCGATCCCAAGCGGGACGCGAGCTACTATACCATCCGGGTCAAGTTTTCGATGGAAGAGGCCAAGAAGCTCGGGGGAGCGAGGCTTGTGGCCGGCATGCCCGTCGAGGTGTTCGTGACGACTGAAGCCCGGAACGTCCTATCCTACCTGATAAAGCCCCTGCGCGACCAGATCGCCAGGACGTTCCGCGAAAGGTGATGTTGTGGTCTCGGCCTCATAAAAGGAGGAAAGCCAGCGCAATGAACTCCGGCCGCTTCATTCGATGACCTCGTCGGCCGCTTCAAGCAGTCCCGGTGGCACGGTGAGGCCAAGCGCCTTCGCAGTTGCCAAATTGATGGTCGTTTCGAAGCTAGTGGGGGCCTGCACCGGAAGATCCGCGGGGCTGTCGCCACGTAGTATGCGGTCGACGTAGGATGCCGCTTGGCGAAACAGTTCAACGATGTCAGCCCCATAGGACATCAAGCCACCGGCTGCGACGAATGATTTGAGAAAGTAGACCGCTGGTAGGCGATGGTGCGCCATGAGCCCGATGATGAGATCACTATGGACGATGGTGCGATATCAGGCATTACGACCAAGCCACCGTTCGGCACGATCGCGAAGGACTCGATGGCACGCACGCTCAATGTCGGCGGCACTCTCGTGCTCGACCAGGCTGGTTACAGGCTCGATCCCCAGGGATGGGGCTAGAGCCAGGGCCGCGTGCATGTAGTAATCAAAATACGGAACCGAACTGGCGGTTTTTAGGAAGGCAGCGCGCACAAGGTTGGGCGCAATCTCCTTGAGCATTGCACGCCATTTGCCAGTGACGCTGGCTTTCATGTAGAGCGTTGGACCAGTCATATTGCCGCCCGGCTTCGCAAAGCTCGCAACGAATCCGGAACCGATTGGGTCGGCAACGCCAACAAGCACAATCGGACTCGTGCTGGTCTCCTGCTGCAGGGCAGCAGCAACCGGCGTCGAATTCGCGAGGATCACATCGGGCTGCAGGGCGATAAGTTCTTTCGCCAGCACCTGTGCCGCCATCAGCTCGCCCTGAACGAGCCCGAACACCAAAACGCGATCCACGGCCTCGTCCGTTGGGCCGCCTGGACGACCTCCGAGCGGGATCCGCACCGGGTCGTGATGGAACAGGTCCTCTATCCGCAACCGGGCTACCCCTTCTCGGTCAGGCTTAGCATCGAATATGCGCTGTCGGACAGCGGGCTCCGGGTGCGGACAACGGCAACGAACGTCGGCACGGACCCGTGTCCCTACGGGAGCGGCGCTCATCCGTACTTGACCCTCGGGACCGCAACCGTCGATGGTTTGATTTTGCGCGTGCCCGCGCGAACCGTCCTGCGGTCCGACGAGCGCGGCCTTCCGATCGGCACCGAAGCCGTGGAGAACACGGAATATGATTTCCGGCAGCCGAGGCAGATTGGCTCGACGAGGCTCGACCACGCGTTCACCGACCTCGACCGGGATAAAGGATGGCGTCGCTCGCGTTGAGCTGCGAGATCTGGATCACGGAACTCGGGTCTCGCTCTGGGTCGACGAGAGCTACCCCTACTTGATGCTCTTCAGCGGCGACCCCCTTCCCGACGTCCGCCGGCGCAGCCTTGCCGTCGAGCCCATGACCTGCCCGCCCAACGCGTTTCGGACCGGAGATGCTCTGGTCAGGCTGAAGCCAGGCGCCTCATTCACCGGCACATGGGGCATCGCGGGCGGGCGCATAGGCGCTAAATAAAGCTTGTGCGGCCGAGTATGGAATAGGTCAAGAATCGCTTGTGAAATGGACCGGGACAAGCGGAGCGTCGTCGATCGGGTCGGCGGCCTGAGGCTTATCGCGTCTGAAGGAACGCGGAGCGCGAAGGCAGGCGCCCTCAGGTCTTCATGGGCGGAGGCTGGCGAGCCACAAGCGGCTGGCGCATGATCAAGGCGGCAATGACGGCCAAGGGCAGCGCGACGATGCTGCCGGCCGCGAAGATCGTGGAGAACGGAAGCCCGATCAGATCCCGCAGCGGTCCGGCTCCGAACGCGGCGAGGCCATAGCCGAGCTGATAGAACGCGATGAGCTCGCCCGCGATCACGGCGGCGAGGCGGGGAAACTCGTTGCCGCCGAAGCTGATGCTCAGCGGCAGGAAGGCGGAGCAGGCGAGCCCCGCAAGCGCGAGCGCCAGAATGCCCTGGGCCTCGCCCTGCGCCGCGGCGGCAAGCAGGCAGGTCGCGACCAGCAGGACGGGAAGGGCGGCATAGATCCAGCGCGCCGGCACGCGCCGCGCAATGACGGCGGTGAGCACGCGCCCCACCGTCACCATTGCCCAGAAGGCGGTCAACGCGAACGAGGCGCCGCGCGCCGACACGCCGCGTTCCTGGATCAGGTAGGGCATCGCCCAGTTGCCGCTAAGCGTCTCGAGCATGCCATAGAGCAGGACGGCCGCGGCGTAGAGCCATAAGCGACGCGGCAAAGCGGACCACCGCATCGGCGTCTGTGCCGTGGCGTCGGTCCCGCCGGCACTGCGCAGCGGCTGCGTCACCGCGAGCGCGGAAATGAACGCGAGCATGCACGCGACCGCCGCGGGGAGCAGCCACCACGCGCCGAGCGCAAGCACGAGCGCCACCAGCGCCGGCGCCAGCGCAGTGCCCAACCCCAGCAACGCATTAAGCACCAGGACGGCGCGATCCGTGCGCTCGGGAAAGAACGCCTCGGCATAGGTGTTGAGCGCCATCACGGTCGCACCAAAGCCGAAACCCAGCGCCGCAGTCGCAACCAACAGCAGCCCAAACGCGGCGTCGGGCGCGCCGATGAGCGATCGGCTTAACGCCAGCAGCGACATCGAGAGAATATCGCCGACCAACCCCGCCAGCAGGACGCGCCGCAGGCTCCACCGTCGCGCCAGCCTCGGCCCAAGTGCGGCGGCGCAAATGGCAAGCGCGACTTGCGGCACGAACATCGTTCCGTAGCGCGTGCTGTCGAAGCCGAACCCGTCCGGGCTGGTGAAGACCGAGCCCGCTGCCGGAAACGTCACCAGCGCCAGTCCCTGCATGACAGCGGCGCCATAGACCACGCCGATCTCGGTGCGAGTTGCCATGGAAACGCCTCAACGCGTCATCGCCGGGTTCGTCGCGGCCATCCGCATCTTTGCCTGCCAAAGAGAACAAGTCGTGCATGCCCGGTACAAGGCCGACCGACCTATTGCTAGCTCAATCGCTCCAGCAGGTGGTCGCCCACGCGGATCGCATTGGCGATTGCGGTAAGGGACGGATTCACCGCGCCGATGCTGACGAAGAAACTTGTGTCGACAACGTACAGGTTATCGAGCTCGTGCGCCTTGCAGTTCACGTCGAGAACCGACGTTTTGGGGTCGCGCCCGAAGCGGCATGTGCCGGCCTGATGCGCGCAGCCGGCAATCGGGATGTCGATTTTCATGTAAATGTCGCGGGGGATCAGGCGGTCGGGATGCATGCCGATATGGCTGACCATCGACTTGAGCTTGTCATAGAGCCGTTGCCGCGGCACCTGGTTGTTCGGCGTATAGCTCAGCGTCAGATTGCCGGACTTGTCTACCGTGACGCGGTTTTCCGGATCGGGCAGGTCTTCCGTGGTCAGCCAGAAATCCACCGCGTGGCGGGCGACCTCGCCGAGCAGCCCGAGCGGCACCAGGGCGGTTTCGAACGGCTTCTCGCCACGGTACATCGGTCCCAGCGATTTGCCGGTCATCTGGATGTTGCCCATGGGGTAGTCGAATCCGTCCATCCCAAAATAGAAGTCATTCAACGCGAGCGTCTTCTGGAAAATTGTCGGGTTAGGCTCGCGCGAGATCGCGAGAACGGCCTGACTGTTATGAAACATGTAATGGCGCCCGACCTGATCGGAGCCGTTGGCCAGCCCATTCGGATGTTTGTCGTTCGCAGACATCAACAAAAGCTTGGCGGAATTGGCCGCTCCACACGACACGATCACGATGTCGCCACGAAAGGTGTCCTGCTCTCCTGCAACGTCGACGACGACCTGGGCGACAGCCGTCCCGACGGCATTTGTCTCGAGCTTCAGCGCCTTGGCGTTGCGAATGAGGGTAACATTGGAAAATTCCAGTGCTGGACGCACCGCCGAAATCTCTGCATCCGCCTTCGCATGCACCAGGCAGGGAAATCCGTCGCAGGTCTGACAACGGATGCAGGTGCTGTACGCCATGTTATCCTCGTTCAACAGGATCGCACAGGGCACGTGAAATGGATGATAACCGGCCGCCGCCAAATCGGTAAAAAGGTGCTGGATGCGCGGCTCATGGGAGACCGGCGGGCACGGATAAGGGCCGCTCGCAGGGGGCTCCGTGGGATCCTGGCCGCGAAGTCCATGCACGTGATACATCTCCTCGGCGCGCATGTAATAGGGCTCGAGGTCCTCGTAGCTAATCGGCCAGGCCGGCGAAATGCCGTCGTGGTGGCGCAACTCGCCGAAGTCCTCGCGCCGTAGGCGAAACAGCGCTGCGCCGAAGAGCTTGGTCGCCCCGCCGACGAAGTAATGCACTTGGGGCTGAAACGGCCGCCCGTGCCGGTCATACCACGTGTCCGGGGAGACATAGCGGTTTCTCACGAACACCGCGTCTGCGTCCCAGTTCTGCGCCTCGCGCTTGAGCCAGTCGCCGCGTTCGAGAATGAGGATGCTCTTGCCGGAAGGCGCGAGTTGTCTTGCCAGTGTGCCGCCGCCGGCGCCGCTGCCGATGATGATGATGTCGAAATGTTTATCCATGCGGCTACAGGCCGACGCTGTTCTGCATGATGCCGCCGTCCGTGAACACCGTGGTCGCGGTGATGTAACTCGCGCCGTCTCCCGCGAGGAAGCCGACGACGCTGGCAATCTCTTCGGGGCGCGCCATGCGCCGCAGCGGTATGGCGGCATCCAGCTGCGCGAGCTTGGCCGGATCGGTCATGGTGCTCAGATTGATCGGCGTCGCCACCGCGCCGGGGCCCACGCCGACCACCAGGATATTGTGGGGCGCCAACTCGACGCCGGCGGTGCGGGTGAGCATCCGCATGCCGCCTTTGGCCAGGCAATACGCGGTGTTGCCGGGCATCGGCCAGTCCTCGTGCACTGAAGTGATGTTGATGATACGGCCGCTGCTGCCTTGTTTGACCATCTGCTTGGCAGCGATCTGGGTGCCGAAGAACGCACTTTTGAGGTTGATCGCCATCACCTCGTCGTACTGGGCCTCAGTGGTATCGAGCACAGAGGTGCGCGTTTCGATGCCGGCATTGTTGACCATGATATCGAGCCGGCCAAACTTGCTCACGGCGGCGTCAACCAGCTTCTGCAAGTCGGCAAGCTTGCTCACGTCGGCTTTCACGCCGATCGCCTGGCTGCCGAGCTTGACGATCTGCTGCTCGAGCGCCTCGGTCGCCTCCGGATGAAACAGGTAATCGATGACGACGCGCGCGCCTTGCCGCGCCAGTTCGAGAACGATCGCCTGACCGATCCCGCTGTTGCCGCCGGTCACGATGGCGGTCTTGTTGTTGAGCGACATCACGCCTCCGATAATCCTTGGGGATCGCCCCGCCGCGTTTCACGGATGAAGCGGCGGCAGACCCCGCTCTCCGGGTGAAGGAGCGATCGGCGCCGCCTGCGCGGCGATCTGAGCGATCAGGTTTGCCACAAGACCGGTCCAGCCGGTCTGGTGCGAAGCGCCGCACCCGCGGCCATTGTCCCCATGGAAGTATTCATGGAACAGGATGTAATCCTTGAAGTGCGGATCGGTTTGGAGCTTCTCATAGGGTCCGAAAACCGGACGCCTCCCGTCGGCTCCGCGCCGGAACAGCTTGATCAGCCTGTGGCACAGTTCATCGGCAATCTTGTCCAGGGTGAGCATGATGCCTGATCCGGTCGGACATTCGACCTTCAGCCTATCGCCGTAGAACTGATAGAACCGGCGCAGATTCTCGATCAGCATATAATTGACCGGCATCCAGATGGGTCCGCGCCAATTGGAGTTGCCGCCGAAAAGTTCGCTTTCCGACTCTCCCGGCTCGTACCTCACGCAGTAGTGCACCCCATTGTACTCAAAGTCATAGGGCTGGGCGAGATAGGCGCGCGAGAGGGCGCGTACGCCGAAAGGCGAGAGAAATTCGCTCTCGTCGAGCATTCGGCGTAACAGCATGGTCATGCGGAAAACGCGGGTCAGGGCAAACAGCCGACACCCGCTCACGCCTTGCTGGTCCCAGCGTGACACCAGCTGGACCAAATCGGGTCGGAGCGCGCGGTAAGCTTCGTACTTGCGCCACAGCTCCGGCAATTCCTCGATGACCTTCTGTTCGACGACGCCGACCGCGAACAGCGGAATCAAGCCGACCATCGAGCGCAGGCGCAGTGGAATCTTGCTGCCGCACGGCATGGCAAGCACGTCGTAAAAGAAATTGTCCTCATCATTCCAGAGTCCGATCCCTGTCTGACCGATATCGGTCATCGCGCCGGCGATATGCCAGAAATGATCAAAGAACTTGATGGCCATGTGTTCGTAGACGGGATCACGGCGACTGAGCTCCACCGCAACCCGCAGCATGTTGAGGCAGAACATCGCCATCCAGGCGGTGCCGTCGGATTGCTCGATGCTGCCGCCCGTAGGCAGCGGCCGCGAACGGTCGAACACGCCGATGTTGTCGAGGCCAAGGAAGCCGCCCTCGAAGATGTTCAACCCCTGCGGATCCTTGCGGTTCACCCACCAGGTGAAATTCAAGAGCAGGTTGTGAAAGACCCGTTCGAGGAAATCGAGATCGCCGGTACCGCCACGCTGATTGCGGTCGTTCTCGAAAACGCGCATGGCGGCCCAGGCATGCACCGGCGGATTCACGTCACCGAATGCCCACTCGTATGCCGGTAGTTGTCCGTTTGGATGCTGCAGCCTGACTTCGCACAGCAGCAGAAGTTGTTGTTTTGCAAAGTCAGGATCGATCAGGGAAAACGTGACGCAATGAAATGCGAGGTCCCACGCGGCGAACCACGGGTATTCCCATTTGTCCGGCATCGACATGATGTCGCCGGCGACGAAATGACCCCAATCGCTGTTGCGGCCGTGCTTGCGGCTCTCCGGCGGCGGCGGCTGTCGCGGATCACCCTCCAGCCACTGGCGGACGTTGAAATCATAAAACTGCTTGTTCCAAAACATGCCGGCAAAAGCCTGGCGCTGGATGCGACGCATATCCGGGTCGGCGATGTCTTTCTGCAGGGAGGAATAGAAGGCATCCGCTTCCGCGATGCGCTGAATGAAGACTTCGTCGAACCCGAGAAAGGCATCTCTGTATTGAGCGCCGGCCCACAGCCGAACGCGGATGGTCGTGCTGCCCCCGGCCGGAATCGCTCGCAGGTAAAAACCCGCGGCCTTGGTACCTGGGCCGGTCGCGTTTACCGCATCGGTGCGGTCGTGCACGACGTATTCATGGAACGCATCCTTGAAGTAGCCGTGCGTCGGACCGACCCCAAACAGCCGCGCAAAGTTCGTCTCGTTCTCGGTGAACAGCAGGCGATCGGCTGCGTCGAATGCGATGCTGTGGACGCCGAGCTCGTCGTGGGTTGCGAGCACCAAGCCTTGGCCCTGCTCCTGCAGCGTCGGTTTCTTGATTCCAGGCGACCAGCTCCAGGTATTTCGAAACCAGGCTTGCGGCAGCACATGAATGCTCGCCTGTTCGGGGCCGCGATTATGGACGGTAATGCGCATGAGCACATCGTCCGCGTCCGCCTTCGCGTACTCCACTTCGACATCGAAGTAGCGGTCATCGTCAAAAATGCCGGTATCGATCAGCTCGAATTCCATCGCCCCCGGTGAGCCGCGGCGGCGTACGTTCTCGTCGATCAGCCATTGGTAGGGAAAGGCTGCCTGCGGCAGCTTGTAGAGCATGCGCGCATAGGCATAGCTGGGGATGGCCTCGAGGTAATAGTACAGCTCCTTGACGTCCTCGCCGTGGTTTCCTTGTCCGTTGGTGAGCCCAAACAGGCGCTCCTTGAGAATCGGATCACGGCCGTTCCAAAGCGCAAGCGATAGGCAGAGAAGCTGCCGGTCGTCGGAAAACCCGGCCAGGCCGTCCTCCCCCCGGCGGTAGGCGCGGCTGCGCGCCTGATCGTGGGACAAATAATCCCACGCGGTGCCGCCCGGGCTGTAGTCCTCGCGCACCGTCCCCCATTGCCGCTCGCTGAGATAGGGGCCCCACTGGCGCCAATTCTTCTGGCCGTTGCGGCTTTGCTCGATGCGTTGGCGCTCGGCGTCGGAGACTTGCGGCATGGCGAATGGCTTTGGCGGCGAGTGTTATTGCTTTGTAGCAATTTGCGTGAGCAGCTGCCAGGCATCGAGCGTGCAGGCGACGGACCAGGCTTGTGCCGGCGCGCCGCGCGGACGGTGCGGCGCCTCGCCGTCAAAAATTTCGCCAATCGTGCCCACACCCTGATCTTCCAGCGCGTCGCTCATACCCTGCAAGACGGCAAGCGCCGCGCGCGCATCGCCCGTCACCCGGTAGACCGCGAGACAGAACGGTCCAAGCAGCCAGCCCCAGACCGGCCCTTGATGATAACCGCCGTCGCGCTCGAACACGCCTCCGCCATAATGGGGATGGTACGCCGGGTTGTCATAGCTGGCCTCGCAGAGTCGCGTCGCGTTGGCGAGCATGGCCTGGAACACGGGCTCCAGGTCGCTTGGCGAACTGCTGATAATGCCGAGGACTTTGGAGGTCGCCGTCTCCCGCTCCAGTGCCTCGCTTAGCTCGCGGGTGAGCAGTGCGTTCTTCTTTTTCAGGCTGGCACCGGAAGCCGCACTAGGGTGAGCCGCCGTAGACGCGTTGCCGCGCAGCGGCTTTACCGTTCTGCGCCGCTTCGTCTTCTGTCGGGTTGTTCGACCAGTTGTCACCCAATCCCCCTAGCGAGCTAGGCGCTGGGGAGATGTTAGCATACCGCTGGTAGCCGGCCCACCCTCGCTCCGCCGCGGGGCTGGCCGAAGTAGTGAACATGGAGCACCTGCCGTGAAGATCTTCGTCAGCGGCGCGACCGGGGTGGTCGGCCGCCGCGCCGTCCCTCAATTGCTGGAGCTCGGGCACGACATCACCGGCATGGCGCGCTCGGCAGCGAAGGCGGACGCGCTCAGAAAAGCCGGGGCCCGTCCCACTACGGCTGACCTGTTCGAAAAGCCTACCTTGCGCGAGGCGGTTGCCGGGCACGAGGCGGTCATCAATCTCGCCACCCATATGCCATCCTTGAATCTCAGCGCGTTTCTGCCCGGCGCCTGGGCGGAAAACGATCGCGTCCGAAGCGTCGGATCCGCCAATCTGGCCGAGGCAGCGATTGCAGGAGGGGTACGGGTTTTCGTGCAGGAGAGCTTTGCTCCCCGCCTATCCGGATTGTGGCGATCGGTGGATCGACGAAACGGTGGCACTCGAACCGGCCCGGTACAACCGGACGCTTGTCGATGCCGAGCGCTCGGCGCAACGCTTCACAGAACGTGGCGGTACCGGCATTGTCCTGTGGTTCGGCGCATTTTACGGCCCCGACGCGAACCAGATCACTAACTTGATTCAATCAATCCGCGGAGGCTGGGCTCCAATCCCCGGGCGTCCGGAGGCGTTCTTCTCATCGATCTCCCATGATGATGCGGCAACGGCCGTAGTCGCCGCGCTGCAAGCCGGGGCCGGAACCTACAACGCCATCGATGACGAACCATTGCGGCGGCGTGAGTATCTCGATTCGCTAGCACAAGCGTTGGGCGTGCCCCCGCCGAAGACACCGCCGGGTTGGATAGCCCACTTGTTTGGTTCGCTCGGTCGGCTGCTCGCACGATCACAGCGGGCATCGAACGTCTGCGCGTCGAAATATCCGAGCAACCGCGAGGGACGGCCGGCGATACTGTTGGAGCGGCAGGCGCGGAATGCGGCACCCATTGCGCGGATTTCATGATTGAAGTGAACATAACGCGGATCGGCGGGCCGACCGCCTTGCTCGAAGTCGGCGGATTTCGGCTGCTGACCGATCCGACATTCGATTCTCCCGGCGAGTATCGTCTGCCGCACGTGACCTTGCGAAAGACTTCGGGCCCAGCGGTGAGCGCGGAAGACCTCGGTGCGATCGATGCCGTGCTGCTGAGCCATGACCAACACGCCGACAATCTCGACCGTTCTGGCAGAGCCTTTCTGGCCAAGGCTGGGCGAGTGCTCACGACCCTTGCCGGAGCAAAACGGCTCGGGGGCAATGTCGAAGGCCTAGCGCCATGGGAAACCAGAGACTTGGTGAAGCGGGATGGAATCCCGCTGCGGATCACGGCAACGCCTGCGCGGCATGGGCCTGCCGGCATCGAGCCGCTTGCCGGTGATGTAATCGGATTCGTCCTTACGTTGGATGGGCAGTCCCGTCCGATCTACATCACCGGCGATACGGTCTGGTATGACGGCGTTGCCGAAGTCGCGCGCCGGTTCCGCGCCGGCGTGGTGCTGCTGTTTGCGGGCGCAGCGCAAACGCGTGGGCCGTTCCATCTCACAATGAACACCAACGATGCGATCGAGACCGCGCACGCTTTCCTCGATGCGGTGATCGTTCCCGTTCATTATGAGGGCTGGGCGCATTTCACGCAGAGTGGAGACGATCTCGAACGGGCGTTCGGCGCGCTTGGTATCGGCTCACGGCTGCGGCTACTCGAAGCCGGGGCCGCAACGGCAATCGAGTTGTAGGAATCCCGCCCCTGCGAGGCT
>WNGK01003779.1_pt1 | contig 16342 bp, 15 predicted proteins | sample 5400601 | NCBI WGS metagenome assembly WNGK01 (sample SAMN13153376, study PRJNA577476) | soil metagenome | isolation source: 60 cm soil or saprolite under Garry oak tree replicate 1 | place: USA:California | collected 2016-06-15
GGCGCCCGGGTGGCGAGCGCAATCGCAGCGAGCGGATGGTTCGCCAAGCCGTGCGCGAGCTCGGCGATGGTGTTCGCCGTCGCCGGCGCAATCAAAAGAAGGTTGGCGCGATCAGCCAATTCGATGTGCCCGGGTCGCCAATTTTCTTTTTCGTCGAAAAAACTCGTCATCACCGGATTTTTGGAAAGGGTTTGCAAAGTCAGCGGCGTGATGAACTCGGTCGTGTCGTGCGTCATGACCGCGAAAACCTGGTGACCTTGCTTTACCAGTAGACTTGCCAACTCGGCGGATTTGTAGGCGGCGATCGAGCCGGTGACGCCGAGAACAATTGTTTTGCCGGAGCCGCGCAAGCGCACAACCTTGCGTGCTCCAGTTTTTTCAGGTCGCCGGTTGGAATTTTTGCTCATGGCAGGATCGACAATTACTTTTGGATCAAGCGCCGGCTCAAATATCGCTCGGCATTCATGATGTGTCGAAATTTCTGCAAATCCTCTTCGGTGGTTCGACTGATGATGGTGTAGCGATATTTCGCCCACGATTCCATTTCACTAATTGCCGCCGCCAGACGGGCTTTGATTTGCTCGGCCGTTTCAGTGCCGCGTTTGGTCAAACGTCGGCGCAATTCGTCAACGTCCGGCGGCATAATGAAAACATCTGCGAGCGCCTGCCGGATAAATTCGTCTTTGGAGCTGCGGATATTGGCGGCGCCCTGCGTGTCGATGTCGATCAAGACATCGCGCCCGTTTTTTAAATTTTCGACAATTGGTTTTAACAGTGTGCCGTAATAATGGCCGTGGACTTGCGCATGCTCCAAAAATTCTCCGGTTCTCACGCGCGCCGTAAATTCTGATTCCGCCAGGAATTGATAATCCTCGCCTTCCGCTTCGCCTACTCGTGCTGGCCGCGTGGTGCAAGAGACCGAGTAAACGAACTCGGATGTTTTTCGCAAAGCATCGACGAGCGTCGTTTTGCCGGCGCCTGATGGCGCGGAAATGACGAAAAGAATTCCGTAACGGCTAAAGCGGCTACTCAAGATTTTGAATTTGTTCGCGGATTTTTTCCAGCTCCGCTTTGCAAGCGACGACTCGTTGCGAAATCGCGGCATCGTTCGCCTTGGCTCCGAGTGTATTCAGTTCGCGGAAAATTTCCTGAGTGATGAACTCCAACGTGCGACCGACAGGCTCGTGCCGGCGGAGATGATGGGCGAACTGCGCAAGGTGGCTTTCCACGCGCGTGAGTTCCTCGGAGACGTCCGCGCGATCGGCGAAGAACGTGATCTCTTTCACCAAACGCTCGTCGTCGACCGAGATTGGCAAGCCCGCTTTTTGAAGTCGCTCGAGAAGCGCCGCTCGATATTTTTTTACGACCTCGGGATGCAGGCCGCGGATTTCCTTGATTTGTTTCCGCATCGCTTTCAGGCGTCGAATCAAGTCTTTGGCCAAATGTTTGCCTTCGCGTTCGCGCATTTTGATTAGCTCGGTAAGCGCGACACGCAATGCTCGCTCGACTGCCGGCCACGCCGCGTTTGAGTCGAATGCTTCCTCTGGAGCGCGCATCACGCCCGGCGCTTGCAAAATTGCGCCAATCGTAATTTCGCCCGGCGCATCCAAGTCCTTTTGCAACGCGCGCATCGCGTCGCGATATGAACGCGCCAGCTCGTTATCGAGCGCGAGTTTGCGCAGTCCGCTGGAGCCGTTGTGATAACTGACGACGACATTGGTCCGGCCTCGCGAGATATTTTCGTTGATGGTTTGACGAATCTGCGGTTCGAGCGCGGCCAGATCGCGCGGGAGATTGATAACAATGTCGCTCTGCTTCCGGTTCACGGAATTGAGCTCGACGCTGAACTTGACGCCGTTGTGATCGGTTTCACCGCGGCCATATCCCGTCATGCTTCGCATACCAATCTTAGATTTTGGATTTTAGATTTTGGATTGTACGCGAACGGAGCGTCTTGATCGAGATAACAGTCATGGCCAGTAAAGTGCTTCATCTGCTTCTTCTTCGACGATCGAGAGTTTCGAAATCATATCGGCAGGTGATCCGCTTCGACCCGCCGCGTGATAATTAGCGCCGATAGATGTGGCGGCTCGCGAAAGCTGGCGGCCGATGACATCCGCAGCGCGTAAGTTTGGCGATGCATCAACCAGTCTGATCACACGAAGTGCAACATCTCTTGTTCGCTTCTTAAATATCGCTTTATCCACGCCACGAGTGTGAATCCAAACTCGGAAATCTAAAATCCAAAATGCTTGGCGGCTGCATCGACATCCTTATCGCCACGACCGGAACAGTTCGCGATCACAATCTGTTCGCGCTTCATGTTGGGCGCATTCTTGACGAGGTGAGCAATCGCGTGCGCGGTTTCGAGCGCGGGAATGATTCCTTCGGTTTCGGAAAGAATGCGGAAGGCGCTGAGTGCTTCATCGTCAGTTGCATAAGTATATTCTACGCGCCCGAGATCGCGTAAGTAAGAATGTTCGGGGCCGACTGCGGCGTAATCGAGGCCGGCCGACACCGAATGGGTCAATTCGATTTGCCCTTCTTCGTTCGCGAGCAAAAAAGTCTTCGTGCCTTGCAGTACGCCGAGGCGTCCGCCTTGAAAACGGGCTGCATGTTTACCGGTACGAATTCCTTCGCCTCCGGCTTCGACGCCGATCATCCGCACATGTCGATCTTGCAGGAACGGATGGAACAAACCGATGGCGTTGCTGCCGCCGCCGACGCATGCGACGAGCAAATCCGGCAAGCGCGCTTCGCGTTCGAGAATTTGGCGTCGCGCTTCAACCCCGATGACGCTTTGAAAATCGCGCACCATCATCGGGTAAGGATGCGAGCCGAGCACCGAGCCCAATATATAATGAGTGGTGCGCACGTTCGTGACCCAATCGCGCATCGCTTCGTTGATTGCTTCCTTGAGCGTGGCCTGGCCGGCGGTGACTGGAACAACTTTCGCTCCGAGAAATTTCATGCGCGCGACGTTCAACGCTTGCCGTTCCATGTCGACCTTGCCCATGTAAATGACGCATGCGCAACCAAACCGCGCCGCTACGGTCGCGGTGGCGACACCGTGTTGACCGGCGCCGGTTTCGGCGATGATGCGGCGTTTGCCCATTCGTTGCGCGAGCAGGATTTGTCCGAGCGCGTTGTTGATTTTGTGCGCACCGGTGTGGAGCAGGTCCTCGCGCTTTAGATAAATCTTCGCGCTTTCGAGTTTGCGGGTGAGGCGCTCGGCAAAATAAAGCGGTGTCGGGCGACCGGCGAAGTCGCGGAGCAAGATCGACAGGTCATCTTGAAACGTCTGATCTTTCTTTGCGCGATCGTATTCGGCGGCCAGTTCGTGGAGCGCCGACATGAGCGTCTCAGGCACAAACATCCCGCCGTACAACCCGAAATGGCCGCGCTCGTTGGGAACGGTCTTCACGTCGACATAATTAATTGGAAACAGAAAACGTCCAACGCCGAACGTTCAACGTCCAACTCTTAATTCAGAAGCGCCTCAATCGCACGCCGGTGAGGCGATGGAATGGGAATCGACTGGAGTTTGCAAAACGGGAACCAGCGTTGCCGGTGGCTGTTGATCTTGCGTAGCCGCTGGCGAAACACCTGGAGCATGACGCGATGATGGGTAAACGGAAACACCGACTTGTAAACCGGACGTCGCCGCGAACTTGACGGCTTTAAGCCGTCAAGTTTGAAGGTCGGCAAAATCCACATGCCGCGCCAGCGATTGGCCGATTTTTCGAGCAACAGCTTGTCGTTTCGACTGATAAACGAGTGTTGCTCAACGAGCTGCTTTGTTCCAGGACGCGGTCGTTTGATTGGTAACGAATCCGGATTTTTGGCACGGCAGAATTTTTTGACCGGGCAAATTCCGCATTTCGGTTTGCATGGGAGACACACTAACGCGCCGAGATCGAGAAGCGCTGAATTATACGCGGCTGAGCACTTTTTCGGAGCGAGAAAGGCGGCATAATTCCAAAGCGCGTTCCGTCCGGCCGTCGAATCGATTGGAATTCGCAAATCGAAGAAACGCGACAAAACGCGGGAAGTATTCGCTTCGACAATCGCCACAGGCTGATCGAAAGCGAATGTGGCAAGGGCATGCGCGGTGTACTTTCCGACGCCGGGGAGCAATTGCATCTGCTCGATCGATTGTGGAAATCGTCCACGTTGTCGATCTACCACCCGTTTCGCGGTCGAGTGAAGATTTCGGGCGCGCGCATAATAACCAAGACCTTGCCAGGCGTGGAGCGCTTGGGCTTCCGAGGCGCGAGCTAACGCCGCAAAATTTGGGAATCGTTGCAGCCACTTCTTGTAATACGGCAGCACCGTAGCGACTTGGGTTTGCTGAAGCATGAACTCGGAAGCGAGAACCGCGTACGGATCCCGCGTTCGGCGCCAGGGAAGATCGCGGCGGTGTTGATGGTACCAGCGAAGGAGGGAACGCCGAAAGGCGCGACCATTTTTCTTGGAGATGTCGATCTTCAGCAAACGGTCAACATTTAACGTTTAACGTTCAACGTCCAATTCTGAGTTGAGCGTTGGACGTTAAGCGTTAAGCGTTGGACGTTTTCTGCGAATGTATTCTTACACCCATCTCCTGACAAAAGATCAAGCAGGCAAACTCCGTTCGCTGCTGGATGAACTGGGTTTCGAATTTTCCCCGAAGCAGTACACGCTTTTCTTTGGTCAGAAAAATAAACTGAGCGTGGCGGTTTACGAGAAAGGGCCAAAGGTGCTCATTCAGGGCAAGGGCGTGGAAGAATTTGTGCAATTCGAGCTGGAACCGAAAATTCTGGGTGAAGCGAAGCTTGGCTACGAAGAAGTGCACGCGCCAAAAATGTTCGAGCCGCATTTCGGCGTGGACGAAAGCGGCAAGGGTGATTTCTTCGGGCCCCTCGTGGTCGCAGGCGTTTATGTTGACCGCGGGATCGCGCGGAAACTGGTCGAGGCGGGGGTGCAGGACAGCAAGCGAATCAGCTCCGATGCGCGGATTCGAACTTTGGCGGACGCGATTCGAAAAAATTCGATGGGTCTGGTGGAAGTCGTGTTGATCGGTCCGACGAAATACAACGAGCTGTATGAAAAATTCGGGAACCTGAACAAGCTCCTGGCCTGGGGCCACGCCCGGGTGATCGAAAACTTGCTGGCAAAAAAACCGGATTGCCCCCGTTCATTGTCCGACCAATTCGCGGATGCCCGGTTGATCGAACAATCGTTGCTTCGCCACGGCCGTAAGATCGACATTCAACAACGGCCGCGAGCGGAATCGGACATCGCGGTGGCGGCGGCATCAATTCTCGCGCGTGAGGCCTTCATTAACTGGCTGGAACGGGAGGGAAAGAAGCTCGGAATGCGACTGGAGCGGGGAGTGTCTCCAGCGGTGAAAACCACCGCCGAAAAGCTGGTTGAAAGTAAGGGGGCAGGTGTCCTTCGGGCGGTGGCGAAGGTTCATTTTCGGACGGCGCACGCGGTTGCCCCGGAGCATTTTGCCGAGCCACCGCCCCGGGAAGAGTGGAGAGGCTAGAAGCCGCGCTGGGTAAATGCCCCAGGCAAGGTTCCTGCTATAGCTTTTAACAGCTATTTGGGAATTGTGGAAACTAGAGTCCTGACCGTAAACACCGACCCGTCTTCCAAGACCGGGCGCTCGCCATTCTCGACCAGATCGAGGATTTGGAGACGCAGATTGTGCGGAACTTGTCCGAAGCAGTGCAGGCGCTTCTCGAGGAAAATTTCGATGGCCTAATCATCGAGGGCGATGCTGCGCTTGCCCTTGAGCAGGCGACAAATCTGCGGCAACATTTTCCCTCCCTTACCATCGCGTGTTTGCTTGAGGGCGGGCGCCGCACAGATGTCGGATCGAGAGCGAAAGAACAGAATATCGAACTGCTGGTGATCGGTCGAAGCACGCGACGATTGCGTGTAACCTTAACGAGGTTCGTGCGGTCGCTGGATTCGCATGCAGGTACGGCCGCGGAAGGAATCGATCCATGCCATTCGCTCATTGGAAATCTTAACCAATTTTCGGCGGCCGAGATTTTGCAAATGAGCTGCTTAAGCCAACGCCGCGGGCGCTTTACCTTTAAATCGGGCCGCGGCAACAGCGAGATCTATCTTCAGCAGGGCGCAGTGCGGCATGCCGTGTTCGGGTCAGTCCTAGGCGAGGCCGCGGTGGCCGAGATTTTCCGGTGGCGGCAGGGCCGCTTTTATTTTGAGGAAGGGATCATTAGCCAGGAGCAAACTGTGAATCGCCCATGGGCTCACCTGCTTATTGATAACCTGCAAAAGCTCGATGAAACGCTCGAGCTGGTCGGTGTTTGAGACTATTGCGATGCGCGACACGAAGCTCGAGACAAAGCTGCGTTTGGTCGCGTTGCAGCTGGAGAACTGGAAAAAACTCCACGATCTAATCACCTACGGCCTGGATAAGGCCAAGCCGATTATATCGACCGAACAAGAACGCCAGTTCACCGAAATCCGCGCCAATCTCTTGCAAGAGATCGAGTACGTCCTTCGCGAACTGAATATTCTGGCGGAGGTCTCGGGCAAAGCGATGAGTGTTTTGCAGCGAGGTGTATCCGTCCGTGGTGTCCGCGATCTTTCGAATGACGAAGTCCGCCGTTTGGAGACGGATTGGAACGGTGTCTTCACAAAAACTCGGTTTGATGCAGGGCCAACTCAAAGCGCGACGCAAGGAATTGGCCGAGCAGACGGCGTTCGATTATTAGTTTAAGCCGCCTTTTGCGACCGCCGGTGACGGCACGCTGAGCAGTCTCAACCGTTCCCCTAGGCTGCTCGGGCTAAAGAATTTACTTTTCTTCGCCAAATTTGCCCGCGATTGTGCCGTGGCGAACGATTCCTCTTTGGAGTATGGCAAAACTTACGAAACGCGACATTGTTGTTGCGATCAGCAACCAGACCGGAATGGTGCAACACCAGGTCTTCGACATTGTCCAACGCACCCTCGATAAGATTACCGACAGTTTGGCCAACAACGTTCCGGTTGAACTGCGCAATTTTGGAATTTTTCAACCGCGATTGACCAAGCCGCGGGTGGGACGAAACCCAAATCAACCCGGCAGTAGTTTCGTCATTCCATCGCGCGCGACGGTGAAATTCAAGGCCGGCAAAGTGATGCGGCAACGCGTGGAAAAACTGTCACGCGAATTGAAGGAAGCCGCGGCCAAGAAAACCCCGGCAGCGGCGCGGCCCAACGGTCAGTAATTTGTGATAAGATCGACATCTTCGCCGATAGCGGCTCAAGATGTCGATTCGAGAAGGTGACGAATGGCTTGCTCGAGCCGGTCAAAGTTAATCGGCTTGGTGAGGTGCTCGGAAAAGCCGGCATCACGCGCCTTATTGACATCGGCCTCCATTCCGAAACCGCTGAGCGCAATTCCAAGCAAGCCTTTGCTCTGCCGCAATTCCCTCATCAACTCGTAACCGCTTCGGTCTGGCAAACCGATGTCGCTGATAAGCAAGTCGAAATCTTCCCGCTGAGTTTCTTCGACCGCCTGTCCGGCGGAATGCGCGACAGTTATATCGTAGCCGCGGCGTTCGAGCATCATTTTCATTCCGGAGCACGTATCGGCGTGATCGTCCACGACGAGAAGCCGATGCCGGCGTGAGAGAACGCGCTCATTTTCTGCGACAACTGGACGTTCATCATCCGCGCCATTTTCTGCTCCTGCCGGCGCCGCGACCGTTTTCAGCTCAACAATAAAGGTTGCGCCTCTATCTTTGCCCGGACTCTCGACTCGAATTTTCCCGCCGTGCGCATTGACCATCGACTTGGAAATGGCAAGGCCGAGACCGAGTCCGCCAAAGCGCCGCGTGATAGAGGTTTGTCCCTGCTCGAATGCGTTGAAGATTTTTCCGATCTTTTCCTCCTCAATGCCAATTCCGGTGTCGCTGATGCGAATCTGAATTTCTTCGGCCAGAGTGTTGGAAGTCGCGACCGTGATTCGACCGTTGGCAGGCGTAAACTTGACGCTGTTTTTGACGAGATTCCAAAACACCTGCTGCAATCGCGCCGGGTCGCCTTCGATGTGGACGTGTTGCGCGTTGAGCTCAAATTTTGCCTCGATTGATTTCTTGGCCATGTCCTCGCGGCAAATTTCATAGACCCGCTGCAAAATTTCGTGCACATCAACGACCTCGAAACTGAGTTGCAATTTGCCTTTGGCGATGCGCGTCACGTCCAGCAGGTCGTCGATCAAGCGCGCTTCCAATTCGACGTTGCGTCGAATGACTTCAAGCGCTTGCCGCAGCTTGGGTGATTGCGGAGTCGTGGCTTCCAATTCTCCAACCATCGCGATGACGGGCGACAGGGGGTTGCGCAATTCGTGAGAGAGCAGCGCGAGAAACTGATCTTTCGCGGCGTTGGCGTTGACGAGCTCGTGGCGCAACGTGACGTCGCGAGTTTTATCTTCCACGAAATAGAGCACGCCTTGAATCGTCTGATCCGCGGCTTGCAGGCGCAAAAGGGTGATATTGACGAAGTGAATCATGCCGCCTTCGTCCTGGAATCGTTGCTCGATCAATTGAAATGGCGTTCCGAAAGAGAGAACGCGCTCAATCGCATCGGCCGGCGCGATCTTCACATCATCGTAGGTTGCCTCGGTGATTTCGCGACGGTGGGGCAAACCGCCAAAGCGTTGTGCCATTTGGCTAAACGCTTCGTTGGCTTGCGCGAATTTTTTCGACACCGGATCGACAAAGGCGATGCCGACCGGCATATTGGCGAGGATTTTCTCGTTAAAAATCACTTCGCGCTCGATGCGGCGAGCGGCCTCGGTTTGGCGACGATAAAAAATTCCACCAAGCCATGCGAAGATAGTGGTCAGCACCATCAGCCATCCGGCGAGCACGGCCATGCGGCCGACCAGATCGTGCACCGGTTTGTAAGCGACATCTTTCGGTTGTTTCACGACTACGGTCCATCCGGTCGATTCTACCGGGCTGAAGGAGTAAAGATTGCCGCCGCGTTCGAGATTCCCTTTCTTCATTTCGTTAATTTCCTTGGGCAGGATCGATTCGCGCGCTGAGGAGGTTCCGGGATTGGGTCGAAAATCGTTCATGAACAGCGCTTGTCCGTTTTGATCGATGACTTGGCAGCTTGATTGGTCGGCGAATTGAATCGTGGAAAGACGGCGGCCGATTCGTTCCACCAACACCGAGCCGCCGAGATAACCGGCGATGTTCTTATCAGGCGTGCGCACCGCACCCGCGATGTCGGTAACGATTCGCTTATCGGAAAAACGCGCATGGACCGGTGAAACGAAAGCGCCTGAAATTTTTTCCGCCTGGGGCCGCCATAAATTAGAATCGAAATCCTTCCCGATCATCGCCGGGTTGTAAGGAATCGAAGCGATCAATCGCCCGTCGCGACCGGTGAGAAACATGCCGTCGATCCGCGGGTGCGAATAAAAAGTGCTGCCGAGCCATTGCTGTGCAGCTGACTGCGGATTCGACGAATTCAGAATCTGGGAGACGTCCGGAAGCGTTTGATAATAATCGATAATGCCTTCAGTTTGGCTGAGATCATCACCGACGAGGCGGCTGATCAGCTGCACGAACGTTTGCCGGTCTCGCAAAATGCGCGATTCCAGCATTTTGGTGAGAAAGGCGTATGAAAACCAAACCGTCAGAATGGAAGGCACCCAACCGGCCAAAAGGATCGAGACAACAATGTTGAAACGCTCGAACCGGTCGTGCCGGCCTTTCTTCAGAAGGTATCGGAATGGCATACAGTGGGTGGCCAAGATAGCATAGCAGCAGAGCGCTTGCCGCTGAGCGCCAGAGAGAGCGATTTATTCGCCCTGCCGAATCGCGTAGTTTAACTCACTCGCTTCCGCTCGAATCGCACCCGCATCTGCCCGAGTGAGCGCGTCAGGCGCTTTGCTCAATATCGGCTGCAAGTTCTTTATGCTGCCGCGAATCTTTTCAAAGAGCGGCGTGTGCGCGAGCGGCGGCGGCAGCGTTTTCAATTCCGCGCCGAAATAGTCCGCCAAGTCTGGTTGTGCCAAGACCTTTGCGCGCTGCGGCGAGAATTCCGCTTCCACCGTTCCGGCGGAGATCTCCAATCCGCGCAACCAGCCTCCGAGACTGATTAAGTGCGCCATTTTTTCGTCGCGCAATTCGACCATTGCTTGTTCTACATCTGCTTGCGTCGCGATCAGTTCCTGACGGACTTGCTGCCAATCGCCGCGTCGACCTAGTTCGGTCAGACTCGCGCTGTGGCGCATCACGCGGCCACCCACACCAAGTGCGTGCGCGTGTTCGATCAACACGCGTCCGAAATTTTCGACCAGATTCTTCTTCTCAGCTTCGACAATCAGAAAACCATCCGCAATCAATCCGCCAAAGATCAATCCTTTCTGCTCGCGCCCGGCGGTGATCGATTGCGGAAGTTTGTGCTTCAATTGATCGAACGGCAGCGGTCGAAGCTGATCGAGTTGGGCAAAGATCCGTTCGATTGAAGGCGTGGTGTAGGGATTGACGCCGAGCTCTTCGCGCTCGTGCTGTTTATCTTCGTTTGGCTCCTCCTGATTCGCGGCGATTGCTGTCGATACGAGCAGTGCCGCGATTAAGATCGACATGGTGCGAATTTTGATGCGCTTTGGCTCCGTTTTGCCGAGGCAAGCGCGCCATTTTTGATTTGACGCTGGCGACGGAAGCGCCATCATGCGCACCTGCTGTCTTAGTAACTGGCAGCCAACCTTATGCAAGGAAGCCTCGGCTACGTGATTTGGACGGCGTGTTACCTCGCCGTGCTCATCGGTCTCTCTGCCTATGGCGTTCACCGGTATTTCATCATTTATCTTTTCCTGAAGAACCGCAAACGTGCGGCTGTTCCAGCCGGCCAGTTTCGCCAGCTGCCAAAGGTAACGGTGCAGCTTCCGATTTTTAATGAAGTTTACGTGGTGGAGCGCCTTCTGCGTTCGGTCAGCGAAGTGGATTACCCGAGAAACCTGCTCCAAATCCAGGTCCTGGATGATTCTACTGATGACACTCGGGAAGTGACCGCTTCCAGCGTTAAGGAATTGCGTCAGCGCGGTTTCGATGTTCAGCTCATTCACCGGGTCGACCGGACGGGATTCAAGGCAGGTGCACTTGCGGTCGGACTTGAATCGGCGGCCGGCGAGTTCATCTGCATTCTCGACGCCGATTTCGTAGCGCCGCCAGATTTGCTCCAGCGCACAATCCATTTTTTCACCGATCCGAAAATCGGGATGATCCAAAGTCGCTGGGGCCATTTGAATCGAGGCTACTCGCTGCTCACGCGCATGCAGGCCATGTTTTTGGACGGCCATCTTTTGCTCGAGCAAACGGCGCGCAGCCGAAGTGGACGCTTTTTTAATTTCAACGGCACGGCCGGCCTTTGGCGGCGCTCGTGCATCGAGGAAGCCGGCGGCTGGCAGCACGACACACTTTGTGAAGATCTCGATCTGAGCTATCGCGCCCAGCTGGCGGGATGGAAATTTATTTTTCTTCCCGACGTTGTGACGCCGGCGGAGTTGCCGGTGGACATGAATGGTTTCAAATCACAACAGCACCGCTGGACCAAAGGCTCCATTCAAACGTGCAAGAAACTGCTGCCGCGGATTTGGCGGAGCGAGCTTCCATTCGCCATCAAGGCTGAAGCGACCGGCCACTTGGTCTCGAACTTTGCCTATCTACTTCTCGCCTGTTTGTGCGTGCTTTTGCATCCATCCACTGGCGGGCCGCAAGCGGGCTGGGTCCGCACTTTCTTGATCGACGTCCCAATTTTTCTCACTGCCTCAGTGTCAGTAGCGGTCTTTTACGTTTGCGCGCAACGCGAGCTTCATCCGCACACTTGGATGAAACAAATGTTGCTTCTTCCGTGCTTGCTCGCGCTTGGCATCGGTCTTTCCCTCAACAACGCGCGCGCCGTTATCGAGGCAATTTTCAATCACAAATCGGATTTCACGCGGACACCGAAGTACGGGATCGAGCGAAAATCGCAGGCGTGGCGGAGTTGCAAATACCGGCCGCTAAAATCGGCGCTGCCGATCGCAGAACTGGCTTTCGCGATCTATTTCAGCTACTTCGTCTGGTTCGCAATAGCTCATGGGCAGTTCCTTTCGGTACCGTTCCTGCTCATGTTCCAAGGTGGCTTCTTCTATGTCTCCCTTTCATCGCTCCTGCCGTGGTCGCCGAAATTTACTTTCGGCGGTTCACGCTCGCCCTCTCCAATTCCCGCGTGACAAAGTGCGTTTTCTGAGTAAAGGAGCGCGGATGTTTCGTTCCTTCGCCCTCGTCGGTGTGTTGATTTTGTGCGCTTTGCCCCTTCGGGCCGTTACCATTCCGGCCCCGACTCTTTCCACTCGGGTCGTCATCAGTGTGCGGGACCAAAAGCTGATGCTGATTGCGAACGGAGCGATTGCAGCGACGTATCCTGTTTCGACGTCGAAATATGGGTTGGGCGATACCTGGGGCAGTCTCGCCACTCCGCTTGGATTATTGCAGGTCGCGCAAAAAATCGGCGACCACGCGCCGTTTGGAGCCGTCTTTCATAATCGTCGCTGGACCGGCGAGATTCTGCAGCCCAATACTCCCGGCCGCGATCCGGTGATGACGCGGATTATTTGGCTGCGCGGATTGCAAGCCTCCAATGCGCATGCTTTCAAGCGCTGCATTTACATTCACGGAACTAACGAAGAGAAAACGATTGGCCGGCCAGCCAGTTTCGGCTGCATCCGGATGAGATCAATCGACGTGACCGCACTTTACAGCCAGCTTCCCCTCGGCGCTCCCGTTGAGATTGTTCAGGATCGATTGCCGAAATCTTCGAAGATGGCCGACCCCGAAGTTTACGGTTTTGACGCTCCTGCTTCCGGACCAAAACGAGATTCTTCCCAAACTAAGATCGCGTCCGGTCCGCGTGCCTGATTCAAGATCGACATCTTGACATTTTGGCGGTCTGCGCGACCGTCCACGTCCCGTAAATTTTCGGTAATAAATCATGGCCAATACCAAATCCGCAGCGAAACGTTCCCGGCAATCGCTCATGCGCGCTAACCAAAACCGCAGCGTGCGGACTCGTTTGCGGACGCTGCAAAAGCGCGTTCGCGGTGCGGCCAAACCTGACGCCGAACAGATTCGTGGTCTGATTTCAGCGCTCGATAAAGCAGCCAAGCGCGGCATCATTCATCGCAACGCCGCCGACCGCCGCAAAGCGCGGCTTAACGCTTTAGTCGTCAGCGGCAGGAAATAACTTAAGCCGTCCGCAGCACCGCGTCGCGATCCGCGGTGAATGCACTTTGCAGATCGCACAGGCTGTCTAAGCTTTCAGTTCCTGTGAATTCTGACTTCTCGCGTCGTCATTTTATTCGCACTACCGCGCTCGGCTCTGCTGGCGTTGCCTTGGCCGCGCACATTCGAGCGCAACCAGCCAAACTTCCGCCCAAGCCGAACTTGATTGTTTTTCTTCCGGACGAATTGCGCACGGACACTGTTTTCGGTGAAAGCGCGAGCGCCGTTCATGCTCCGAACATTCACAAACTTGCCTCCCAATCGACAATCTTTGAGCGCGCCTACGTGACGCAGCCGATCTGCGCCCCGTCGCGTTCTTCGTTGTTGAGCGGGACCTGGCCACACGCGAACGGTTGCACGAACAACGACCAATCGTTGTCTCACAAATTTAAATGCCTTCCTGAATTGCTTGCCGATCCTGATTACCGGTGCGCTTATTTCGGCAAATGGCATCTCGGCGATGAATTTTCGCCGCAGCGAGGTTTTGAAGGGTGGCTTTCCATTGACGAGTATTTCAAAAGTGCCACCACCGATCACAACATCGACGGAGTTAGCGATTACGCGAAATTCCTGCTTTCAAAGGGTTATAAGCCCAATAAACGCAGAAAATATTTCAGCAATAAGTTTCCCGCGAAGCTACCGTTTGAGTTATCGAAACCGAAGTTTCTGGAAACGCGCGCTTGCGAGTTTCTCGAACGCCATGCGAAAGAACCAGTTGTTCTCTTTGTGGCTTTCCACGAGCCTCACCCGCCGTACAACGGCCCATTTAACAACGAACATTCGCTCGGCGAGATTTCGCTCGATTCGAGCTTCGACAACGTCTTCGGGGACCAGATCCCCCTTTACTACCGGCTGCGCCAGGAAAATTCTGGGAGAAACTTGCACGGTGCCGAGGCATATCGTCGGATCAAGCAAAAGTATTTCGGCTTAATCACCGAAATCGATCACAGCGTTGGCGCAGTTCTAAGCAAGCTGGATAATCTCGGAATAAGTGATCGGACGATTGTCGTCCTCACTAGTGACCACGGCGACATGATGAGCGCACAAGGACTGCTCGGTAAAGAGGTCATGTTCGAACAATCGGTCGGCGTGCCGTACCTTGTCCGAATGCCAGTGCAACAGCGTTCAATGCGCTGTTCCCAGTCTATTAGCCATATCGACTTCATCCCAACTATGTTGAATTTAATGGATAAACCGCCACATCCGCAGTGCGTTGGCAAAAGCCGAGTGAATCTGATTCGTGGAGAGAGCTCCAGTCCAGACTTGGTGTTCCTGGAATGGGCGCCATTACCTCCTAAGAGAAAGGTGCAACTCGGCAAGGAAAGCAAACTGGCCGGAAAGGCCGACATCGACCGCGCTCTGGACCAATCCACGCGGGCGGTTGTTTCACCGGATGGTTGGAAGCTCTGTCTCCGCGATAAAGACAAGAACGAGCTTTACAACCTTGGCGCAGATCCGGACGAGCGGCACAATTTGTTTTACGACAATTCTCACCGGGACGTCATTGCCGACCTAACCACGCAGATTCGTCGTTGGCAGGCGCGGGTGGGCGACAACTTAAAAGTCTAAAAGCGCGGGGTTAGCGGACTTGCCATGGCTGCTGGCTGGACGGGCAAATCATCTTTGCATCTGCCGCAGGACGGCTAAGTTTCTTCCAATGATTCCGGCCCTAATCTTAACCTTGTCGGCCGTCGCCTATCGGGTCGCGACGGGACTCTTGATTCACTCCGGCCAAGCGGCTTGGTTGTCGAACTTTGCGCCGCTCGCCGCCATCGCGCTTTGCGGCGCGGCTTATTTCCCCACGAAATTCAAATTCACCGTCTCACTGGGTGCGCTCTTCATTTCCGATCTGTTTTTGAATTACGTTTATGCCGCACCGTTGATTCAGTCGCACATGCTCAGCCGCTACATCGCGCTAGCACTTGTCGGCTTGCTCGGGTTTGCGTTGCAAAATCGTGCATCGGTCAAGACCCTGCTTCCGGCTTCGATTGTTGGATCGACAATTTTCTATTTGATTACAAACACTTTCTCTTGGCTGAGCGACTCCGGTTACGTGAAAAACTTGGCCGGCCTGATTCAAGCGCTCACGGTCGGCTTGCCGCAATACAGCGCGACTCCCACCTGGATGTTTTTCCGTAATTCATTCCTCAGCGATCTGTTCTTCACGCTTCTCTTTGTCGCGTGCATGAACTTCGGGCGCAAAACCAGCCGGCATGCTGGAGCTGCATTGCCTCGCGTCGCATAAAAGCTAATGCAGCGGCCCGAGCAACGCGACGAGGTCGAGATGCTCGCGCTGATGCTGTTGATTCGGCGCTTTGAGGAACGCGCGAGCCAGCAGTATCAAGCGCAGAAAATCGGCGGCTTCTGCCATCTTTACATCGGCCAGGAAGCGGTTGTCGTCGGTGCCGTAGCCGCGGTGCGCGAGGACGATTACATCATCACCGCATATCGCGATCACGGACACGCGCTCGCGCGCGGAACCAGCGCCAACGCGTGTATGGCCGAACTCTTTGGCAAAGCGACCGGCTGCTCGCAAGGCCTCGGCGGTTCGATGCATTTCTTCAACAAGAAAAATCACATGTACGGCGGACACGCGATCGTTGGCGCGCACGTTCCGCTCGCGGCGGGAATGGCCTTCGCGTCCAGATATCGGGAAGAAGATCGCGTGACGCTTTGCTTCTTTGGCGACGGCGCGATCAATCAGGGCTCATTCCACGAAGCGCTCAATCTCATCGCGCTCTACAAATTGCCGGTCGTTTTGATTTGCGAGAACAATCTCTTCGCCATGGGCACGTCGGTGAAGAGATCGACGTCGTTGAACCAGATCGTCGATCGTGCCGAAGGCTACGACATCCCCGGCGAAATCGTCGATGGAATGAACTTCCGCGAAGTGCGCGACAAATTGAGCGAGATCGTCACCTCAATCCGTAAAGATCCGCATCCGGCTTTCGTTGAAATCCGAACCTATCGTTACCGTGGCCATTCGATGTCTGATCCAGCAAGTTATCGAACCAAAGAAGAGCTGGAAAAATATCGGCTCGACGATCCCATCATTCGTTTG
>WNGK01004545.1_pt1 | contig 16341 bp, 14 predicted proteins | sample 5400601 | NCBI WGS metagenome assembly WNGK01 (sample SAMN13153376, study PRJNA577476) | soil metagenome | isolation source: 60 cm soil or saprolite under Garry oak tree replicate 1 | place: USA:California | collected 2016-06-15
CTAATCCGGCGTAGTGCCCAATTTTCCGGTGACCTACGCGACCTGCTCCACCATTCTCGCTACCCACCGGGTAGAGGCTGGTGTTTCCCTCTGGCCGGCATATAATGAGCTGTTCTGGGATTGGCAAGATCAGCTCGCGGTAGCGCCAGACGCCGCTATGGTCATAGAGCGCGGCGCCCGCATTGAGCGGCCAGGTGACGGAAGTGGCTGCGCGCCGGTCAAAAAGCTGGCGCAACGCGGTTGCGCCAGCAGGGAGTTGTATTTCTACGTCGAGGACGCCGCCACAATCGCAACGATAGCGAGGTTTCCACCCCGCTTCGATTCCAGGATAGGACGTTGCGCATTCCACGCAGCGTAACAAAACTGTGCTTAAAGCCTCAGCCGCTGCCGGAGTCAGGGTATCATTCATTCGAGCGTCACTTCCTCACCTGACCTGGCCGGTGGCCAGTAATACTGATCTTCAAAACGGGCGCTCGCTTCCTTGCGCAGGCGACTGCGCGCTGTCTTGATAACGCGCGCGCCGTGCTGATCGGCGCGTAGAATTCTGCCTGTTCCTCCTATGCCGAATGCACGAGCGGTATCCTGCATGGCTTGCAGTATTTCCTGAAAATTGGCGCTGGCCAACGCTATCAGCGACGAACCTCCGCCAGAAAGGCAGGCGCCATGCGCGCCTGCAGCAAGGGCGGCGTCGATAATATCGGGCATGGCGGGAAAGAGCGCCTGGCGATACGGCTGGTGCAGGCGATCTTGCATGGCTTCTCCGATCAGCTCGTAGCGACCAGTTTGTAACGCCGTTAAAAGCAGAGCAACACGCCCGGTATTAAAGGTGACATCAGCTTTTGAATAGCTGGCAGGCAATAACTTTCTGCCCGCCACGGTATCCATGGGAAAGGAGGGTGTAAAAATGACCGCCCTCAGCGCATCCGGGAAGGGCGTTTTGATCGCGTGTATCTTCCCGTCTACATTCGTTGTAGCAACGAGGCCGCCGAGCAGGGCGGGAGCAACATTATCGGGATGGTTGCCTGCTTCCGCCTCGACTGCTAATGTTAAGAGTTCGCCATTAGATACCGGCAAATCTTGCAAGCGCAGCAGTTCGTTTGCCGCCACCAGTCCGCCGACGACTGCTGTGGCGCTGCTTCCCAAACCACATCCCGGTGGAACGTTGATGGTCATGCGAATACGAACAGCGGGAAGCTCAACCTGTTGCTTTTCAAAGAGAAGGGAGAAAGCGCGGAAAAACAAGTTGTCCGGCGCGGTAGAAAGGTGCGCGCCCAGGGGACCTCGCACTTCGATAAAGGGAAGGTGAGGATCATCGCCACCTTCGGTGACTTCAAAGCGATTATAGAGTTGTAGCGCCAGTCCGAGGCTATCAAAGCCTGGTCCGAGATTAGCGGAAGTGGCTGGCGTCAAGACTGTTGTTGAGGCAGGTAATACCAGTGCCATCGGTAGCATCCTGCCTTTCTGACGAAACACGCATTGTTTTTTCCTTTAAATGTCGGCCAGGACGGCGCCTGTATTGGCCGATGTCACCATAGATGCATAGCGCCGCAGCCAGCTGCTCTTAACGCGTTCCTTTGGGTATTGAACTACACTGAGGCGCTGTTGTATCTCTTCCGGTGATAGGCTGACGTCAAGAGAGCATTCAACAAGGTCGATGTTGATCAAATCACCATCGACGAGGGCGGCAATAGGGCCGCCTGCCGCGGCCTCCGGGGAGACGTGACCGATGCAGGCGCCGCGAGTGCCGCCGGAGAAGCGCCCGTCGGTGATGAGAGCAACCTTATCTCCCAGGCCCATGCCCATAATATTAGCGGTGGGCGCCAGCATTTCTTGCATTCCTGGTCCGCCACGCGGCCCTTCGTAGCGAATCACGACAACGTCACCTTCTTTTATCTGACCATTGAGGATGCCAGCGCAGGCTTCTTCCTGCGAATTGTAGATGCGCGCAGGGCCGCAGTGTTTTTTCATGGAAGGGGCTACCGCGCCAACTTTGACAACTGCGCCATCAGGAGCAAGGTTGCCAAAGAGAATGGCCAGGCCGCCGCGCTCGCTGTGCGGATTGTCAATGGAGAGAATGACCTCCGGGTCCTTGATCTGCGCTGCGGCAATATTTTCGCCGAGCGTCTTGAGGGTGACGGTGGGACGATCGAGGTTAAGCGCGCCCGGTTTCCTGGAGAGTTCTTTCAAGATGGCGCTGATGCCACCGGCGCGGTCAACATCTTCCATATGCCATTTACCAGAAGGGCTGACTTTGCAGAGATGGGGAGTGCGCGCCGCGACCTCGTTGATACGCTCCAAAGAATAGTCAATGCCTGCCTCGCGCGCCAGAGCGAGGGTATGCAGTACGGTGTTTGTGGATCCGCCCATCGCCATATCAAGGGCAAAGGCATTATCAATACTCTCCCGGTTGACAATCTGCCTTGGGGTGAGGTTGGCCTCGAGCAGGCGCATGATGGCGCGACCGGCTTCGCGCACGAGTTCTTTGCGCTCACCGGTAGTAGCAAGATACGAACCGTTGCCGGGAAGGGCGAGGCCGAGCGCCTCCATCAGGCAGTTCATCGAGTTCGCCGTAAACATGCCAGAGCAGGAACCACAGGTGGGACAGGCCTGCTGTTCCAGTTCCAGCAGCTCCTGGTCATCGATTTTCCCTGCCTGGTAGGCGCCCACGCCTTCGAATATGCTGATTAAGTCGACGGTACGCCCATCGGCCAGCTTGCCAGCGGCCATTGGACCGCCGCTGATGAAGATGGTGGGAATATCGATACGCAGGGCGGCCATAAGCATGCCGGGAACGATTTTGTCGCAGTTGGGAATGCAGACCATGCCATCAAAGCGGTGCGCTTCGACCATGGTTTCCACACAGTCGGCAATCAACTCACGGCTGGGTAAGGAATATTTCATGCCGATATGACCCATGGCGATGCCATCATCGACGCCAATGGTGTTAAATTCAAAGGGAACGCCACCGGCCGCTCGGATGGCTTCTTTGACGAGTTTCCCGAAGGCTTGCAGGTGGACATGGCCGGGAACGACATCGACATACGAGTTGCAGACGGCAATAAACGGTTTATTGAAGTCCTGTTCTCCTACCACGCCAGTTGCTCGCAACAGTCCCCGGTGTGGCGCTCGTTCAAAACCGAGCTTGATCTGATCGGAACGCATAGAATGGAGTCTCCTTACAGGCGGGCGCAATATACTGCATCCCTACTAATAGACGGGGGTTACCCAGTCTCGATATTGCTCGATTTCGCCGCGACAGGCGGCGAGATAGCGCTCTTGCAGTCTCATGGTGAACGGGCCGGGGTTTCCGCTGCCGACTGATCGGCGGTCAACGCTGCTGACAGGCGAAACCTGGACACCCGTTCCGCATAAGAAAATCTCTTCAGAGGCGTATAGCTCCGTGCGGTCGATGCGCCTTTCCTCTACCACCATGCCAAACTCGTTGCGAATGAGATCGATCAAGGTATTACGGGTAATACCTTCAAGGATATCCTCAGAGAGCGCAGGAGTGGCAAATTTGCCGTTGCGCAGAATGAAGAGATTACACGAGCTGCCTTCTGATACCATGCCATCGTGAGTGAGTAGGATGGCTTCGTCGAAACCGGCGGCGTTCGCGTCATCCACGGCGAGAGAGCTGTTGATGTAGGCTCCCGTGACCTTGGCGCGAACGGGCATGGCGTTACTGTTGGCGCGTCTCCAGGAGGAAGTGCACACGTTGAGGCCAGCGCTGATATCGACATAGTTGCCCATAGCGAACGTATAAATGGCAATGGAGTCTTGCAGGGGACTGAGGGTGAGCTTAATGGTACGTGTAGCTTTATAGGCCAGTGGGCGGACGTAAACATCCTGGTGAAAGCCGTGTTTGCGTACCAGCTCAACGGTGATGCGGCACAAATCGTCCACGGTTTCGCTGGGAGACATACGCAGAACGTTCCAGGAATGGGCCATGCGTTCATAGTGTTCGCGTAGTTTGAGCAGGTAGAGTTGTTGGTGGTCGGCATTCCAATAGCCGCGCATACCTTCAAAGCAGGCAGTGCCGTAGTTCAGGGCATGTGTCGCCACGCTGACTTTTGCCTCGTTCATGGGAACGATATTTCCTTCAAAGTAGGCATAGCCTTCCTCGAGGCTGAGTTCAGGTATTTTTGGGGCCTCAGTTTGAGTTGCCTGGACATTTTGTTGGGGCACTGAGGTATTGGTCTGGGTCAAGTGTTTCCTCCTATCATCGCTGCTGACCGTAGTAAGAAATTAAATGGCAGCCGGCGTTTCCATGCCGCTATCGACGATGTAGAGCAGGTCTGCATCGGTGATACGTTTCCGCTGATCGGCCATGGCGACAAAGCGGCGATAGGCTGTTTTCAGATCTTCGGCGTTGAGTTTGTGGCCCAACTGTCGCAACCGGGCATCAAGTCCATGGCGTCCAGAGTGTTTACCCAGCACCAGTCTGGTATCGCTCCAGCCGACCGACTGCGGGGTCATAATTTCGTAAGTCAGGCTGTTTTTGAGCATACCATCCTGGTGAATGCCCGCTTCGTGAGCGAAGGCGTTCGCTCCTACAACAGCTTTATTGGGTTGAACAGGGATACCCGTCAACTGGCTGACCAGCTGGCTGGTTGGCAGCAATTCCCGCGTTTGGATGCGGGTGCCGAGGTTGCTAAAGGCTTCTGGCCGGGTACGCAGAGCCATCACGACTTCTTCCATGGCGGTATTCCCTGCGCGCTCGCCGAGACCATTGACGGTTACCTCGACCTGTCGCGCGCCGGCTTTAATGGCCGCGAGCGTGTTGGCGGTGCCCATACCCAGGTCATTGTGGCAATGAGCGCTCATAACAACCGTATCCATGCCGGGGACATGCTCCCGCAGGTAAGAGAAGAGCGCCTCGTACTCATTTGGCATCATATAACCAACGCTGTCAGGAATATTGATGGTGGCAGCTCCCGCTGTAATCGCGGCTTCACAGACGCGGCAGAGATAGTCCCGGTCGCTGCGCGTGGCATCTTCTGCTGAGAATTCGACGGAAGGAGAAAGATTACGCGCATAGGCGACCATTTTTTTGACCTGTTGCAAAAGCTCTTCTTTATCTAGTTTGAGCTTATGCTTCAGGTGAATTTCAGAGGTGGCAATAAACACATGGAGCACAGGTCGATCAGCTTCTCGAATAGCTTCCCAGGCCGCGTCGATATCGCTGGCGTTCGCGCGGGCAAAGCCGGCAATAGCCACACCACGGGCGCGGCGCGCTATTTCTCTGACTGCCGCGAAATCGCCAGCAGAAGCAGCGGGGAATCCCGCCTCAATAATGTCCACATTGAGACGCACAAGCTGCTCGGCAATCTGAATCTTCTCCTCGATAGACATCGTTGCTCCAGGAGACTGTTCACCGTCGCGCAGCGTTGTGTCAAAAATTCTTATCATATCAGGGTCTGCCATGGTTCTCTTTCCTCCTTAGAAATGCCAGGGATAGCGGGAGCTACGGTTAATTTTTCGTTTCAGCAATTTCCGATTTCTTATTTGGCGCGTTCAACCAGGGCATCATTGCGCGCAGTTCGCTGCCAACATGCTCAATCTGGTGCTGGGCATTGCTGCGGCGCATGGCCTGGAAGCTGGGGCGACCGGCCTGGTTTTCGAGAATCCAGCGCGAGGCAAACGAACCATCCTGGATTTCGCGCAGAATCTTGCGCATTTCGTCGCGGGCGCGCTGGTCGATGATGCGCGGGCCAGAGACGTAATCGCCATACTCGGCGGTATCGCTGATGGAGTAGCGCATATAGCTCATACCGCCCTGGTACATGAGGTCAACGATGAGTTTCATTTCGTGCATGCATTCAAAGTAGGCTACTTCTGGCTGATACCCTGCCTCTACCAGCGTCTCGAAACCGGCACGGATGAGCGATGTGACGCCGCCGCAGAGGACAGCCTGTTCGCCGAAGAGGTCGGTCTCGGTCTCTTCGGCGATGGTTGTGCGCAGCACGCCCGCGCGGGTACAACCGATGGCGCGCGCATAGGCCAGGGTCAGGGCTTCCGCGTTGCCCGTAGCGTCCTGGTGCACGGCCCAGAGAGCGGGAACTCCTATGCCTTCGCTGAAGAGGCGTCGCAGCATGTGGCCCGGGCTTTTGGGGGCGACCATGGCGACGTCAATGTCGGCGGGCGGGACGATTTGTGAGTAATGCAGGCTAAAACCATGGGCGGTCATGAGCATTTTGCCGGGAGCCAGTCCCGGACGAATGTCGCGCTCAAAGACTTCGCGGTGATGCTGGTCGGGGATCAAGATCATGATGACATCGGCCTGCTCTGCCGCGCTGGCTGGCGTCATGACTTGCAAGCCGTCGGCTTCCGCTTTCTGGCGGCTCTTGCTGCTGGCAGGTAGTCCCACGACGACGTTGCAGCCGTTATCGTGCATGTTGAGGGCGTGAGCATGGCCCTGGCTGCCGTAGCCGATGACGGCTACACGTTTCTTTTGCATCAGTTCGAGGTTAGCGTCTGCATCGTAATAGATGTTTGGCATGATTTAGATTACTCCTTTATTGGTATCAATCGTATATTTCGGCGGTTCCGCGAGTCATTGCTACACAGCCGGAGCGGGCAACTTCGCGGATACCATACGTTTGTAACAGGGCGACGAGTTTTTCTATTTTGCCGGTGCTGCCGGTCACTTCGAGTGTGACCGTTTCCTGGTCTACATCCAGGGCATGCGCGCCGAAAAGATGGCCGAGTTCAATTATTTCGTTTTGATGCGCCGTTGCGCTGTTGACCTTAATGAGCGCCAGTTCGCGGGCAACGGCCTGGTCGGATGAAAGATTGACAATATGCCGGACATCGACAATTTTGCGAAACTGCTCCATCAGTTGTTCGACTCCCACCTCGGAGTCGTTCATAACGACCGTGATGCGCACCACGTTGGGTAGTTCACTGCGTCCGATCGCAAACGTTTGCATGTTCGAGCGACGACGGCGCAGGAGACCTACGATACGGTCGAGCACACCGTGGCTGTCATTGGCAAAGAGGACCAGGATGTGCGTGCGAGCGCCGTCCTGGGGAGCATTTTCCTGGCCCGCTCGCCTGGGGGGAGCAGCATGTCTAGTCATGACGGGTTTTCTCCTCCACGTGATCTTCAATCATTTTGGTGATGGCAGAGCCAGGAGCGACCATGGGATAGACGTTTGACTCTGACTCAATAACGAAATCTATAATGACGGTGCCTTCTGTCGCCATCGCTTTATGGATCGCCGCGGAGACATCTTCGCGGCGCGTGATGCGCATTCCGGTGAGACCGTAGGCATCTGCCAACTTCACGTAGTCGGGACCGGTGATAGGGGTTTCCGAGTAGTTGCGCGCATGGAAGAACTGCTGCCATTGGCGCACCATGCCGAGGTAGCCATTGTTCATGATGGCAACTTTGACGGTGACGCCTTGTTGTTGCAGGGTGGCCAATTCCTGAATGTTCATTTGGATGCCGCCATCGCCTGCTACCGCCCAGACAGACGCATCAGGCATGCCCATTTTGGCGCCCATAGCGGCAGGGAGGGCAAAACCCATGGTGCCAAGACCGCCAGAGGTAATGTGGCTGTTGGGGCGCGTCCAGGTATAGTGGCGCGCGGTCCACATCTGGTGCTGCCCGACATCTGTGACAATGATGGCTTCCCCGTTGGTTTCCGCTCGAATGGCCTCCAGGATTGAAGTTGGATCGGGATACTGCTGGTCCCGAATGACACTGTCGGATAGCTCCGCGTTACGCGCTTCCCAGGCACGAATCTCGCCGATCCAGGAACGATGATCTCCAGCTTCAACGGCGGCGACGAGCGCGCTGAGAGCATCTTTGGCATCGGCGACTATCGGGACAGTCGCGACTTTGACCTTATGCATTTCGGAGGCGTCAATATCGATGTGAATAATGCGCGCGCGCGGGGCAAACTCGCTGACTTTGCCCGTAACGCGATCGTCGAAACGCAGCCCGACGCCAATGAGCAGATCCGTCTTGCCGATGGCCTGGTTGACGTGGGCCGGACCATGCATTCCCGGCATGCCAATGTTGAGCGGATGAGTGGCAGGAAGCGCGCTGATGCCGAGCAACGTGGTAATCACCGGAATATGCGTTTTCTCGGCAAAGGCGCGCAGTTCATCATAAGCCCCTGAAAGGATCACGCCATGACCAGACATGATTACTGGATGTTGAGCCTGCTTGATGAGTTCTGCCGCCTGGGAGATCGCCGCCGCTGAAAGTTCCGGCGTACGCGTCGCGCGATAATACTCGAGCGAGTTGACAGAAGCCGAAGGGCGGTACAGCGTTTTGTTGATCTGGATGTCTTTGGGTATGTCGATCAAGATGGGACCCGGTCGACCGGCAAGAGCGAGTTTGAAGGCTTCGTGGACGATATCGGCCAGATCTTCAATGTTGCGCACCAGGAAATTGTGCTTGGTAATGGGTTGAGTGACACCGATGATGTCCGTCTCCTGGAATGCATCGCGCCCGATAAAGTGACGCGCCACCTGTCCTGTAATGGCGATGATGGGAGTTGAGTCCATAAAGGCAGTAGCCAGGCCGGTGACCAGGTTGGTGGCGCCAGGACCACTGGTGGCGACGCATACTCCAACTTTGCCAGTGGCGCGAGCGTAGCCATCGGCAGCATGGGCCGCGGCCTGCTCATGACGCACCAGCACATGGCGCAACGCGGGATAGGAGGTGAGCGCGTCATAGAATGGCATGATAGCCCCACCGGGGTAGCCGAAGAGGAGTTCTACGCCTTCGCGCACCAGCGCGTCGCAAAGGATCTGGCTTCCGCTCAGTTCGCGCGCGTCTTCCAGACCTTGATGACCCGTTGCTCCAATTTGAGCTTGCTCAGCATTGTGCTTTTGCGTAATTGTCGCAGCAATAACCATGAACGATGACTCCTTTTTACGATGAAAGAAAAGACAATAAAAAACGAGAACCTCCCGAACCGGGAGGTCCTCGTTAGGTTACCTGCTCTGGATTGGTCGCTTCGTTGCTTCCTTTAATCTCCCTGTGGTACGCTTTGGGTTAATCCTGTGCTAAGCCCTACCAGACCTCCAAGTCCAGTAAGGCCGCTAAGGCTAATAATGATTCCAAGTACCACAAGAAGGACAATAAGCATCAGAGCAACGAAAGAAACCGACGTAAATACGCCGGTTCCAATAATGATGATGCTGGCAGTAGCAGCCATACACGTACACATGTGCATTTCACGCATGGCAGAGGGCATACGTTCAGCGCGGTGCTGGCCAGCGAACATTGCTGGCTTTGCTGCTGCGCTCGACATTGCCTTCATGAATTTACTCCGTCCAATACTACTGCGTAAATGAGAATTGTTCTTGCAAACAAAGCAAAAGGTCTCACTGGAGGAATTCGACAGCAACTTTGCTGGAATTCACACTCAAGTGAGAGGTCTTTCCTGTTTAAGAGAGCATACACGAATATCCGTGCATTTGTCAAGCCCAAAAATGGGTCAAATGACACTCATCCCTGAGGAAAGTTGGGGATATACTGTGTATCAGTAGAAATTGATGTTCTACGGCACTTATGGTGAGCGTGTATTCTTCGTTGATAGCTCATCAGATGCGCCCCTGATATGAGAGAATGAAAGAGGAGGCATTGGTATGTTACGCGGACTTTATCGATTTTATCTCTACGCGGTTTTTATCGCGCTGTTGGTGTTTGCGGCAAGCGGGGTGATACAGCTTCTGACCGTGCTGTTTCAAAGCATCTTCAAAAACCCGAACAATATACCCAGCGCGGCCAGCATGGTGCAGGCTATCGTGTATGGCGTCGTGTCGTTGATCATTGCAGCGTTGTTCGGCGTGTTGCAGTACTGGTTGATTCGCCGCGATACGCGCAATGACCCCGTAGCTGGGAATAGCGCAACACGGTCCTTTTTCCTGAACGCTGTAGAACTGATCATTTTTCCATTGGCTGTTGCAGCAGGCGCCAGTTCCATATCCGCGCTGGCACAGCCATACTTTGGCGGGTTAAGCAGTAGTTTGGCATTCACGATCACCTTCTTTGGACTGTGGGCATTGCTCGAATTGGAACGACGACGCGCCCAGGCAAGTTCGGGAGCGGCTGTCGTCTTCCAGAGGCTGCACCTGTACGGTGTGCAACTTATTCTCCTATTCATATTCATTTTTAGCTGGCAACAAACTGTAGGAGAGTTGGTCGATAGTATCATCTTCAGGGGCGCTGGCATTGCCGCCGCGTGTGGTGGAGGCGTTGGATGCCAGGGGCCTGGCGTTGCCATGTTAGTTGCGGATACAGGAAGTATGCTGTGGATTGCGTTGTTCTGGATAGGCTACGGCTGGCTGAGCCGCGATGATACGGCTTCTATGTTGCGCCGGGTGTTTCACCTCATCAGCTTCGGAATTGGAATTATCGCTATCCTGACGGGCATCTACCGCGGGGCAGCGCTGATTTTGCTCGCGATCTTAAAGTCGCCTGTTGCAGCAAACAGCATTTCCGGCCCCTTCGCGGAGTATGACGTGATTTCACCACTCAGTCTGGGCCTCATCGTGACAGCCGTGTATGTATTCTGGCTGCGCAATGCCGCGGTGAAACACCCGGCGGAGAAGGCTTCGATCTTCCTGACAGGGCTGGCTATGGCTGCCGCGCTCGCAGGTGTGGCTTTCTGGTCCGGCTGTGGACTGGTCCTGCTCGACATTTTAGAATTTATCAACCCCTCTAAGACTGCCCTGACGGCGGAAAACTGGGCGACGGCGATTGCCTTTATTGTCGCGGGTATTGCGTACATTCCACTGGGTCTGCTGCTGCGCCAGCGAAGCGCGCAACTGGCGACCTTCGCTCCACAACGCGGGTTCACTTTCACCCTGTTAGGCGGCGGCATACTGGCAGCGGCGATCGGCGGGGCGACGGCACTGTACGCCTACGGGACGGCGGCGCTCAGTTCGCCATTGGACAACTGGCTCTATATTGCCCACGCGGGCATCGCGGCGTTCGCGGTAGGCGCGATAATTGTTGGTATCTACCTGTGGACGAGTATCCGTTCAGGTTTCTTCAGCAGCGCGAGGCAGCCGGTGGAGGCGGTGACGCCGCCCGCGGAAACGACGGCTGCGGTGGAAGAGGCGCACGTGGCAACACCTGTAACGGCACAACAAGAACAACAAGAGGTTACAGCTCCTCTAGCAACACCAGAGTCACAGGTGTCACAGGTAGCCACGGCGGTGACGGCGGTTGCTGTTACTCCGACTGTCGGGGAGATTGTGGATGAATTGTTGGCGGGGAAGATCAGCCGGGATGAGGCGGTGGCAAGGATTGAGAGGATGGGTAAGTAATTTCTCCTACTTCCCACAAGAGATAAGGCAGAGGTCTCCAAAGGGGCACTTATGCCATATCCCTTGTGGGGTTTATTTTGTTATACAATGTCGTAACCGCCATTCCTACGTTATCGGTCTGTTTTATTACAACCTTATGGAGAAGAAGCTATGCGACAGAGAATACTCTTATACAGCTTTGCTCTACTGGTCATTTCTCTTTCTTGCCTGCTCTTTGTTATTCCCTACGCTACAGCGCGGGCCTACCATCCACTGGCAGCCAATCCAACGCCAACGCTCGATCCGATCAAAATACTCAATGAGGCGTACGCGGTGGCAACACAAGCAGCCGAAGTTGCTTCAAAAAGCGATACAGCTACAACAACGACGAATACTGTTGCTTCTGGCCTGAATACTATGCTTGTTTTCTTTAGCGTGATATTGGCTGCAGTAAGTATTATGGGCACCTTTGCAGTTGTATGGCTGGATAGAAAAGTAAAACAAGTAGAATCCGCAATAAGAGAAGTAAATGTTGCGACAATTAGAGTAAAAGAAACGGTGGGTCGCGCAAATGCGAATTTAGTCACGATAGCAGATGAAATAGAAAAAAAAGCCAATACAAGCGTCACATCAGCAGTAGAGTCACTTTCTCCAAAGGTAGACGAATTGAGAAAGGAAGTGACATTTCTTCTGCGAGGATACCAACTTTTAGAACAAGGAAAAAAAGAGCAGGCTATAAAAGCTTTTACAGATGCAATAGCTATAAGGCCGGAAGATGCTCAGGCTAATTACGCGTTGGGACGTATACATAGCGGGGATAAATCCTACCCCGAGGCTGTCAGTTGCCTACAAGCTGCTATCAAAACTGAAACCGACTTTCCCGCGGCGCAGATGGAACTTGGACTGGCCTTGCGCCGGCAAGCGGATCAGCTATTTGAGGATGCAACAAAAGGAAAAACGAAGGAGGAAGATGCCGATGTGTGGAAAAAAGCCGTGAAGGAGCGGGAGGATAGATACTTTGAAGCCATAAAATATTTGAGAGAAGCCGACAAGTCCCTGCCTGGAGACGAAGATGTTCTTGGAGCACTCGGCGGGATATATCGAAGGCGGGGAGTATACGATACTGCGCTGCAATACTATGAAGAAGCTTTAAACACTAACCCCAATTCATCTTACGCGCTTGGGAATGTTGCCAGCTTAAGCTACCATCTCGTTTACCCGCAAAAAGCTCGTAAAGCTTTTGAGGAGACCATTGTATTTGCAACGAAGCGCATCGATGCCCAGGATTCTCGCGAGCCATGGTGGGATTACTATGATCGAGCAATGGCTAATCTGGTGCTGAGTCAAATAGGGAGTGCCCTAATCAATCCCCAAGCAATCGATGATGATTACCATAAGGCTATTGAGCTGACCCTCAACTCGGAAAGTTTCGAGAGCGTATTAAATGGCCTCTATTTCTTGCAAGAAGCACAAGACAAGTATGATCCTCCAAGAATTGATAAGTTGGATGAGATTATCAAACTGGTGAAGAAAGCAAAAATCGACCTGGAGGAAAGAGAGAAGAAGCAAAAAGAGGGAAAGGAGAAGGCCAGGGTAGAAGCTCAAATATCAGAAGCGACCTTACCTACCACTTGATGAGAGGCTTACTCTTCGCGCGAAGGGTTACGAGAAAAATTTGGGTCCTACGCGCCATTGAAACCAAGTGTGGCCTGATGTAAACAGGTGTAGATTGATCCTGTGCGCGATAATTCGCTTTTCATGACGCTGAGGTGGCGTACATGATCGACGGGAGTTGAGGGCTGGCTTTCCTTGACGGTCAGCAGGCGCTGCAAGCGTTGTAGTTCTTCCGCTTTGAGGGAGGTTTTGACGCGTGAAAGTGTCAGGTGCGGCGAGAAGGGGTGTGTATCAACCTCAAAACCGCGCCGCGTAAGTTCCAGATTCAATTGTTGATGGAGTTGTAGAAGTTTGCCGGATGGTTCGTCAACGCCTATCCAGATGACGCGAGGCTGACGCGGAGTGCCAAAGACGCCTGGTTGAGAGAGGTGAAAGTCAAAGGGAGCAGCCTTGCGCGCAGCGAGTTCTGCAGCGCTCACCGCTTGAGATAGTTGCTCGTCGCTCAATGCTCCGAGAAAGGCAAGGGTGAGATGAATCCCCGTGGGATCAACCCAGGCCAGCGCGGGCAACTCCTGCTTCATCCGTCGAATTATGGCGCCCAGGTAGTGCTGCAAGGTTTCATTGAGTTCAAGGGCGATGAATGTGCGGGTCATGCGGCAAACAACATCGCGTCAAGCTCCTCGCCGTCGATAGTTTCGACCAGCATCAGGTATTCAGAGATGGCAACGAGTTTGTCCTTGCGCTCGCGTAGAATGTTGAGCGCGGTGGTATGAGCTTCTTCTACCAGGAGTCCGATTTCCTGGTCAATTTTGGCCGCCGTCTCCGAGCTTATAGAAGAGCTGCCATCTGCTTCCGCCTTAAAAGCGACGTTGCCGAGGGAACTCATACCAAATTCACAGACCATGCGGCGGGCTAAATTGGTGACGTACTCAATGTCCTGGCTGGCGCCTGTTGTGATATCGCCAAAGATGAGCTCTTCGGCGGCCCGCCCACCCATTGCGCCTGCCATCTTTGCCAGCAGCTCCGAACGGCGCATGAGATAGCGGTCCTCAGCCGGGGCCTGAACGGTGATACCGAGGGCCATGCCCCTGGCAATGGTCTGCACCTTGCGCACCGGATCGGCTCCGGGCATCGAACGCATGACAATCGCGTGCCCTACTTCGTGATAGGCAATGATAGATTTCTCTGCCTCGGTTATCAAGCGACTCTTGCGCTCAGGCCCTGCCATTACACGCAGGATTGATTCTTCGAGTTCTGGCATGGAGATGAAGGTTTTACCACGGCGAGCCGCTAATAGCGCGGCCTCATTTAACAAGTTTGCGAGGTCGGCGCCAGAGAAGCCGGCGGTTTGCCGGGCCAGCTCGACCAGTTCGGCTTCGCTTTCAATGGGCTTGCCTTTAGCGTGTACCTCAAGAATGGCGAGGCGACCGCGAATATCTGGTTTGTCGAGCATGACCTGGCGGTCAAAGCGCCCCGGACGGAGCAGGGCAGAGTCAAGCACGTCGGGGCGATTGGTGGCAGCGATTACAACCACGTTAGTCTGCTTATCAAAGCCATCCAGCTCAACAAGTAGTTGATTGAGCGTCTGCTCTCGCTCGTCATTGCCGCCAGTGCTGCCACTGTTCCTCTGCCGGCCTACGGCGTCTATTTCATCTATAAAGACAATGCAGGGCGCGTGCTCTTTGGCTTCTTTGAAGAGGTCGCGCACGCGAGCAGCGCCCACGCCAACAAACATCTCCACAAATTCAGAGCCGCTCACACTAAAGAACGAGACTCCGGCTTCGCCGGCGACAGCGCGTGAAATCAGCGTTTTACCGGTGCCGGGAGCGCCGACGAGCAGCACGCCCTTGGGGATGCGCGCGCCCATATCGGTGAAGCGCGAAGGCTGCTTAAGAAAATCGACAATCTCCTCAAGATAACCTGGCCACCAATGCCGCTACGCCGCAGCAAGAAATAGACGCTGCCGACGATCAGAGCTACCAGCAAGAGGTCCACTACAGCCTGCATCCATTGATCACTCTGGCCGCTGTCTATGGTCACAGTCACGCCATCGCGTCGAAAAATATCTGTGACTGTTTGCCCATCTTCTTTGAACGCGTGGTATGTCTGACCGTTTGTTCCGGTCGCAAGGATCTCATTGCCGCTGATCGAGACCGATTTCAACCTGTGCTGATCTGCCATATTCAGCACGTCGGTAATCGGCTTATCGACTGTGCTATCATGCCCAACCGCGAAGTTTCCAAGGCGATACACAATCAACCCCAGGATGGTAATGGCAAGGAGAACAATCAGGACCGAGACAGTATAACGTATCAAACGAGAGTGTTTTTTCGTCGTTTTTTGAGAAGGCCTGGGTTCACGATTATCTTCTTGAGGTAGTTTCATACAGTAAAGTATCACCCTTCCGTGCTGTACAAGTACGGGCTTACAAACTTTCTCTACGATGACGGCGCCTTGTTCATCCCCCGGATGCGGCTATTTCTTTTTGTACTCTGGCACGTCTTTGTGACTCATGTCAACAATATCACGTCGTTGTGTCTCACGTCAACAATATGCCGTCAGTCTTTCAGCGCTTCACAAAAGTCGTCTCAGTGAGCGTGGTCAGTCTCCCGCTCCGATTTGAGATAGTTTCGCCTCCCGCACCTGCCTGATCTCGAGGAGATGTCCATCAGGGTCATGGAAGAAGGCCCGGGTCTCGTCGCTCCAATCGAAAGGAGGGGTGAGAAACTCGGCTCCGCGAGAGCGGAGGACCTCGTAGGCAGCCAGGCAGTCAGGAACCTGAATGCTCAGTTCGCTGATCACGCTCTTGTGGTCGAGAGGCAGCGGATCGCTCACGACAGGATTATCTGATCTGGAACCAAAAGGCGCCGACAGGAGAATCTGGCTCCCGGCAAAACGCAGGAAGCAGAGGGTCCCGGCAAGCTCATGCATCACGGTCGCTCCCAGCACATCGCGATAGAACGCCAGCGAGCGAGTGTAGTCGCTGACCACCAGGAAGCATCGGAGTTCCACCCCATCCGTCGGGAAGTCATTGGGCAATGCTGCCTCTTTTTCCATAAGAGTTGTCCTTTGTTTCTCTTCAGACCCGTGCGAGTTTGTCCGGGTTGACAATGATACGAATCGCCTGAATCTGCCCATCCTCCACATCCATGGTCAGGACGGAGAAGACTTGATCGCCGGCGCGGACGATCAAGGCGGCTTGACCGTTGACTTCCTCTAGCTCAACACGAGCGTTCTCTGGCCAAAAGCGCTTCGTTCCCAGGCTAAAGCGTGCCACCGCATCACGCCCGATAATCGGACGAAGCGGGGCCTGTTTGATTTTTCCACCGCCATCAGCCCACAGGGTCACCTCCTCGGAGAGCAGGTTCGTCAACGTGGTCATATCACCACCCTGCACCGCCTGGACATAGCCGTCGAGCAGTTGCCGATGGATTTGGCGAGAGGCAGGGAAGCGTG
>WNGK01013788.1_pt1 | contig 16340 bp, 12 predicted proteins | sample 5400601 | NCBI WGS metagenome assembly WNGK01 (sample SAMN13153376, study PRJNA577476) | soil metagenome | isolation source: 60 cm soil or saprolite under Garry oak tree replicate 1 | place: USA:California | collected 2016-06-15
CCGTGGTGGTCGCCAGCTCCACGATGCGCCCGACATACATCACGGCCACCCGGTTGCTGATGTGCCTCACCACGCTCAGGTCGTGGGCCACGAACAGATAGGTCAGCTGGAACTCCGCCTGCAGGTCGACGAGGAGATTGAGGATCTGCGCCTGCACCGAGACGTCCAGGGCGGAGACGGGCTCGTCGGCCACCACGAGGCGGGGGCGCAGGGCCAGGGCCCGGGCGATGCCGATGCGCTGCCGTTCGCCGCCGCTGAAGGCGTGGGGATACCGCCGCATGTACTCGGGGCGGAGCCCGACGTGCCGCAAGAGGTCGGCCACGCGATCTTCACGCTCCCGGCGGCTCTTCGTGCCGTGCACGAGCAGCGGCTCGCCCACGAGATCGAGTAGGGTCATGCGCGGATTGAGCGAGGTGAACGGATCCTGGAAGATCATCTGCATCTCTCGACGCGGGCGGTGGTCGTCTTCCCGCAGCCGCTCTCCCCGACCAGCCCCAGGGTTTCGCCCTCGTCGATGTGGAGGTCGACGCCGTCGACGGCCCGGACGTGGCCCACCGTGCGCTTCCAGAAACCCTTCTTGATCGGGAAGAGCTTCTGCAGCCCGGACACACGGAGCAGGGCCCGGCGGCTCATTGCCTACTCGTAGAGGAAACAGCTCACGGAGTGCTGATCGGTGACCGGCCGCAAATCGGGCGCCCGGCGGTCACAGTTTCCCGGCATGAAATCCGGACACCGCGGATGGAAGGGACACCCCACGGGCCGGTCATAGGGGTGCGGGACGGAGCCCGCAATCGGCATCAGCCGCTCCCGCGCGCTCGATCGAATGCGGGGGATGGAGCGCAGAAGAGCCTTGGTATACGGATGGCGCGGGGCGTGGAAGATCTCGTCGACCGGCGCCTGTTCGACCACGCGGCCCAGGTACATCACCGCTACGTCTGTGGCCATCTCCGCGACCACACCCAGGTCGTGGGTGATGAGCATGATCGCCATCCCGTCCTCCTGCTGGAGCTGACGCATGAGCTGGAGGATCTGCGTCTGGGTCGTCACGTCGAGCGCGGTCGTCGGCTCGTCCGCGATCAGCAGGGTCGGATTGCAGGAGAGCGCCATCGCGATCATGGCGCGCTGGCGGAGACCCCCGCTCAGTTGATTGGAGAGCTGCCCCGCGCGCTCTTCCGGCGATGACACGCCGACCCGCCGCAGCATCTCGATCGTCTTCTCGCGCGCCCGTCCCCGCCCGAGCTCCTGGTGGAGCATGATGACCTCGTCGATCTGGTTCCCGATGGTGTGGACAGGGCTGAACGAGGACATCGGCTCCTGGAAGATGAGGGCGATCTCCGCCCCGCGGATCCCGCGCATCTCCTTGCCATCCGGCGCCAGCTTCGCCAGGTCGATCGCGCCGTCGGCCTCTCCTAGGCCCTGGCCGCCTCGCCGACGGAATCGTATCTCCCCGTCCACGATCCGGCCCGGCCGATCGACGATGCCCAGGATCGACCTGGCGGTCACGCTCTTGCCGCAGCCGCTCTCCCCGACGATGCCGAGCGTTCGCCCGGGATACAGGTCGAAGCTCACTCCATCCACGGCCTTGACCGTACCCTCATCCTGAAAGAAATATGTCTTGAGGTCACGCACAGAAAGCAGTGTCTCACGCGTTATGTTTGCCGCGTCGAGCGTCGGCTTTGCCGGCGCAATCCTGGGGGAGCCTCGGAGGGGGCCGTCGAGACCCCCTTCGACATTACCGGCCATAGGGGTCGGCGGCGTCCCGCAGTCCGTCGCCCAGGAAGTTGAAGGCCATGACGACGATGATCACGGGCACCGCCGGGTACATGAGCCAGGGGGAGATGGCCACCGTCTGGACGTTCTGGGCCTGCTGGAGCAGGACACCCCAGCTGATGGCGGGCGGGCGCAGGCCCAGCCCCAGGAAGCTCAGCGCCGTTTCGCTGATGATCATGGCGGGCAGCGCGAGCGTCGTCGCCGCGATGATGTGGCTCATGAACGACGGCACCATGTGCACGAAGATCGTGCGCATCTGCGAGCAGCCGACCAGTCGCGCGGAGATCACGAAATCCTCCTCGCGCATCGCGAGGAAGCGTCCGCGCACCACGCGCGCGAGCTCCGTCCAGCCGAGCAGCGAGATGATGATGGTGATCGCGAAGTAGACCTGCAGAATCGTCCAGTCGCGCGGCATCGCCGCGGCCAGCCCCATCCACAACGGAATCGTCGGGATCGAGCGGAGGATCTCGATGGTGCGCTGGATAATCGTGTCGATGGCGCCCCCGTAGAACCCCGAGAGCCCACCGAGGACCACGCCGAGGACGAGGCTCAGCGTCACCCCGAAGAGGCCGATCGTGAGCGAGATGCGGGTACCGTACATCAGCCGGGACCAGAGATCGCGGCCCTGCACGTCGGTGCCGAGCAGGAAGATCGTTCGCGTCGCGTCGCCGTCGACGCCGATCAGATGACGCGTCGTCGGGATCAGACCGAGGAACTTGTATTCGAAGCCCGCGGCGAAGAAGCGGACCGGCACCTTCACGCTCGGGTCCGGGCGGTACACGCGCTTGAAGGTCGCGGGATCGCGCTCGCCCTTGAAGCCGTGCACGTACGGGGCGAAGCGCCAGCCGTCGAACAGATAGAGGCGCTGCGGCGGCATCAGCGAGCGCTGGGCCTCTGACGCGTTGGGGTCGGCGTATGCGAGGAAATCCGCGGTGGCCACGACCAGATAGAATCCGATGACCACGACGGCGCTGATGACCGCGACCTTGTGCTTGCGGAACCGCCACCACATGAGTTGCCACTGCGAGGCGACGAAGATGCGCGCCTCGGTGGCCGACCGTGCTCCCTGTATGGGCGGCAAGCCCGCCGGCTCGGCGATGATGTCGGGCGTCGTCGCCATCACGTCTCCTCGAGTCGGATGCGCGGATCGATCCAGACGAGGAGAACGTCCGAGAGCAGGGTGCCGATCACGGTCATCACGCCCAGAAAGAGTACGATCGTGCCGGCGAGGAACATGTCCTGCGCGATGAGCGCCTTCAGTAGCAGCGGTCCCACCGTCGGCAACCCGAGCACGAGCGACACGATGATGCTGCCCGACACGATGTAGGGCAGCGTGTACCCGATGGTGCTCGCGAATGGGTTCAGCGCCATGCGCACCGGATATTTCAGGATCACGCGCAGCTCCGACAATCCCTTGGACCGCGCGGTGACGACGTAGGGCTTGCGCAGCTCGTCGAGCAGGTTCGCGCGCATGATCCGGATCTGCTGCGCGGTGCCCGCGAGCCCGAGGATGAGCGCGGGAATGGGCAGGTGCTTCGCGAGATCCCACGCGCGCGCCAGGCTCCACGGCGCGTCTTGCATGTCCGGCGAGAACAGGCCACCGACGTGCGCGTTGAACAGGATGAAGCCGAAATAGAGCAGGACCAGCGCGAGCAGGAAGTTCGGGACCGCGAGCCCGATGAAGCCGATGAACGTCGCGACGTAGTCACCCGCCGAGTATTGGCGGACCGCAGAGAAGATGCCGATGGGTAGCGCCAGCACCCACGTCAGGATCAGCGACGCCACGGCGACAACCACCGTCAGCCACAGCCGGTCGCCGATGACTTCCGTGACGGGACGCCGCCACTCCATCGACATGCCGAAGTTGCCGACCACGACGAGCTTCATCCATTTCAGGTACTGGATGTAGATCGGCTGCCCGAGCCCGTACTGGATGCGGAGGCTCTGCGCTTCCTCGTCCGACACCACGCTGCCCATCGACGCCATCTGCGCGATGTAGGACGTCACGTAGTCGCCCGGCGGCAGCTGGATGATCGCAAACGAGAGGACGGAGATTGCCCAGACGGTGAAGACGGCGAGCAGGGCGCGACGGCCGATGTAGGCGAGCACCGTCGCGCCCTCTCGCTAACCCCTCAGTTCTTCCAGAAGAACGTCGCCGGCCGCGAGATGCCAGGCGTCTTGCCGTCCGGGCTGTTGTACATGCGGGACGGGATGTTGCCCATGTTGTTCTTGACGACGCGCACGCCCATCGCCGCCGGGCCTTGGCCGACCACGCCGATGATGAAGACCTCCTCGGCCGCGATCTTCCAGACCTCCTTGCCGAGCTGGATGCGTTCTTTCTCGGGCACGCCGAACGCCTTCTTCCACTTATCCATCAGCTCCTTCATCCGCGGCTCGGGCTCCTTGCCCTGCGCCCCGCCGGAGCGGAACCACTTCGCGTAGAGCGGCCCGGAGGTGGCGACGTCGTCGACCGTGAAGGGGAACACGTGTGTCGGGAAGGTGAAGAGGTGCTCGCTCCCGTCGTTGTTCCAGGCACTGAGCTGCATCTCGTTAGCCGCCGCGCGCTTGATGGCCAGGCTGCGCTCGACCTCCTGTACCTGGAGATCGATGCCGATCTTCTTCCACTGTTCGCGGATCATCTCGGCGATCTGCGTGTACTGCACGAACTGACCACCGAGCGTCGTGATCTCGATGCGCAGCCGGCCCTTGCCGTCGGCACGCAGGCGGTAGCCTTCCGCGTCCTTCCTCGCGAGCCCGATCTTGTCGAGCATCTCGTTGGCCTTCTTGAGATCCAGCGTGGCCCAGAGCTTCCGGTACTGCGGGCCCGGGTTGTACTTGTTGCTGTCCACCGGCACCACGGAGCCCGGCGTGGCCGTGCCGAGCCAGAACGTCTCGTTGATCTGATCGCGGTTGATTCCGAGCGAGAGCGCGCGCCGGAAGTCGGCGGTGTTGAGCCACTTCGCGATCTCCGCGTCCGCGTCGTAGTTCAGGTTGAACTTGATGATCAAGTCACAGTAATCGCCGGGGTCCAGGTAGACCTTGTAATTGCCCCTCTGCTGGTTCTCGATGAAGACGGGCAACTTGCCGAGGTCGACGTGCCTCGACGCGTAGTCGTACTCGCCGGCGATCGCGCGCAGGTTCAGTACTTCGAGGTTCTCGGCGAGCGTCAGCACGACCTTGTCCATGTAGGGAAGCTGGTTGCCCGCCGTATCGACGAACACGCTGTACGGGTTGCGCTCGAGCGTCCACGTCGGCGTGTTTATCGGCGTCGCCGTCTTCCACGGCGAGAGCACCGGGAGATCAGGGTTGAGCGACCAGTCGTTCTTCGCGAGGAACATCCGGACCCAGCTGTCGAACTTCGCCTCCTTAGCCTTCTTGTCCAGCTCTTCGGCGTTGGCGTACTTCGGATGGAACTGCTTCAGGTAGTGCGCGGGCGCGAAGCCGCCCATGCCGCGGTAGGCGCCCCACTGCCCGGCGAGATCCGTCGACCCGGCGAGCACGTCGGGGAACATGAAGTAGGGCTCGGGGAACTTGAATCGCACTGTGAGGGTGTCGACCCTTTCGATCACGCCCTGCTTGCCGTTGATCGCCATGACGGCCGTCGGCGTGGGGACGAGGTCCTTGTTGCGGTAGATGTCCTCGAACCAGAACACGAAGTCGTCGGCGGTGAACGGCTTGCCGTCGCTCCACTTCATGCCGCGGCGCAGGTGCACGAGCCACGCTTTGCCGCCGTCCTGCATCTCGAGGCCCTTGGCGAGATTGGGCACGGCCTTGTCGCCCGTGTAGTCCCAGAACATCAGATGGTCCGGGCCCGAGCAGCAGCGGAAGCCGTTCCAGAAATCGGCGGGTCCGGTGAAGCCGGCTCGCAACGCGCCGCCGTACTTGCCGATCTCCTTCAAGGGCTTGATGACGAGGGGGTCCTGCCCGACACGCTCCGCGACGGGCGGCAGCTTGCCCGCCTTGACCAGCGCCGCGAGCTGCGGCGCCTCCTTGAGCTGCTTGGGAAGCTTCGCAGGGTCGGTGACGACCTCCGGCCCCTCGAGCTTTCCGATCAAGGAGCTCTTGGAGGCGACCTGTGCCAGGGCCCCCGCCGCGACCAGACAGACGAGAGCCCCCACCACGAAGGTGACGGTGAATCGGGACCGGAGCGTGCGCCGGTGCTTCGCCATTGAATGCTTCCCCTTTCATGCGTGCTCTGGCCGAGGAGCTCGTGCTTTCAGCCAGGCCATCGTTGGCCCACTGCGCCCCTCTTGACGGCGGTCTTGTCCTTCCCCGCGAGATCGACGGCCCGAGGCCTTGGCGCGCCGGGCCCCGATTATCGGGATATTCCGTCGCCAAGTCCAGGCTCCTGAGGAGCGGTGGGGCGGGCGGGGGAAGGCGGCTCGGGGGGAGGATGCTGGACGACGATGACGTTCGCGGCGAGGAGCGGCTAGGGTCCTCCAGGAGGGCTGTCTGAATACCGAATCACTCCGGCTTGCGTACGGTCAGGACCGGGCAGGGGGCAAGCCTGATCACGCGATCCGCCACACTCCCAAGGAGCACGCGGCTCATGCCCCCGCGCCCGTGCGTGCCCATGACCACGAGGTCGGCGTGCTCAGTGGTAGCCAGCTCCACGATCTGCTCGGCAGGCGCGCCCGTGCGTATGATCGGACGCACGGTGGCGCCCTTCTTTCTGGCGCCGGCGGCCCACTTCTCGAGCTCCTCCTCGACCCACTTCCGGGCCTTTTCGAACACCTGCCACGTCGCGTCAGGAGTGAGGGGCGGCTCGCCGTAGAGAGGTGGCTCGACGAAGACATGGGCGAGCACCACCTCGGAATCCAGCGCGGAGGCCAGGCCTTGGGCCAGGGCCCAGGCCTTCTCGGCGTAGTCGGAGAAGTCGGTCGGGACGACGATGCGATGGAAGACCTTGGAAGCCATGTACTCCCTGGAGTGCAACGGAAGTGCCATCGGGCAGTCGCGAGGATTCAAGGGTTTGCGTGAAATGCGGTCTTCCTTACGTGGGAATTCTTCACCTGGGTCGGTCGGCGCATCCCTCGGCCCCGTCGAGGTGACGTTCGTGGCAGAATGAGGCGCTTGCTTGCCCATCCCAGCCACAGGAGAGAGACCATGGCCCTGATCAAACCCACGTTCACGCAGGTCGCCACGGGGCTGCGCTTCCCCGAGGGCCCGGTGGCCATGCCCGATGGGTCCGTCATCCTCGTGGAGATCGAGCGCCGAACGCTCTCCCGCGTCACGCCGGACGGCAAGGTCCGCGTGGTGGCGCAGCTCGGGGGAGGTCCGAACGGCGCCGCCATGGGGCCGGGTGGGAAGATCTACGTCACCAACAACGGCGGCCTCAAGTTCGTGGAGCGGCCGGGCAAGCTCTTTCCCGTCGGGCAAGCCGACGACTATGCCACGGGGAGCATCCAGGTCGTCGATCCCGAGAGCGGAAAGTTCGACACGCTCTACGACGCGTGCGACGGGCGGAAGCTCTGCGGCCCGAATGACCTCGTCTTCGACCGCGCGGGCGGCTTCTGGTTCACCGACCTGGGCAAGACGCGCGAGCGCGACGCGGACCGGGGCGCCGTCTACTACGCCAGGGCCGACGGCTCCATGATCCGCGAGGCGATCTTCCCCCTCGAGCGGCCGAACGGCATCGGGCTCTCGCCCGACGAGAAGACCCTCTACGTGGTGGAGACGCCCACCGCGCGCTGCTGGTCCTTCCGTCTGTCCGGGGCGGGTCAGATCGAGTCGGCCAACGGACCCTACCGTGGCGAGAAGGGCGTGGTCGTGGCCGGCCTCGGCGGCTACCAGATGTTCGACTCGCTCGCCGTGGACAGTGCCGGCCACATCTGCGTGGCGACCCTGATCACGGGCGCGGTCAGCGACATCTGGCCGGACGGCAGCCGCGTCGATCAGTACACGCTCCCCGACATGATGGTCACCAACGTGTGCTTCGGCGGCCGCGATCTGAAGACCGCGTACGCCACGCTGTCGATGGGCGGGACGCTCGTGTCCTTCGAGTGGCCGCGCCCCGGCCTCGCGCTGAACCACCTCAACACCGGCGGGTAGAATGAGAGGGTGCTGACCGCGGCCGACATCGGGCGATTCATCAGTGACGGGTACGTCGCGGTGCGGGGCGCGATCCCCACCGACGTGATCAGCGGCTGCCAGGACGTGTTGTGGATGGATCTCGCGACTCGCGGCGTCGGTCGCACCGATCGATCGACGTGGACTGCGCCCGTGATCCGACTCAACTGTCCGGAGGGTGGACCCTTTGTCGCGGCGGGCACGGCGCAGGCATTGTGGGAGGCGTACGACCAGCTGCTCGGCGAGGGTACGTGGTGGAAGCGCCAGGGGCTGGGCGGCACCATCCCCGTGCGCTTTCCGAGCGAAGCCGATCCGGGCGACGCGGGCTGGCACATCGACGGGAGCTTCGACGGACCCGACGGCAGCTACTGGGTCAACGTCTGGAGCAAGATGCGCGGCCTGCTCGTGCTCGTCCTGCTCACCGATGTGGACGAGCGGAGCGCGCCCACGCGGATCCTCAAAGGCTCACACCTCGACGTGCCCCGCGTGCTGGCTCGTCTGCCTGCGTCGACCTTCAAACGTGAGCAGGTGCTCGCCGAGGGCAAGGGCGGCGACGTCTACATCTGTCACCCTTTCCTCGTGCATGCGGCCTCCTGGCCCCATCGGGGAGCGCACGCGCGAATGATCGCTCAGCCCGGCGTGGGCATCCCCGCGCCCTTTGCCCTCAGAGAGGGGACCGATATCTGCCCGGTCGAGACCGCGATCCTTCTCGGCCTTCGTGACACGCCGGCGGCCAGGTCGTGATCAGGCGGGCGCGGCGCCCTGGGTGTTGACGTAGAGGGCGTAGAGGGACTGGCTGGCCGCCATGAAGAGCCGGTTGCGCTTCGGGCCGCCGAAGCAGAGATTGCCGCAGACCTCGGGCAGACGGATGCGGCCGATGAGCTTTCCCTCGGGCGTCCACACGGTCACCCCGCTATAGCCGAGGCCGCGCCCGCCGGGGTTGCCGTTGCTCGAGACCCAGAGGTTGCCGTAGACGTCAGCGCGGACACCATCCGGCCCGCACTTGATGCCGTCGATCATGAAGTCGGCGAAGAGCTTCTGGCTGGAGAGCTTGTTGTTGCCGGCCACGTCGAACACGTGCATGTCGCGGTTGCCGCCGGCGTGGGCGTCGCCTGGGCCGCGGCCGGTGCTGATCACGTACAGCTTCTTGTAGTCGGGAGAGAAGGCCAGCCCGTTGGGATTGGGGATCTGATCCTGACCGATCACGAGGTCGAGCTTTCCGCTCGGATCGGCGCGGTACACGCTGTTCGGAAGCTCGCGCTTCATGTTGCCGATCTCGGGGGGCTGGCCCAGCCGCGGCTTGAGGCGGCCCGCCGCGTTGCTCGGCCCGCCGGCGGCGTCCGGCGCTCCCTCGTACAGCTGGCCCCCGTAGGGGGGATCGGTGAACCAGTAGCTGCCGTCCGGATGCGCGACGATGTCGTTGGGAGAGTTCAGTCGTTTGCCGTTGTACGAGTCCGCGATGATCGTCACCGAGCCGTCGTGCTCGTAGCGGACCACGCGCCGCGTGAGGTGCTCGCAGGAAAGCTGGCGCCCCTGGAAGTCAAAGGTGTTGCCGTTGGTGTTGTTCGACGGGCTGCGGAAAACCGAGACCCGGCCGTCGTCCTCCGTCCAGCGGAGCTGCCGGTTGTTGGGAATGTCGCTCCACACCAGATACCGCCCCTGACCGCTCCAGGCCGGTCCCTCCGACCAGAGCGCCCCCGTCCACAGACGCAGGATCGGGGTGTTTCCCTGCCGGAGGCCGTTGAACGCGGGATCGACGGTGATGACGTCAGGATCGACGTACGTGGTCGGCGGGGCGCCGCGGCCGAAATCGCGCGGGGGCGTGGTCACCGTGCTGGACGGCGTGGCGGGCCCGGGCGGGGGCGCCTGCGCGAGCGCAGCTCGTGGCGTCAAGGTCGCGGCCCCGGCGATCACGCCCATGCCGCCGATGAACCCTCGCCGCGAGATCGGATTCGTGCGCTCCAGGCTGCGTGTCTCCGTTGACATGGGTGCCTCCACGGGTGAGGGTTCGGAGGGGTTCGAGCGGCGAACATGTTGGATTGTGAGACCTGACCCCGTCTGACCCGGGCAGCCTAGCACACACGCGGGCGCTCAGACGTGCGGCGGGGCGCATCATCGCTACCGGTAGAACCGGCTCATCTCACGCAGGGCGGCCCGCAGGCTTTCCTGGGGAAGCGTGGGATGGCGGACGAGACGATAGTTCTCGTCGCGAATCTCGTAGCCGCCAGCGAGAACGACGGTCACCTGCGCGGGCTCGACCACGGCGTAGTCGGTGTAGTCGGTCGCGATGAGCCAGTCCCACTGCCTGTCCGTGAAGAGACCGTGGCCGCTCGCATAGTCGGTTGGCGGATTCGCGCAGCCAAACAGCCCGGTGAGCAGAGTCGGCGCCACGTCGAAGTGGGACGTGCGACGGTCAACCCGGCCCGCTGGCCGTCCCGGCCAACGGATCACCAGGGGGGTCTGCAGCTGGGAGCGGGTGAAGCCCGTGCCGTGGCCATCGAAGCCGAGCCCGTACTCGTCGAACTGCATGCCGTGATCGGACGTGACGATGACCACGGTGCGGTCGAGCAGCTTGCGGCGGTCGAGATCGTCGAGCACCTGGCCGACCAGGGAGTCCACGTAGTGGACGGCGCTCAAATACTTGGCGTGCAGGCGCCGCGGTTTCGAGGCTCCCGGCGGAACCGGAACCGGCACGGGGTAGTTCTGGGGGGGCTCGATTCCGACGGCCGCGTCGTAGTAGAGAAACCCGAAGAAGGCTCGGGACGGGTCACGGCCGCCGAACCAGGCGAACCACTCCTCGGTCAAGGTTCTGTCCTTCCCGCTCCGCCCGGGATAGGGCGATACCGTCTCGCGACGCAGGTTGGGGATGCGCGCGAGGGCCGTCCGATCGAGCCCGACGACCTTGCTGTACACCGGCGCGCTGGCGAACACGCCGAGCTGATAGCCGTGCTCTCGAAAGAGATCCATGAGCACCGGCGGCTGATCGAAATTGGCAAAGGCGTGCCAGTAGGTCGCGGGAAGGCCATAGAAGAGGGAGAACATCCCGGGTCGCGACACGTTCCCGCCGCTGAAGTGTTGGTCGAACTGGACCGCGCCCGACGCGAACGCAGTGAGCCTGGGAGCGGCCATGGAAGTCAGTGCGTCGGCGCGCATGCCATCGATCACCACGAGCAGGACGTTGAGGAGGGGAGGATGCGGCTCGCACCGAAGAGGAGCCAGCGGGTAGTGCAGCTCGCCTTCGGCCAGCCGGCCGCGCGCGGGGACGAGGCGGTGCTGGCCACGCGGGGCTCGGAGCTTCGCGAGGGTCCGCGGCTCCTGGAACGGGAAATAGAGCGGCAGATATCGGGTGAACGAGGTGACGGGCACGTAGAAGTATGCGTGGGCGATCATGTGGATGAGATGGCTGGCAAGGAAGCAGGCTGCGAGGCCCAGAACGAGGGTCCGGCCCCTTCGAGGCCACGCGGGGGCCGCGGTGCGCTTCCAGACCCAGCCCGCCAGCATGGCCTCGACGGCCAGCCCCACGAGGAAGTAGAGAGCGAGAAACGCCCAGGTCTCCGGCGCGAGCAAGCTCGCGGTCAGGACACCGAGATGATAGCGGTTTTCGGCGAAGACCAAGGTGTCGAGGAGGAGAAGGCTGACCCCGGCGCTGGCCAGGAAGACGCCCAGAGGCAGGACCAGTCGCGGGCGCGGGATCAGCGCGATCACGGGAACCATCAGCAGGAACACGAGGCAGGCGAGGGCCGAGAAGTGACCGACGTAGGCGATGATGACGTAGATCCATGCGAACGAGGGCCCGAGTGCGAAGTAGTACCAGAGATAGCGCAGTCCGACGACGGCCATGAGCGCGCCATTGACGATGGCGAACCAGCTCCCCCAGCGGAGCAGCCGTCTTCGTGCGCTCACGGCCATTACGGCCGCTTCAGTTTCAGGTCCTCCAGCGGCGCGGAGTACGCGTAGCTCCGGATCAGGTTGATGCCCGGCTCCTCGACGCGCGGGCCCACGCCCCAGATGAAGGCCAGCTCGTAGATCGGGATGTGGGTCAGCCGGTCGTGGAGGATCTGCTGGATCTGGTGGATCAGCGCCTCGCGCTTCTTCACGTCCGTCTCGCGGGCCTGGCGCTGGAAGAGGTCCTCCACGTCGGGCATGACCCCCGAGGAATAGATGCCGTTCTTGCTGATGTAGGCATCGAGTCGCGTGGCCGCGTTGCCGCCCGCCCCCGTGATGCCGACGATCACGTTCTTGAGCTTCTTCTCCCGCCACGCCGTGGTCATGGCCGCGCGCTCCATGGTCCGGATCCGCGTCCGGATGCCGACGGCCCCGAGATACTGGGCGAGCGCCTCGCCCATGGAGAAGTAGGGCGGCCACGGGTAGAGATCGCCGGCATCGAAGCCGTTGGGATAGCCCGCCTCGGCGAGGAGGCGCTTGGCCTTGGCGGGATCGAAGGCGTCCGGCTCGAAGAAGCGCGAGAACTCCAGGGGGCGAGGGATGAGCGATCCCGTGGGCTTCGAGAAGCCGAGCGTCTCGGCCTGATTGAGGGCCTGCCGATCTATGGCGTGACTGGCGGCCTGGCGCACGCGCCGGTCGTGCCAGGGCGACTTCGGATCCCACTGATCGGGGAGGTCCAGCCAGAAGGTCCCTTGTGATTCCTTCGGAGCCACGAGCTTGAACCCCGGCGTGCGCTGGATGTCCTCGGCCACGGGGCCGGTGAGCAGGTAGGCGATGTCCACCTCGCCCTTCTTGAGGGCGGCAGCGCGCGTGGTCTCCTCCGGCATGCTGCGGTAGACGAGGCGCTTGATGTTGGGGACTTTTCGCCAGTACCCCTCGTAGGCCTCCATCACCAGCTCGACGCCGGGATCGAAGCTGACGAACTTGTACGGCCCGGCGCCGATGGGCGCCCGCTTGAAGCCGTCCTCGCCCACCTTCTCGACGTAGGCCTTGGGCACGATCCAGCCGGACCCGGTGGCCGACGTCCCGTAGAACGTCATGAAGTCCGGCCACGGCTCCTTCAAGACGAAGCGGACCCGGCCGGGGTCGACGATCTGCACCTCGCGCACGCGCTCCTTGAGCAGCTTCGCCCCCGCGCCCTTGTACCGCTCGAAGGAGAACTTGACGTCGGCGGCGGTCACCGGCTCGCCGTTGTGGAACTTCACGCCTTTCCGGAGGACGAACTCGTAGGTGATCCCGTCCTTCGACTGCGTCCACGACTCGGCAAGGCTCGGGGTGTTGATGTTGCCCGGCATGGGCTTCACGAGGGCGTCGTGGAGGGCATACAGCACCATGAAAGGCGTGATGATCCCCTCGGTCTCGGCGGGGTCGAGCCAGCGGGAGGCCAGGGTGATGTGGACGCCCCACGTCATGGTGCCTTCCGGGGCCGCCGTGGCCGAGCGGGCGAGGCCGAAGAGCAGGGTGGCGGCGAGAAGGGCGACGAGCACGCGCGAGATGAATGACCTCATGGATCCCTCCCAACTACCGGTATCGGGGAGCACGGACATGTTGGAATGTGAGACCTGACCCCCGGCTATGCCTTGATCCCGAGGAGCCGGGACGCCGTCCCGCCCAGCATGGCCACGCGCTCCGCGTCGCTCAGGCCCGGCGTGGCGAGTACGAGATCCACGGCGGTCTTCGTCCACGGGTAGGGATAGTCCGTGCCCACCACGAGCTGGCTCGAGCCCACCTCGGCGGCGAGGTGGCGCATCGCTTCGGGCGTGAACATGATGTTGTCGTAGTACAGCTGCCTGAGATACTCCGTGGGCTTCTTCTTGAGTGGCCCGTCCTTGGGGCCGGGGCATCGATCGGGGAAGGTCAGGCAGCCCTGATCGGAGCGCCCCGCGTACGAGGGGAGGTAGCCGCCGCCGTGCGCGGCGCAGATCTTGAGCCCGGGGAAGCGATCGAGCGTTCCCTCGAAGATCAGGTGCGAGAGCGCGATGGTCGTCTCGAGCGGGTTGCCGATCACGTTCGCCAGCAGGCCGTTGCCCTTGAGCCGGCTCGCCAGCGGCTCCGCGGCCCCTGCTCCCTGGGGATGGATGAAGACGAGGATGCCGAGCTGCTCGGCCTTGGCCCAGAACGGGTGAAACTTCGGGTCGCTCAGCTCCTCCTCGTTGACGCTCCCGCCGATGGCAGCCCCGCGCAGCCCGTACTTCTTGACTCCTTCCTCCAGCTGCTCGGCCGCGAGGTCCGGGTGCTGGAGAGCGACCGAGGCGAAGGCCACGAAGCGCTCGGGGTTCGCCGCGCACGCCTCGGCGAGCTTCTCGTTCTGGGTCCGGATGAGCTGGCGCGCGAGATCGCGGTCCGCCCTGTACCAGTAGGGATTGATGCTGAGCGCCTCCACGTCGATGCCCTGCTCGTCCATCGCGCGGAGCCGATCCGAGGCGTTCTGGGCCACGTGCAAGAGGGGCGGCAGCGACGAACCCGGCGCCCCGATCTTCAAGCCCATCAGGGCCATCGCCTCGGGCACCGCGCAGTGCGCGTGCACGTCGACCACCTTCACACGGCGGCCGTTGACCACCACCTCACGGCGGCGCGCCTGCGCCTGGGCGGGGGCCGCGCCCAGCAGCCCGCACCCGACGAAGGCGATGCCGGCCGCGGCGCCGGCGGCATCCTGGACGAACTCCCGGCGAGTGTTCATGGGCTCCTCCGTTGGTGTCGCGGGGGGCGGAGCGCTGCTCATGACGCCGCAGCCTATCACACACATCATGGCCCACGCGGCAGGCGCTGAGACAAGTTGCGAGCCAGACGAGGCAACGAAGTATGGCGAAGCAAATTGGCCCAGCCCCCTCAGGTGAAGGTGAGGGGCTCGATGGAGAGCTCGCCGCGGGCGAACCGCTCCAGGGCGAGGGGCGCGATGTCCACGGTGGTCGCCCGCCCGTCCAGGATCACCTCTGACATGAGCTGGCCCGCGACGAGGCCGTGCATGAAGCCGTGGCCGCTGAAGCCCGCGATCACGTGCAGGCCGGCCACCTCCGGCGCGGCGCCGATGATCCCGGTCTGATCCGGCGTCATCTCGTAGAGGCCCGCCCAGCCCCGCAGGAGGGAGGCATCGGCGAGGGGAGGCACGCGATGCACCACGCGCTCGACCAGCGGCGTGGTCAGGCTCCAGTCCACGTCGGTGCGAAACGATCCCGCCTCCTCCTTGCGCCCGATGCCGAGGAGCAGCCCTGCCCCCTCGCGCCGCACGGAGATCCCCTGGTGCGGATCGATGATGAAGGGAGTGGTCTCGGGGATCCGGTCGAAGGGGAAGGGCGCGGTGATGAACTTCGAGCGACGAAGCGGGGCGACGGGAATATCCACTCCGGCGAGCCGACCGACGGCGGCGGACCACGCGCCGGTAGCGATCACCACGATGGGGGCCTCGAAGCGTGCGTCGCGCGTGGCCACACCCGACACGCGACCGGCCGCGCGATCGATGGCAATGACCTCGTGGCCGGTGTGGATCTCGACTCCCCGCGCACGGGCCCGCGCGGCAATCGCCGTCGTCACGAGGTAGGGATCGGCATAGCCGTCGCGCGGCGACCAGGTCGCGCCACGCAGGTCTTCGGTGTGCAGATACGGGAAGCGGCGCGCCACCTCCCCCGGGGACAGGAGCTCGACCTCCACGCCCAGGCTGCGCTGCAGGGAGACATTGCGCTCGGCCTGCGCCAGCTGCCCTTCGGTCGTGACCAGGATCAAGTAGCCGTGCTGGCGAAACGACGGATCGACGCCGAACTCGCTCTCGAAGCGCTCGAAGGTCTCGATCCCGGCCAGCGTGAGCTCGATGCCGACCCGGTTGGCGTACTGGTGCCGGATCCCCCCGCTCGCCAGGGCCGTCGACCCGGAACAGACGTCGTCGCGCTCGAGCACGACGATCCGGCCGGCCCGGCGCCGGGCGAGGTGATAGGCCGTGCTGACGCCCATGATGCCGGCGCCGATCACCACGACATCCGCGCGCGTGCTCACGGGAACCGGGCTGCGCCGGTAGTCAGCGGATGGCTACGTGCTGAGGCTCGAGGAAGAATCCTCGTGGCCAAACTCTTCCAGCACCGCGATCTGCGTGTTGATGACCGCCAGCATCTCGAGGATGTCGCCCGTGAACCAGTCGCATCCGCTGAGCAAGAGCACATCAAGTGCGGAAGCGAGTCCCAGACGGCGACGCTGTCAACCGACAAGTTATCCACTTATCCCCAGAAATCGGCTGAGATTTTTCCGAGTGAGTTCGGCACGTTAGACCAGGGATCATTCGGCCGCGGTTGCCGGAGCCTTGTGCAGGTGCCCGTCCTTCATGATCGCAAGGAGCGCGTCCTGGCTCTGCAGCCGCTTGATGTCGGCGAGAGGGTCACCGTCCACGAGCAACAGGTCGGCGAGATAGCCGGGCTTGACCTGGCCCAGTTCGTCGGGGCGACCCATGATCTCGCCGCCCAGCCGGGTGGCCGCCACGAGCGTCTCCATGGGCGTGAAGCCGAGCACGTCGACGAAGAGGAGGAGGTCGCGCGCGTACGTGCCGTGTGGATTCCACGCGAAGCCGTAGT